>Ga0265292_1001759_pt1 | contig 17637 bp, 12 predicted proteins | sample Munlanlewell296A_FD_189080 | JGI IMG/M metagenome (GOLD analysis project Ga0265292, IMG submission 189080) | Leachate microbial communities from a municipal landfill in Southern Ontario, Canada - Leachate well 296A | ecosystem: Engineered > Solid waste > Landfill > Unclassified | place: Canada... | reverse complement strand
GGGTCGAGGATCAGGGTTGCGTTCCCGACCGTCTGCGCGGTCAGCACTTTCTGGAGGAACGGATGGGCTCGGATGGCGATGTCATAGGCTCCGGGTTGGACATTCGTGATGGTAAATTGGTTATTGGCATCTAAAAGCATCCGCTCGGTCCTGACATCCCCGCCGCCTACGGGATGCAGTTCCACCGTCACGCCTACTTCTTGCGGGTCTCCGCTATAGTTGCCGAAGTAGACTGTGCCTTGAACGGTTGTACTGGAAACGAAGCTGCCGCCATCATTGAATTTAAACAGGTCGCCCGTTCCACCGTCGAGGATCAAATCCAAGTGATACAGCGAGCCGCCGTCGGAGACAAGGTTGACCACCTCAACCAGTCCGGTTTCCCGACTAAGGCGTAGAAGTTTTGTAATACCGCTGGAACCAAAATCAAAATCGAGCCGGATTTGCTGGCGGCAATCCGCGGCCAAGCCGGTATCACTCAGGGCGTTGACGATCATGAAATAAACATCGTTCTCGTGGCCGGAATTGGTGAACTCCGCGGCCAGGGGCTTAAAGTATCCGACGATTACATCGCCTTCCTGATTGTTATTTTTAGTGCCGATGTTGGTTGCCGAGATATCCGTAATGTATGGGCCAGCGGTGGAATCCCAACTCGGTATGCCCGCGGGCAGGGTATTGTACTGTCCATTATGACGGCCGACAATGAACCGGACATCCGAGGACAACAGTCGAACCAGGGCCGAACCGAGGTTTAGGCTCTGCCGATTGGTCTCGGCGATCTGGTAAAATGTCGTCGTGGGACTCTCTATACCGGTTCCGCTGAACATTACGGAATCAACATACGATCCCGACGGTTTGTCTTCGTAGATGAAGTCATCCACAAGCTTATAACCGAATGCCCAGGCCGCGAAATACTGCACACGAATCTCCGATTCCGAAACGATACTGGCGTTCGGCAAAACCTCCGTATAAAAGGTTCTCAGGAACACCCCGGTAGGGATCGGGTTGGCTCTGGTACCGTCGTTGCCTTCCAAGCCGAGTTTGCGATACCTCTCCATGTACTCGTAAAAGGCTGTCGGGCTGATACCGCTATACTCCACGGCACCGAAGGGGTACTCGTCGAACATGAGCATGTCCGGCTGGACGATCTGCATGTAATTTCGAACCTCCTGCATGGTACGAGGCGTTCCCTGATTCGTATGCATGATGACATTGGGATAGTTATTATGCATATTCGCGGTCGTCGACGCGGCAGATGACAATACGTTCACATCCCTGATGTCCTGCTCGTCTCCAATGCTAAGGCGGACCAACATGGACGCGTAAGGCTCGTCACTCGCATCGAGGCGTTCCCGTGTACCCGTAATATTGGCCCAGGGCAAGCCTGGGGGCGAGGGCATATAATCAGCCGGATAAGCGGGGCCGGAGCCGAAGTCAACCGTGGTAAAATTGCTCGCGCTCCATAGTGCGAGATCGAAGGGTCCTGTCCAGAGTTGTGGGGTAGTGTGGGCCTGAATCTGCAAACCAAAGTTAAGCAGGGTCTGATGGCCGCGACCCAGGGAGACTACCGGCGCGGACACCGGCGGATACGCGCCCGTCGTAGTCCAACGAACGTAATCGACATTATACTCACCCGTAGCGCTGCCGTTACCGAACCCGAACATGTTGTCGGAGTTCTTGGCGGTCATGGCCAGATTCTTCGTGAAGATGGGCACCGGGTTATCGTCCACATATAATTTGACCAGTGAATAACCCACAACAGGGGCCACCGGTGTGCCCGTGCCGACCGTCCGGGTCAAGCGGTACACGTGATAATCCCCGTAATCGAGTCCGGTGGCCGCCTTCACGCCGTCGCCAACAGGCGAAGTGGGATAAACATTACATTGACCATAGATTTTCCCATTCCCCGCAAAGCCAGTGGAGAAATTGACGTTTTCCGCGGCGGAGTTGATATCGGCATACAGCATGGGGTTAGTGCCGGTGATGCTGACCATCGCCACGCGCCATTCCATGCTCCAGTCGCCGGTACCGAGCGGATTGGAACCAGAGTTCGTGTTCCATAAGACCCACCCAGTGGTGGGTTTGAAATTCAACACGCCGTCCGCGACGCTGGTAACCGGAGCCGGATTTCCGTTCCACGCCGTCCATCCACCGGTCGGGTTGGTCGTAAATTCGAAACCGCGTTCCCAATTTGAGCTGTCCCGCATGTCCTGGGCGAAGGCCAAGGAGGCGACACCAAGAACAACCGCCACAACAATTGCCACTCCCAGGTTTCTCGCCGCTATAATTCCTGCTGTTAATTCATTCTCTCGCATGTTCAGGTCCCTCAAAAAGTTTACTATCTACTACATTATATCTTCGTATTGCGGCGGTCTGCGATGAAGCAAACCGCCGCGGTTTTCTTTGCTCTGCGTTTCGGAGCTACAAAAGCATGTCAGATGCTTACTTTTTTCTCCGGATCAGGCCCATGGCGCCCAATGCCAGCAGAGACAGCGTGACCGGCTCAGGTACGACTTCGTACGCGCCGGTGGTGGTCCAACGAACATAATCGACATTAAACTCACCCGTCATGCTGCCGTTACCGAACCCGAACATGTTGTCGGAGTTCTTGGCAGTCATGGCCAGATTCAGCGTGTAGATGGGGACCGGGTTATCGTCCACATACATGTTGAGCAGTGAATAACCCACAACAGGGGCCACCGGTGTGCCCGTGCCGGCCGTCCGGGTCAAGCGGTACTTGTGATAATCGGGGAACCAGAGTCCAGCGGTCTGCATCACGCCGGAGCCAACAGGCGAAACGGGAGAAACACTATACTGACCATAGATTGTCCCTTCGTTCCCAAATCCAGTGGAGAAATTGACGTTTTCCGCGGCGGAGTTGATATCGGCATACAGCATGGGGGCAACGCCGGTCATGCTGACCATCGCCACGCTCCATTCCATGCTCCAGTCGCCGGTACCGAGCGGATTGGAACCAGAGTTCGTGTTCCATAAGACCCACCCAGTGGTGGGCTTGAAATTCAACACGCCGCCCGCGACGGTGGTAACCGGACCCGGATTCCCGTTCCAATTCGACCATCCGCTGGTCGGGTCGGTCGTAAATTCGAAGCCGCGTTCCCAATTTGAGCTATCCCGCATATCCTGGGCGAAGGCCAAGGAAGCGGCGCCAAAAACAACCAACATAGCAATTACAATTAATAAGTTTTTCATTATAAATCTCCTTGAACAAAATAAAATTTCCAAACGTTCAAAACACCACCTTACTTTCCGCAAACAACCAATTACCACTCATCCATATTTATACCTCCTTCCCACTCCGCGTAACAAGTCTTCGTGTTACCATCGACGCTTGTCGAAGAACCGCCGGACGGTTTCCACCCAATCCGGCTGCCTGTTTCTTTAGTCGCCCATCTCGTCCATACCGGCCAGCACGATCGACAGGTCCAGGTTGGTGATCGCGTTGTCCCCGTTACAGTCCCCATTGATCATGTCAATCGTCAAATTGGTGGGGTTGGTGGAAATATCCACACCCAAAAGCACTTTCTGCAGCCACCCGACGCCACCAATGATCTTAGCGGTCACGTCATAGGTACCCGGCGGAGAGATATGGTCCAGGCTAAAGGTGCCGGTGGCGCTTAAGGGTCTTACCTCACTGCGTTTCAATACTCCGCCCTGCCGCAATTCAATTTTTACGGACAGTTCACTGACATCACCGAGGTAGTCCCCGAGAACCACCGTACCATCAATATCCACCGGATCAACAGGCACATATGCTCCCGTAGTGGTCCATCGGATATAATCGATACGATACAGACCCGTCGCGGTACCATTGCCCAACAAGAAACGGTCAGTGGTGTCTTTGGTGGTAATCAAAACATCCTTCGTAACGGTGGCCGTCGAATTGTCGTACTCACCCACATAGAGGCTGAAAAGCGTACCCACAACACCCGTAGTCCGTGTCAAGCGGTAGACGTGGTAAACAGGGAACGTCCATCCACCAGAATCCAATGAACAATCCGTATCACACGGGGCAATCTGATACTTACCGTACATTTGCCCACCCCCCGCGAAGCCCGTTGTGAAACTGACGTTTTCGTTAATAGAATTGGTATCAGCATACAGCAGAGGGTTCCCGCCGCTTGAGGTGCCCACCGATACGCGCCACTCGATGCTCCAGTCGCCGGTGCCTAGAGGATTTCCACTAAGTCCGGTGTCCCACACATTCCACGCGCTTGATGGCTCAAAAGTCAATACGCCATCAGCGACCGTGGTGATCAGATCAGGGTTTCCCTGGTTAATACTCCAACCACCGGTCGGGTCGGTATCGAATTCCCAACCGTTTTCCCAGTTAGCACTGAACCGCATGTCCTGGGCGGGGGCCAGGGATGCGACGCCAAGAACAACCGCTACAACAATTGTCACTCCCAAGTTTCTCATGTGTGTTTCTCCTTTAATAAAATAAAATGTCCCAAAACGTTTAAAACTCCCTTGTATTACCATCGTCGTTTCTCGAACAATCCGCCAGACGGTTCGGTCCACACTCATCCGGCTGCCGTTTCTTTAATCGCCCACCAAGTCCATGTTGGCCAGTACGACCGACAGGTCCGTGCTGGTAATCTCGTTATCCCCGTCACTGTCCCCGTTGATCATGTTAATGGACCCCAATACAGTGGGATTGGCGGAAATATTCACGGCCGGAAGCACTTTCGTCAGCAACCCGGGGATCTTGACGGACACGTCATAAATGCCCTGATTGACCATCAAAATCGTAAAGCTGCCGTCGGCTACTAAAGACGGTGTCGCCGTGTGTTTCAATACGCCACCCTGGCGAAATTCAATCGTTACGGACAGTTCAGTGAAGTCCCCTAAGTAGACCCCGGACCCGGGAACCACTGTACCTGTAACAGTCACCGGGTCAAGCCCAACAGGCGCGTAAGCTCCGGAAGTGGTCCAGCGGATGTAATCGACATTATACTCACCCGTCGCGTTGCCGTTACCGAACCCCAACATGTTGTCGGAGTTTTTGGTTTTCATCGTGAGCTCCTGCGAGAAGAAGGGCGACGTGTTGTTGTCCAGGTAGCATCTGATAAGTGTGCCCGTCGTGCCCGTCGTCCGGGTCAGGCGGTAGACGTGATACGCCGAGGCATCGATTGCAACGGTATATAGTTGACCGGCGGTTACCGGATCGGTAGGACTAACCCCAAAGTGACCTTTGACTTGCCCCTCCGCCGCATAGTGAACGGAGAAATTGACGTTCTCTTTGCTGGAGTTGGTGTCCGCATACAACGAAATGTTATCCGTCGAATAATTATCACTGACTATGCTGACCACCTGCACGCGCCACTCGTAGCTCCAGTCGCCGGTACCGAGCGGATTGGAACCAGAGTTCGTGTTCCATAAGGTCCAATCAACGGTGGGCTTGAAATTCAACACGCCGCCCGCGACGCTGGTAACCGGACCCGGATTCCCGTTCCAATTCGACCATCCGCTGGTCGGGTTGGTCGTAAATTCGAAGCCGCGTTCCCAATTTGAGCTATCCCGCATATCCTGGGCGAAGGCCAAGGAAGCGGCGCCAAAAACAACCAACACAACCATTGTCATTACCAATTTTTTCATTTGACTCTCCTTATAACAATAAAGTTTCCAAACACCGCGATGCATTTAACCACTACCGCTTGCTTGTCCGCACACCTCCTTTCCACATAACAAGCCTGTCGCAATACCTGAGCCTGACCTTGGTTCTCACTTGTTACGTTGTCTTATTCCGGAGAAACCGCCAAATGGCTTCACTCCGGCTACCCGACCTTTACCCGCCCATCACGTCCATATTGGTCAGCATGATCGACAGGTCCGCGCTGCTGATATTGTCGTCTCCGCTGCAGTCTCCGTTGATCAGGTTAAAGGTTCCCATATCGGTGGAATTGTCGGAAACAACCACGCTCGATTGCACGTTCGTCAGCCACCCGGCGACCCGAACCGCCACGTCATAGGTGTCCTGAGCGATATTCGTCATCGTAAAACCGCCACCGGCCGGCAACGGTTTTTTCGCGGTGTACTTTACTGTTGCGCCCTGCCGCAATTCAATGATTGCGACCAAATCACTGACGTCCCCGACATAGTCTCCGGGAACCACGGTCCCGGTCACCGTCACCGTCACCGGTGGAGGCACAACAACCACTGGTGCATACGCGCCGGTAGTGGTCCAACGGATGTAATCGACATTATACTCACCCGTCGCAGCGCCGTTACCGAACCCCAGCATGTCGTCGGAGTTCTTGGTAGTCATGGCCAGATTCTTCGTAAAGAGGGGCTCCGGGTTATCGTCCACATACATGCTGAGCAGTGAATAACCCACAACAGGGGCCACCGGTGTGCCCGTGCCGTTCGTCCGGGTCACGCGGTACGTGTGATACGCCGAGTAATCGATTCCGCCGGTCGCCATCACGCCGTCGCCTACAGGCGAAACGGGATAAACGTTATACTGACCATAGATTTGCCCATTCCCCGCAAAGCCAACGGAGAAATTAACGTTCTCTTTATCGGAGTTGGTGTCGGCATACACCAAGGGGTTCGCGCCTACTGTGCTTACCACCTGCACGCGCCACTCGTAGCTCCAGTCGCCGGTGCCGAGCGGATTTGAACCAGAGTTCGTGTTCCATAGCGTCCACCCAGCGGTGGGCGCGAAATTCAACATGCCACCCGAGACGGTGGTAACCGCTGCCGGATTTCCAGCCCACACCGACCATCCACCGGTCGGGTCGGTCGTAAATTCGAAGCCGCGCTCCCAATTTGAGCTGTCACGCATGTCCTGGGCGGGGGCTAGGGAGGCGGCGCCATAAACAACCGCCAAAACAAATACAATTCCTACACTTTTCATTTTCGACGCTCCTTTCAAAAAGGCTATCAAACGTTTAAAAACACTACGTTCCTCTCCACAAACAACAAACTTCAACAATCTGACCAAGGGATTCCTTACCCGCCCACCAAATCCATATTGGTCAGCATAATCGACAGATCCGAGCTGGTGATCTCGTTGTCCCCGTCGCGGTCCCCGCCGATCAGGTTATAGGTTCCCAGATTGGTGGAATTGTCGGAAACAACCACGCCCGAATGCACGTTCTTCAGCCACCCGGCGACCCGAACCTTCACATCATAAGTGTCCTGAGGGATAAGCGGAATCGAAAAACCACCATCAGCCGCCAATACCTTTTTATCGGTGCGTAGTAGTGCTCCATCCCGCCACAATTCAATTATTGCATTCAAATCACTGACGTCCCCGACATAGTTTCCGGGAACCACGGTCCCGGTCACCGTCACCGGCAGGGGGCCCGAAGGTATCGGTCCGTACGCACCGGCGGTGGTCCATCGGACGTAATCAATATTATACTCACCTGTCGCGGAACCGTTACCCAATAGGAACGTGTCGTCGGCGTTTTTAAGGGTCATGGCCAGATTTTTATACCCGCCCTCGATGGGTGTCGGGTCATTGTCCACATAGAAGGCGACCTGCGAATAACCCACGACATCACCGCCCGGTGTGCCCGTACCGGTCGTCCGGGTCAAGCGGTACGTGTGCCACCCCGAGTAAACGATTCCACAGCTCTCCATCGCGCCGTCGCCAACGGGAGAAGTGGGAGCGACATTAAACTTACCAGTGACTTGCCCAAGCCCCCCCCCAGCAAAGTTAACGCCAAAATTGACGTTCTCTTTGTCCGAGTTGGTGTCGGCATATACCAAGGGGCTAAGGCCGGTTAGGCTGACCACCTGCACACGCCACTCGTAACTCCAGTCACCGGTACCGAGAGGATTTGAACCAGCCTGCGTGTTCCATAGCTGCCACCCAGTGGTTGGCTTGAAATTCAACAAGCCACCCGCGACGGTGGTAAAGTCGGCAGGAGTACCATACGCTTGCACCCATCCGCCGGTCGGATCAGTATCGAACTCCCAGGCTTTTTCCCAATTCGTGCTGTCCCGCATATCCTGGGCGGAGGCCAAGGACGCGGCACCAAAAACAACGACCATAACCATTGCAATTCCCACGTTTCTCACGGCAACACTCCTTTTACAAATAAACATCTCAAAACTTTTAAAACATCGCCCTACTTTTACCACCTGCCCATTACTTGTGTACACTCATCACTTTCCACATAACAACCTGTCGCAACTCCGGAGCATAACCGTCGTTCCTTTGTATTACATTGATGCGTCTCGAAAAATCCGCCAAGCCGTTTCCCCCCAATCCGGATGCGAAGATGCCGTCTCGTGCAAGGAATCGATCCCTTCCATCCGAATTCGTTTCGCCGTCGCGATATGTCTAGACATTGCAACCCTGGCAGCCTCCGGATCATGCTGGCGCAACGCACGGACAATCAAGCGGTGCTCACGATGGCTCTTGGCATTGCGGTGAAAGGCCGTTTTCTCAGGCCCGACGTACGCGGGACCGACGGTTCGAACTGCAATCCGCATATTCTCAACGATTTTAAGCGTACGCAGCGCGTTGGCAAAACCAAGCACGAGTGAATGAAGCTCCGCATCGGTCTGCATCCATTCCCTTCCCACGGGACCGGCAAAGCCCTGCGGATCTCTCTTGGCTTTCTTGCCGATTACCACCATCTTGTCGAGGACCGAATCCAATTGCTGGAGCTGACTCTCGTTGATGCACACCGCTGCTCGACCCACGGCATAGGTTTCAAGTATCAGGCGAAGGTCGTAGAGTTCTTCCATCTCAGCTCGGTTCGGGATACGGATAACGGTACCTATACGAGGTATCTGCATGACCAATCCATCGCTTTCCAACTGCCGAATCGCCTCACGGACAGGCGTCCGGCTCATCCCGAGTTCCTTTGCAAGGGTGCGGTCGGAAAGCACGATCCCAGAACTGGCTTCGGCTGCCACAAGCTTCTTCTGAATAAATTCGTAAGCACTCTTTTTTAAGCTGGTCATAACTGGCATACCACCAAAATACTCGATTGCCAGCAGAATGTCAAGCAGATTTTTCTTTTTTTGCATATCCCGAAATTGGGAAAACCCGCATTTCTTTCTTGATTGGAAGACGAGGTGTTTATCCTCCCAACGGCTTGCGGTACACCAAACGCGATTCCTGGTACAAAGTGGAGAATGCCGTAAACCTGCATTGCATATCCTATTGGAATATAATGAGATAACACATATTTATACTTTCGGACGCGAAGTTGAATTTACTTGAACGTAACGTCCACGCCGCTATCCCGTAGCGGCAGGAAAGTGAATCTGTTTCATCACGACCCATGAAAATCATTATGTCTGGACCGTCATAATTTTTTTTCTTTTTTTTGGGTTGCAAAAATAGTTGGCCTCTGTTAGTATTATGTTGGTATGCCAGTAAATTTTCAAAATAAAGGAACAAATCATGGATGTCAAGCTGTACGGCATAATGCCTGCAATCACAAGCCCTTGCGACGAAAACGACCGTTTCTTGGAGGACACGTTTACGTCCTTGGCCAACTACCTCTGCGAGCAGGGCGTACATGGACTGTATGTCTGCGGTGCGACCGGTGATAGCTACAGGTTGCGAACGGAGGAGCGTAAGCGGATTCTTAAAATCGCAATGGAAGTATGTGGGCCGTTTGGCGCCAAAGTCATAACACACGTTGGTGCTACCAGTACGAGAGAAGCCGTGGAGCTTGCGGAGCATGCTTCTTCGGTGGGGGCCGCCGCCGTGTCCAGTATGCCCCCGGCCAATCGCAGTAATAGGGAACTCGTCGATTACTACCGTGACGTGGCAAAGGCGGCACAACTTCCTGTCTTGATATATCATATTCCGCAACTGACCAATCACAATCTACCCTTTAGTGTTTTCCAGGAACTTCTCGATATTCCTGGTGTAGCGGGGGTAAAATTCAGCGGGTCGAATGTTTTTCTTATGAGGCGATTGCTACTGGCTCGGTCCGGCGTTTCGATTTTCAACGGCGATGATGAACTTTTAGTTCCGGCTCTCTTGTATGGAGCGTGCGGCGGCATCGGCATGACATACAACCTTTTTCCCAAACTATTTGTCGCCATGTATGAGGCCGTGCTGGCGGGCGACATTGCTCGGGCCATGCACATGCAGGATTGCCACGTAATATTCCTGCACCGGGCAATTGAATACGGCCTTTGCCCCGTGTTTGATCTCTTGATGAGAGAACGCGGTTTTGGACCTTTTTCCTACCGAAAGCCTCGTACCGTACTTGATGAGGCATGTGCCAAGAAATTCCATCAGGAGGTGGATCCTTTGATTGCCGCAATCGACCGCGCCGCAAATGATCTTCGGAAAATACCAGAAAAGAAAATAACGTCGCAGCCTATCCTGGTCCCGCACGATCCGGCAACACTATTATTGAGAGGAAAGGGGCTAACACATGCGAACCAATGAGCCGCGATTTGCCGAATTTGATCTCGCAGAATATCTGGACCGCGTAAAGAAAGTTCGCGCGTTGATGGAACCCGCCGGCTTGGATGCACTGCTGCTGACAACTCCGAAGTTGCTGCGGTATTTTGCGGGCGGACCTTTGACGGGCCTGTTTGAGGATACATTTAACGCATTTTTCTGTCTTTTGCCATTGGACCCGAGTATAGACGCTACGCTGGTTATGTCTTCCGGGCGGGAGGGATGCTGCCGTACCTCATGGGTTCCTGACCAGCGGTTCTATGGCTATGACGAAGAGGCATGGCGAATGAACCAGAGGCAGTCACTTCACTTCATGGCAGAAGTTATTAAGGAGAAGGGGCTGGATGGCGCGAAGATCGGAATCGAACTAGACGACGGATTGCGAATCGGCATGACCCTGGCGGAGGTTGAGGAGCTTAAGGCGATACTACCGAAGGTGCGGTGGCAGTCCAGCGCCCCAATCGCCTGGCGCGTTGCGGAGATCAAATCGAAGGCGGAGTTGGCTAAGATTCGCAAGGCGGGTGAAATTACCAACCATGCCTTCAAACTGGCCTTGGAGTCCGCCCATACCGGGATGACGGAAAAAGATATCTTCAGACGGATCGCAATATCCTTCTTCGAACAAGGCGCGACTGCCACGGGCTTTTTGGCGGTCTTTGGCGGAGGTGAGCGGATGATTTGGGCCGACGCCTTGCCAAGCGACTATCGCTTTCAAAAGGGCGACCTTTTGATGATTGATGGTGGTTGTCAAGTCGATGGTTATATTTCCGACGTCTCCCGCATGGGTTCGTTCGGAAAACCGAGCGACGAGAATCGAGCCATGTACGAAGCCGCCCGTAAGGCCAACGCCAATGCCATGCGCATAGTCAAACCCGGTGTGGAAATGCGGGAACTGTTCGCAGCCGGACAGCAGCCTTATATCGACGCGGGTTACGGTGACAAGCTCGTCTTCGGCGGCGGCCAACTCGGTCACGGTATTGGCCTGTCGCTGCATGAATATCCCGACATTTCAGCGGACTCGGCGCAGGTTCTCCAGCCCGGCATGGTTATCTCGATCGAGCCGGCAATTTCCGACAAGAACAAATGGGCCAACTCCACAAAATTCTTTATCGTGGAAAATAATGCGATCGTAACTCCTGACGGTCATGAACTGCTCACAAGCATAAGTGACGAATTGCAAATTCTGGACTGATGGTAAGGTACAATTCTTTTTACAAGTGCATTTTAAGAGTCAAGATGGATTACGGAGCGAGATAAATTTATGGAAAAATCATCACTAAATGCGTGGGAACTTTTGGTCAATGAGCAAGGTTCGCTGGCCGAGGCCATTTCCGGCTCGATTGAAAAGATATTCAACCTTGCAAAGCTTGATGAGAAGACCAAACAGCTTATCTATATCGCAGTTCAAACGGCCATGAATTATCCGCTGGCGGTGAAATATCACATCCCCTTGGCACTACAGGCAGGTGCAACCCGCGATGAAATTGTGGGAGCCTCTTCTATTGCCGCAACGGCCGCCGGCCCTAAGGGATTTGTAAGTTGCTTCCCAATGATTATCGAACAGACTAAAGAACTGGACCAAGAAACTCCTACACAATGAAACCGAAACCGAGCCGTGGCGGCGAGTGTCCTATTAACCGCACCCTGTTGTTGCGATTCTCGCTGGCTTGAGTTCTTTTTTAGCGGTTTGAAATGGATAAGCCAACAAGTTTTATTAAAGGACTAAAGGTGTACCCCGATCTGAAGAACAAAATCGCAATTGTGACGGGTGGGTATCAAGGTTTGGGACGAGCGATTAGTCTGGGTCTGGCGGCGGAAGGAGCACAAGTGGCTGTCGCGGCGCGGTCGTTTCAAAAATGTAATGAACTAGCGGCGCAAATTGATCCCATCGGCGGCCGAGCCATGGGGTGTCAAGTGGATGTTACCGACGTGGCCAGCGTTACCGCGATGGTGGACAAAGTGATTGATCGTTGGGGACAAGTGGATTTGCTAGTGAACAATGCCGGATCTCTTGGCAAAAGGGATTGGATAGTTGATTATGACCCACTTGAGTGGGACCGCATCTTTGCTCTGAATCTTCGTGGACCGTTTCTATGCTGTCAAGCCGTACTCAAAGACATGATTGCTCGCGGTCAGGGAAAGATCGTAAACGTGGCCGCCGGTGTCATGGATGAACGGGTTGACTACGGAGTAGCTGCGTATTATGCGGCTAAAGCAGGATTAATCAATTTCACGCGGCAGTTGGCGGCTGAGACCAAAAGATATGGAATCTTTGCCAATGCCGTTGATCCCGGAGGACTCGACACGAAAATGAGTGACGAAGTGATCGCCACCGAGCAGACGGATGAGTTTGCCGGAACGCAGACGAATAAGGATCCTTCCCGGCGTTTGCGCAGACCCGAGTCGGTAGTTCCGATGATCATGTTCTTGCTGTCGAAAGCTTCCGATATGATGACGGGGCGACTTTTACAGGCGTCCTCACAAGATGACGTTCAGTATCTACAGCTCTGACGATTTTGCCAGGGTATCATCTCGTTAAGGTGGTCTCTGAACGGAGGTCAAAACATGAAAACATTCAATGTCATTGTCGTTGGCGCCGGATTTTGGGGAAAGAACTGGATCAAGACGGCGATTGCATCCCCCCGGTTGAACTTGGCGGGGGTTGTCGATCAATCCGAGTCAATCCTTGCTCAAGTCGCAGAGGAAAATTCCATCGATCAAGCCATGATGGTTACTGACCTCGATCAAGCCTTGGAGAAAATCCCCGCCGATATCGTTGTCGTGGTCTCCCCTCCGCCCTGCCATCGTGAACACATCCAAACGGCGATGCGGCATGGGAAACATGTGATCTGTGAAAAACCGCTTGCTGACAATTGGGAGGCGGCACAACAAATCGCCAAGATTACGGCAGATCATCCGAATCAAAAGTTCATGGTCTCTCAGACGCGCCGGTTTACCAGACCGATTCAGACGATTCATCGGATCATCGCTTCGGGTCAAATTGGCCGGGTCGATACCCTCTGCTTCGACCATCGGGTAAATTACACAGGTGGCGGGTATCGGCAGAAGTTAGCGTTTCCCATTATCGAGGACATGATTTCGCATCACCTTGATATGTTACGTTATATAACCGGGCAAGATGCGGTTTCGGTCTATGTCGAAGCTTGGAATCCGCCTTGGAGTGAGTTTACCGGCAAGGCTTCAAACAACATACTCGTAACGATGACGAATGATGTTCATGTGAACTATTTTGGCACCTGGACTGGAAGAGGTTGTCTCAATACCTATAATGGTGTGATGAAGATTATGGGCAGCGAAGGGTCGCTGGAACTTATGGATGACAACACATTGCTGCTCTACCGCAACATCGAGACGGATGAGGGTCCCAACCCCGCTCCGGAAACCATTCCCATGGTGCAAGTGCAACATGAGTATATTAATGGGGTCATTGACGCCTTTCTTCACGCGATAGATACTGATACCCAGCCCCCATGTAACATTGAGGATAACCTTAAGACCTTCGCGTTTAACTGTGCTGTGCTCCAATCGTGCAAAGAAGAACGTAAGATTGAATTAACTAAAGGAATGTTTCATGTCCGGAATTTACCTTAACGAAGACAACTCGCACTTTTTTATCTTTCATCCCCCGGAAGAAATGACCGTTGCGGGTCTGAATGCGTGGGTTGACCAATATGCAAACACACAGGTTCGTCAATTGATGTTGTGCGTCAATGGTCAGCGGACGACGGTAGACAGCAAAGTCAGGCAGCCGGTCTGGGACGGTTTTGATCCCGAAGCCGGTAACGACCAGCCCTTCTTTGCCGGTGTTACAGATCAACCCTGGCCTCGACCGGAAGGTGCACGGGCGCATTTTCGACGGCGGATCAACAATGCGTTACTCTTGCACCAACGAGGGCTTGATCCTTACCGGCAGTGGATTGAACGTAGCCGGATGCATGGTATCAGCCCATGGATCAGCTCGCGAATGAACGATGTGCATTTCGTGGACGAGCCGGAAAATTGCATCCATGATCGTTTCTGGAAAGAGCATCCGGAATACCGCCGCGCCCCGTGGCGCAAAGGGGATTGGTTCGGGCATACTCTTGATTACGGGCGTCCTGAAGTACGTGCTTTCCAGATGGCATACCTGCGCGAAATGGTATTTCGCTACGACTTGGACGGTCTCGAGTTGGACTGGATGCGTTTTGGCCAGCACTTCAAGCCGGGTGCTGAAGAGGAAGGCTGTAAGATACTGACCGAGTTTGTTGCGGATGTACGTCGATTGCTTGATGAGCGGCAACGCGAATTAAAACATCCGATCCGTCTGGGAGTGCGTGTGCCGTCGCGCCCGGATACGGCTCGCGGACTGGGGATGGACGCCGTGACGTGGGCCCGGCGGGGATTGATTGACGTGCTGGTGGCCACACCATTTCTCTTTATCGAATTCGACATGCCGATCGAACTTTGGAAACAACTGCTCGACGGCACAAAGGTATCCCTGTCCGCGGGGTTGGATTTGGCCTTACGTCCGTATGACGAATATCCATCCCATGTCGTGAATCTTGAATTGGTTTGCGGAGCGGCGACATCACTGTTGCATCGTGGGGCCGATAGTATTTACCTGTTCAACTACATGGACAAACTTGCGACCCCCGAGAAGGAGCAAGCCTACCGCCGTCTGCTGCGAGAAGTGGGATCAATTGAAACCATGTCGGGTAAATCCCGTCGTCATGTGGTTAACTCGCCGGACCATTATGCCCCCGGCGAAGGGCGGACGATTGTGCTCCCACGTGTCTGCAAGCCCGGGGAGTTCACCGAGTTCCGGATACCGATCGGACCCGTGCCGCAAAAGGGGCAACGAACCCAAGTCCGTCTGGCCACTAAAGAACAAGAGACCGCCGGCCCCGAACAATACATGATCCGAGTTAACGGTGAGGTCTGCGGATTCAGCGGACCCGTTACACCCAAGCCGCCTTGGAAAGTACCCACCCATGCTTTTGATGTGCCGAATAGCGCTCTCCAGAGTGGTTACAATGTTGTCGAGATTCAGAATACATCCGCACAGGATATTTGTTTTGTGTGGATGGAAATAGCGGTCAGTGATGGTCAGGGAGCTTGGTCGACGTCCGGAATCGAGGTGGAATCTTTTTGTTTTTGGCCGGAATAAATTGGACGTCAAGCGGTTGTGAAAAAAACAATAAAAATGTCGAGGACATGCTGGGCGAGTAAAGAAACCGGTAGCTGGATGGTGGGAAACCGTCCGACGAATTCTTGGAAAAGCGTCGATGGTAACATAAAAGCTTATTATGCGGAGTGGAAAGGAGGTGTAAACATGAATGAGTGGTAATTGGTTGTTTGCGGAAAGCAAGTTGGTTTTTTGAACGTTTGGAAACTTTATTTTGTTCAAGGAACTTCATAATGAAAAACTTGTTAATTGTAATTGCTATGGTGGTTGTTTTTGGCGCCGCTCCCTTGGCTCACGCCGTGACCATGCAGGACAGCGTGAACTGGGAGCGCGGCTTTGAATTTACGACTGACCCGACCAGCGGATGGTCGGTGTGGTACGGGAATCCGGGGGCGGTTACTACCGTTTCGAATGGCGTATTGAATTTCAAGCCAACCTCTCAGTGGACGCTATGGAACACGAACTCTGGTTCCAATCCGCTCGGCACCGGCGACTGGAGCATGGAATGGCGCGTGGCGATTGTCACCATAAGCGGCAGCAGTGTCATGCTGTATGCCGACACCAACTCCTCCAAAGAGAACGTCAGTTTTCGAACTGGCTTTGGGGGTGATGGACAAATCTATGGTGAGTATCAGATTAGCCCTACTTCTCCAGTAACCGCCGGCCTGATGCATGTAGATGGACTCGATTACTCGGCGTATCATGTCTACCGCTTGACCCGTACGACGGGTGTTACGGGTACGTTTTTCAGAATGTACCTGGACGACAACCCGGTGCCTCTTGTCGTACGGGATCTTGTGATGACCACAAAAAACGCCGACGACATGCTCGGGTTCGGTAACGGCAGTGCTACGGGTGAGTATAATCTCGATTACATTCGTTGGACTACGACCGGCGCGTATCCGCCGGTGTCAGCGCCGGTACTCTCCCTGGGTCGCGGCCATCAGGTCCTGCTTGACAGGGGCCTGCAAATCAGCGCCTTGGTGTTCGTTTCAGAAACGGGATATTTTGACCCTTCCCGCTGGGCCGAGTCGAATTTAACGGCGATTAATTTTTGGGGATCCAATTATCCGATTACACTTATGCCGCCACCGCCGGGCATCCCTTGGGCCCGGTTGAGTTATGCTCCTACCCCACAGCTAACTTACCCTCAGGGGGACGAACTGCTATACGTTCCCAGTCTTTACCGTATTCAATTGAAGGACGAACAAGATATTACCGTCCCAACCGAGTTGGCGGATTTGGCGGAGGCGACGGCAACGTATCACCGGCTATTCCCCCATGTCATCGTGCATACGAATCAGGGAAGGTTGGCTACCGGGCTGTTTACCGTCGAAGAGGTACGAAATTACATGCAGATCGTCCAGCCGGACATGCTCATGTTCGACGAGTACCCCTTTGGCGCCGTGGAGTATAGCGGTATCAGCCCGACAGCCTTTTACGAGTACATGGAGAGGTATCGCAAACTCGGCTTGGAAGGTAACGACGGTACCAGAGCCTACCCGATCCCTACCGGAGTGTTCCTGAGAACCTTTTATACTCAGAGTTTGTCGAACGCCAGTATCGTTTCGGAATCGGAGATTCGTGTGCAGTATTTCGCGGCTTGGGCCTTCGGTTATAAGCTTTTGGAATGCTTCGTCTACGACAAACCGCAGCACAACCCATCCGTTGATTCAGTAATGTTTTCTGGAAATGGTACAGCCAATCCCACGACGACATTTTACCAGGTCGCCGAGACCAATCGGCAGAGCCTAAACCTCGGTCCGGCCCTGGTTCGACTGTTGTCCTCGGATGTCCGGTTCATTGTCGGCCGGCATAATGGACAGTACAATACCCTGCCCGCGGGCATACCGAGTTGGGATTCCACCGCTGGCCCATACATTACGGATATCTCGGCAACCAACATCGGCACTAAAAATAACGGTCAGGAAGGCGATGTAATCGTCGGATACCTTAAGCCCCTGGCCGCGGAGTTCACCAATTCCGGCCACGAGAACGATGTTTATTTCATGATCGTCAACGCCCTGAGTGATACCGGCTTGGCCGC
>Ga0265292_1001758_pt1 | contig 17638 bp, 15 predicted proteins | sample Munlanlewell296A_FD_189080 | JGI IMG/M metagenome (GOLD analysis project Ga0265292, IMG submission 189080) | Leachate microbial communities from a municipal landfill in Southern Ontario, Canada - Leachate well 296A | ecosystem: Engineered > Solid waste > Landfill > Unclassified | place: Canada... | reverse complement strand
AGGATTTCGGCCAGCAGGAAGTACGATCCGATTTTCGGGTGGATGAGACAGGTATTCTTGCCGATCCAGCCCAGACCAGCGCGCTGGGCCAGGTCCCGTTCCAGTAGTGGACCCGTGTCCGTGTACCAGCAATGCTGCACTGGACTCCCAACCTGTGTCTCGATAAAGGAGGCCAGCGTTTTCAGGCGTTTGGGCAAAACGAGATGGTAATCACGTCCCCAGGCGTAGGCGGCGACGCGTCCAGCCGGACGCGGACCTTTGTTTTGCGCGGCAGATTCCGGGTCCGGGTAGCTCACGGCGAGCACCAGGATGGAACGGCATTCGGACAGAACCAGGCGAGGGTCAGCGCGACGGGGGTCGGCCAGGTAGTCCATGGAACCATGCCGCCCCATGGACAGCCAGTGTTCATAGGCCGGCCAATGGGGCGGAGATTCAGGCGTGGTGACGCCCGCCAGGGAAAATCCCAGGCGGCGGGCTTCGTTTTTGACTGCCTGGGTGAGGGACACGCAGTTCCTGTTTACTTGACTGTGACAACTACCGTCTGCACCGGACCGAAGTTGTAACCTTTGTCGTTCTGCAGGCTGAAGGAAGCCGCGTAGTTGCCGGATGCGGTGGGGGCTGTCAGTGTGACAGAGATTTCGAGTGTCTCGCCTGGCAGAACGATGGCGGTGAAGTACGAAGGCGGGGTTGTGTTCCAGTTTGTTCCAACTCCGCCCCAGCCGAAGATAAGGCTATAGTCTTGGTCCCAGGTGCAGGGGCCGAGATTTTTCACCTGCCATGTTTTGATGAACGGTGCGCCGGCAACGACTTCAGAGCCATCCGGATACGTCACATCAGCGATGCCAATGGCGTTGTCACAGGCGGCAGATTGTGTGCCAGCGGGCATTGGGCTGGGCGTCAGGGTGGGTGTTTGCGTCATGGTGGCTTGCAGGGTCGGGCTGACGGCGGGAGTGTTGGTGATGCTTGGAGTTGGGGATGAAGCCAGGGCGGTCTGAGTTTGTGCCACCTCAACGGTCTGCCAGATTTTGGTAATGGCCAACGATGGGTCAGTGGTCGGCGTTCCTCCACCGCAGGCGGCCAGCCCAAACAAGATGAAGACCATCAAGAGCCAGGTGAGTTTGGTAAGATGTGACATTCTTTCCTCCTTACAAGTCTTTTGCTTTCGTGGTAGTCCCGGTTCCAGCACGGGGCAAGGGATAGTTCTAACGGTGTTACAAGTATTTTCATTATAACAGAATCATATTATCGAAAATGATACCCCTAAAGCAACATTTTGCTTTGACGCGCCACGACACTGTTATTAACAACCGGAGAGGACTATCGCGGCAGACCTGAAAACTGCTTTGGCAGGCGAGATGGCGATTGCTCCTCTCGGCGTGCCCAGAACCGGGCCATTGCCAGGCCGATGGCCGCACCGACAAAATCCACGCTCAAGTCAAAGATCTCGGCGGACCATCCCGGCCATTGTCCGGCTGTCAGGGTTTGCAGGCTTTCGTGGAAACAGCCGACCAGCAAAGCCAGTCCCAGGATGATCAAAGCGGATTGGATGGAAAGCGATTTGATCCAATGCGTCAGCAAAATTCCCAGCACAGCGTACAGGAAGGTGTGCATGATCACGTGTATCCAGCTTGGAGCAAAGACAACGTTAAACAGATGGCCAAAAGCAGGCCAGAAGGTTCCCAGGAAGGCCTTCGGGAAGAGGATGCCAAGGAGCCAATGAATGAGCCAGGGACGGACGCGCATATTTCAAAAAGCATCGGGGCGGCTAGCCAGCCGCTCCGATGCAAGAGTTATGGAGAAACCGGTTATTCTTCCGGGTGGGCGCCGGCCATCCAGAGGCCGAGCTGTTCGCGGGTCACTTTTGCCGCGTCTACTGTGGCGACGATCTGACCACGGTACATGACGGCGATCCGGTCGGAGAGCGCCATAATCTCATCCAGTTCGGCGGAAACCAGCAGCACAGCCAGGCCGCGATCTCGCATCAGGACGATTTCTTTGTGGATGTATTCAATTGAACCGACATCCAGCCCGCGCGTCGGCTGGTTGGCGATCAGTAATTTAACCTCGCGGCTGAGTTCGCGCGCCACAATGACCTTTTGCTGGTTGCCGCCGGAGAGTTTGGAGGTTGGCACGTAGGGCGAAGGCGTACGGACATCGAAATCCTGGATCAATTTGCGGGCGTTGGCATCGATCGCTTTGGGTTGCAGGACACCGCGCACACCAAATGGTGGCAGGTAGTACGTATTCAAAATCAAATTATCGGCGACCACGTAGGAAAGCACCAATCCGTGCCGCTGGCGGTCCTCTGGGATGTGCGCCACGCCGGTCTCGGTAATTGTACGGGGCATCCTGTCTGTGATTTCGCGTTCGCCCATCCAGACCTTCCCGCCCTGCGGTGAACGCAATCCGGTCAGTGTTTCCACCAGTTCGGTCTGTCCATTGCCCTGTACGCCGGCAATACCCAGCACTTCGCCCGCGCGCACGCTGAACGAAACGTTGCGCACGCTCTCCAGGCCGCGCTTGTCGAGGACTTTCAGCCCGTCCACTTTCAGCACTTCCTCGCCAGGTTTGGCTTTGCCCTTCTCGACTTTGAGGATGACCTCACGGCCGACCATCATTGCCGCCAATTTCTTCTCGTCGGTCTCCTGCGGTATCACCGTCCCGACGACTTTGCCGGCGCGCATCACGGTGATGCGATCGGCAATGGCCAGCACTTCTTTGAGTTTATGCGTGATGAAGATGATCGAAACGCCACGCTTGGCCAAATCTCGCATGATGCGAAAGAGGTCCTCCGCCTCCTGCGGGGTCAGCACGGCGGTTGGCTCGTCCAGGATAAGGATCTGGGCGTTACGATACAACGCTTTGACAATTTCCACCCGCTGCTGGACGCCTACGGGAAGTTGCCCCACCAGAGCGGTCGGATCAACCTCCAGCCCATATTGATGGGAAAGTTCACGCGTGCGCTTTGCCACGGCTTTTTCATCAAGCCTCCCGTAGCGCACCGTCTCATCGCCCAGCATGATGTTTTCGGCGACGGAAAAGACCGGGATGAGCATAAAATGCTGGTGCACCATACCGATGCCGAATTGGATAGCGTCTTTCGATGACCGGATTGGTGCAAATCGCCCATCGACGCGGATTTCGCCGGAATCCGGGCGGTACAAGCCGTAGATGATATTCATCAGCGTAGTCTTGCCAGCGCCATTTTCACCCAGCAGCGCATGGATCTCGCCTTTGTGCAAGTCAAAATCTACATGATCGTTGGCAAGCACGCCGGGGAATTGCTTGGTAATGTCTCTTGCTTCGATTACGAGGGTCATGGCAATCTCCCTATTTCTCGTAAGGCTGTCCATCAGCGGCGGGCGGCGTGGTTTTGCCGATAATGCCCGTCAGGATCAGCATGGTGAGGATGTAAGGCGTCAGCCCGACAACGTAAGAGATCTGCAGGACAGCCAGTTGCGGCGGAATTGACTCGCGGAAGATTTGCAGGTTGATCTGCATGGCTTGCGAGGCCCCGAAGACCAGCGCGGCAGCCCAGGCGCCAAAGGGCGTCCAGTTGCCGAAGATCATGGCTGCCAGCGCGATGAAGCCGCGCCCGTTGGTCATCAGCGGTTCGAAGGAGGGCACCGATTCGAGCGTAAAGTACGCGCCGCCCAACCCGGCCATCAAGCCGCCGATGATCACATTGGCGTAGCGCATTCGCTGGACGTTGATTCCGACAGTGTCGGCGGCCCTGGGGTGTTCGCCCACGGCGCGCATCCGCAAGCCCCAGCGGGTGTAGAACAGCAGGTAATGTGTGAAAATGACCAGCAGGATTGCCAGCAGTGCGATGGGTTTCTGGTCAATGACGCTGCCGGAGATCGAATTGACCAGCCCGTCGCAGCCGCCGTTGCAGATGCTGTTAATGGCCTTCCCCAGCGATGGCAATGTGCCGGGTGCGTGCGGGACATTGCCGCCGAAGATGCTGCCTTTGTCAAAGAACATCTGGCGGTTCAAAAAGCCGGTGATGCCGATGGCGAGGATGTTGATTACCGTGCCGCCGATGATCTGGTCCACTTTGAATGTGACGGACAGGACGGCGTGCAAAAGGGCGAACAAACCGCCAGTGAGCATGGCGAAAAATACGCCGCCGATCAGGCTGGGCAGGGCCGCCCAACCGAAGATCGAATTCATGTATATTGAAGCCAGCCAGCCGAAGAAAGCGGCCGCCAGCATCATGCCCTCGATGCCAATATTGACCACGCCGGCGCGTTCACAGTAAAGGCCGGAGAGCGCGCCCAGCGTCAACGGTGTGGCAACCGCGATGGTGGTGGCGATCATGCTCCCGATAATGATGAGGGGCGAGGATTGGCTGGAGCCGATCAGCACAACCACACTGAACAATACGATGATGATGGCGGCGATGAAGCCGAAACGTTTCAGTTCCATGACATCCTCCTACCCGCCCCAACCGCGCGTCAGCACCACGCGATCTTCCCGGGTGCGAATGCGATAGATGTAGCGGATGATGGCGTCTGCCGCGACGAAGAGCAGGACGAGCGCCTGGATGACAGAGATGACGTCCGTTGGGATCTGTGTCACGAATTGCATGCGCGTGGCGCCGTTGCGCATCCCACCGAACAGGATGGCCGCCAGCACTATACCCAGCGGGTGTGTCTTGCCTAGCAGCGCGATGGCGATGGCGTCGAACCCATAGCCCATGGAAAAGCCCAGCTCGTGGCGGTAGTTTAACGCGGTGACCTCAATGGCACCCGCCAGCCCGGCCAACATGCCGGAAAAGGCCATCGTTAAGACGATGATGTTTTTGACGTCCATGCCGGCGTAGCGCGCCGCGTCCGGGTTGGCGCCAACGGTACGAATCTCGAATCCGACCTTGGTCTTCCACAAGACCCACCAGACCAGCCCCGCCACGACCAGCGCCAGAAAAAATCCCCAGTGAACGCGCAGTCCATCCATCAGCGGCGGGATACGCGCGCTCAGCGCGATCGCCGGCGTGCGGGCGATGACGTTCGTGGGACTGGGGTCCTTCATTGCGCCGTTGAGCAGGAAACTGGTGAGGTTGAGCGCGATGTAGTTCATCATGATGGTGTTGATGACCTCGTGCCCGCCCATGTAGGCTTTCAGCGCGCCGGGGATGGCCGCCCAGAGCGCCCCAGCCAACACGCCAAAGCCCACCGCCAGCGGGATGTGAATAATGGCTGGCAGGTCGAAGCCCAGCGCATCGGGCAGGGAGTATCCAATCCACGCGGAAAAAACGGCGCCGAGGGCCAATTGTCCCTCCGCGCCGATATTGAACAAACCGCCTTTAAAGGCAACCGCCACGGCCAGCCCGGCAAAAATATAGGGCGTGGCCCACACGGCGGTTTCGCTCCAGGCTTTCGCCGAACCAAATGCGCCTTGAAACAAGCCCAGGTAGGCATCGAACGGATTCCCGCCCACCATGGCAATGATGATGCCACCCACCACCATGGCTGTAAACACCGCCAATACCGGGACGAGCATGGCATTCAGCGCGGCGCGCAACCAACTCCAAACAACATTTATCGAAAACTTGTCCTTCATCGCAGGCTCCCGTCCAGCAAGGATTCTGTTCCTATTATAAGGCAAAAATAAAAACAGCGAAGGCGTTCTACGCCTTCGCTGCGCGTGCAATACTGCAATCGGTCCCGTTTATTTCTTCTTGCGGCGCATGAACAGGAACGCGGCCACGATCACGAGGACGACGATCACGATGATGATCAGCGTCCAGTCGGTGGTGGCGGGTTCCTCCGCCGGTTTGACGGGCGGAACGCCGGTCGTCAACGAGCCGTCGAGCAGGGCGGTGTTGATCTCTTCCATCTTTGCCGTGATTTCGGCGGAAACGTCTGCCGCGGTGTCATGATACGGAGCGTAGCCGACCGTGCCGTAGTTGTTGCCGCCCGCAAAGGTGCCATCCACAACGGCCTGGATCAGGTCGAACACGCCGGGCGTGATGAGCTTCATGGCTGAAGAGAGCAATTTCGCCTGGGCTTCGGGCAGGGTGTAATACTGGTCGGCGTCCACGCCGATGCCGTACACGCCCGCTTCCACTGCGGCTACGACCGCGCCATTGCCGGTCTTGCCGCCGCCGCCGAAGATGACGTCAGCGCCCTTGTCAATCATGGACAGGGCAGTCGTCGCGCCCCATTCGGGATCGGTGAAGGTCTTGTCGAAGCCCACATCGCTATGGTACACGATGTAGATCTTGATATCGGGGTTGATGTACAACGCGCCGGCGCGATAGCCTTCGCCGAAGCGCCAGACGGGCGGAACCGCATCGGTGCCGAACACGCCGCCGATCTTGCCGGTCTGGGTCATCTGTGCGGCCAGCGCGCCCACCAGGAAGCCAGCCTGATCCTCAGGGAAGACGAGTCCCGCAAGGTTGGGGATATCATTGGTGGTGTCTGTATCATATATCCAGGCATACTGATCCTGGTCAACGCCGATGAACTTGATGGCGGGGTACAGCACAGCCGCGGCCGCCGTGGCCTCGCCCAGGCCGAAACCGACGGTCACGATGACATCATAACCGGCATCCGCGAAGGTGGCGATATTCTTGGCATAATCCTTCGAGTCAGCGGTCTCGATGTACTGGACGTACGCGCCCAGGTCGGTCTCCGCCTGCTTCACGCCTTCCCACGCAGACTGGTTGAAGGACTTGTCGTCAACCTTGCCGACGTCCGTTACCAAGCCGACGCAGAAGACATCAGGCAGGGTGCAATCCGGAGCGGTCTGGGCGGCAACCGGCTTGGCCGGCACAAGCAAAACGGCCATTAGCAGAACAGCAAAAACAAAACTCATTTTCTTCATAATGCTTCTTCTCCTATTTTGATTCGAATGTGGACTAACAAGGGCTCAGAAACAAACCAGTTATCTCTTGCCGGTCACACCTCCTTTGATTGGGCCAAAAAAGTCAGACATAACTCTGAAATCAGTATACAGTGTCTTTAGATTTTAGACAAGATGAACTATGACATATATCTTTCATACTACTTGTCACGGGCTGGTTATGGATGCTCCGGTTTGAATCTCACCTGAAAGCAGCGCTTGAACCAGTTCGTCCATTCGCAATCTGACTTCCTCAGGAATGGACGGACCCAACTCGTGATATGGCGCCAAGCCAACCTGACCCATATAATTTCCGCTTGGGAAAGCAGCTATGTCGTTCTGTGCATCCTTTGCCATTGTAATTAACTCGGCTATTCTCGGAGCAATCAGTTTTACCACGCTGGTATACAAGCGCGAAGCTGCAACGGGCAAGGCATAATACTGATCAATATCTGCACCGATGGCATACGCCCCGCGCGTTACTGCGGCGACGAGTGTGCTGCTTCCGGTGGTGCCACCAACACCGAAGATGATATCTGCCCCGCTATCAACCAGTGAATTGGCAGTGGCTGCACCCCACACTGGATCGGTGAAGGTCTCGTCCAAGCCAACATCGTTGTGATATGTGACTGTGGTCTTCACATCCGGGTTGATGTAAAGTGCTCCGGCAATGAACCCATCGCCATAGCTTTTCATGGGCAGCCATGCGTCACTGCCGCAAACCGCGCCAACCTGGCCGGTTTGTGTCATTGCTGCTGCCAGTGCCCCCGCCAGGAAGCCAAGTTGGTCCTCTGGGAAAACGAGCCAGACGAGATTCGGCAGACTGTTCTGATTCTCAGACTGGCGCTGGTCTGCGCCAATAAAATAGATGTTTGAATATTGCCCCGCGGCAGCATAAGTAGCAGCGCTCGAATCGTATCCGACCGTCACAATCACATCGTAACCGGCCTCTGCAAAGACACGAATGTTTTCTTCGTAGTCCCTGGCGTCAATTGTCTCGATGGAGGCTGTCCAATCGGCCACGCCATCAGATTTGGCCTGGTGGATACCTTCCCAGGCAGCTTGGTTGTATGCCCGATCATCGCGCCGGCCGACATCTGTTACTAGCCCAACGCAGAAGACTTCTGGTTGTGTACAGTCGAGGGATACAGGTGTGCAACCAGGGGCGACCAGAAGAATGGGCAGCAAAACTGCCATTGCAGCGTGTAATTTCTTCATTTAGACAAGCGCCTTCGATATTATTTTCATATCGGACCGAGGTCCTGCACGCCGTTCAATCGGCTTTCTGCGCCTCGCCGCGTTTCACGCCCAACATTAGCACCAGCGCCACGAACAGAAAGAGCGGGGCAACGAACATCATCGTGTTGTAGTTATTGCCGCTCAATTGAACGATCAAACCGTTCAGGTTGGGGCCGACAATGGCGGAGAATGTTGAGAAGAGATAGTAAAGCCCGGTGAATGTGCCGATGCGTGCCGCAGTAGTCAGATCTACGACCATCGGTAGGGAGTTGATGTTGACGAAGGACCAGGCGACGCCCGCTCCCATCAGGAACAGGTTGACCACCCGAATGGTGCCCAGCACCGGAAGTTTCGTCACCGTGATGGTCAGAAGGTCAACCGGCAGCAGAGCGATGCAGACGGTCAGCACGCCCATAAAGAAGAGACCGATGGAAATGGTGATCCGGCGGCCGATGCGGCTGCCGGCATAACCGGCAACCAGCGCGAACAGGACGAAGAAGATGCCCATGTGTCCCATCAGTCGCCCAGCATCGCCATCGGAGATTCCCAGCCGCCTGGTGGCATACAGGGTCAGGAACGCCTCGATGCCGGTATAGGCCAGGAACCAGAAGAAAATGGCGAAGAGTATCCGCAAGCCGCTTTTTTCTTTCTCCTGAAATAACTCGCGCAGGCTGGCGAACAGGTTCGGCTTGACATCTTCCTTTTCGTACTCTTTCGGTTCTTTTATAAAAATGAAGACGAGCACTGCCGCCAGGACAACCAGGACCGACCCCATCCAGAATGGGAAAGCGATATTGATCTCGTACAGTGTGCTGCCAGCGAGCGAGGCGATGATTGTCCCGACGCCGCCCATCAGGTTAATGACGCCGTTGGCCTGCGAGCGGAACTGCGACGGGGTGATATCTGGCATCAGCGCCACTACCGGCGTGCGCCAAAAAGCCATGCTGAGCAGAAGCGTGCTGGTGCAGGCCACAAACAGCGGCAGAACGGCGGCGAGGGGAATCAAGCCGAAGGCCAGCGCCCCGATCGGCGCTCCAATCAGGATGAACGGCATGCGCCGCCCGATGGGCGTGCGCAGCCGGTCTGACCAGGCCCCGACCGGCGGCTGGATGAACAGCGCGGCGATGTTATCCAGCGTCATGAAAAAGCCGATCATGGCTGGAGCAAGTCCGAATTTGTTCGCCAGGAACAGCGGCACGAAAGCGTTATATACGCTCCAGATGACGCTGACCCCAAAAAAGCCAAAGCCGAGCAGGAAAATCTTACCGTAGTTGAACTTCATGAGTTTTCTCCTTCTTCTTGGATTTTTTTGAGAACCTTGCGGTCCGTTTCACTTAGTGGAGCACTTTCCAGCAAATCGAGGCGGCGCTTGAGCGTCCGGCGCAGGGATTGCTCGCGGCGCCACTTTTCGATTTTTGCATGATCGCCAGAGAGCAGAATTTCGGGCACACCCCAGCCGCGATATTCTGGTGGACGGGTGTAGTGCGGGTATTCGAGCAGACCGGCGGCGTGTGAGTCGTCCATCGCGCCGTCAGGATCACCGAGCACGCCGGGGATGAGACGGGAAATGGCATCGATCAGGATGAGTGCCGGGAGCTCGCCGCCGGTCAGAACGTAATCGCCGATGGAGATTTCGTCCGTGACCAAGTGTTCGCGGATGCGCTCATCCACGCCTTCATAGCGGCCACAGATCAGGGCCAGGCGCGGGTGCTGGACTAATTCCATTGCTATTTTTTGGCTGAAGACGCGTCCCTGGGGGGTGAGCAAAATGACCGGGCAGCAGGCTTCCGGCGTTGCCCTCCCGGTAGGACACCGGGACGGTGTGAGCCTGTCGATATCATCCCCGCAGGGGAAGGGTCCGAGCACGCTTTCGACGGCGGCGAAGACCGGTTCGACTTTCATCACCATTCCACCGCCGCCGCCGTACGGTTCGTCGTCAGTGACATGGTGTTTGTCTGCGGCCCAGTCGCGGATGTTGTGAATGCGTACGTCAATCAACCCGCGCTGGCGGGCACGATGCAAAATACTACTATTGAGATAGGGGAGGAAAACTTCTGGGAGCAGCGTGAATACGTCAAACTCCATGTACTTATTCTAAACGCAAGCGGATTGTCTGACAAGAGGCTTGGCGGGGATTGACGCCCATTTGTATAGGATGGTAAGATGATTATATGTATCTGCGAGGTTCGAAATGGAGCATGCGCCCGCGGCGCCCGCGCGTCAATTGGTTCTTGGTTGTTATTGTGGTGATTCTTATTGCCATTGTCACTTACGTTGACCGGTTCATACTGCCAACGGCGCAGACGCCGTTCATGGCGACTTTGACGTCCACCCGCGACCCGGAGTCTTACGTCACGGATGCCGAGAACTTGTTTGCTGAAGGGAAATTACTTCAAGCAATTGATACCTATATGGAAGCGATCCGCATCAAACCGGATGACCCGTCAATCTATATTGCCCTGGCGCGCGTCCAGGTTTTTGCCGGGAAGTATGACGAGGCGCTGGTCAATGCCGAAAACTCTTTGCTGCTCAACCCCAACAACTCGATGGCGCATGCCGTGCGCGCCTGGGCGTTGACTCAGATGGGGGACTATGTTACGGCAGACAATTCTTTGAAGGAAGCTCTGCGACTGGATCCCACCAACGGGTTCATCCAGGCTTACAAGGCTTTCTTGTACGGCAAGATGTTCGAAAATAACGCCGGCCCATACGTTGACCCGATCCCCGTAGCCATTGAAGCATCTAATGCCGCTGTCAATTTGGCCCCCAACAGCCTGGAAGCGCACTGGGCGCGCGCATATATCCTCCAAATCACCGATAACCGCGAACAAGCCGTCCAGGAATATCTGCTTGCCATACAGATTAACCCGAATATTTCGGAAATCCACCTGGAACTTGGTGTGACTTATAGGGGGCTGGGCGTGATTGAATCAGCTATTCAGGAATACACGCTAGCCAATACTTATAACCCTTCCGATATTCGTCCCTACCTGTACAGTTCGCGTGCCCTGGCATCCATTGGTGAATATGCCAAGGCCGCCCAGTATGCTGAGAGTGCGGTTGCGAACGATCCTGCCAATCCTTATCTGCGCGGCAACTGGGGGTTTATGCTTTACAAGAATTTCGACTGGCCGAATGCAATGATTCAACTTTCTCTGGCAGTCAATGGCGGAACGAATGAGGATGGTCAGACCGTCCAGCCGCAGCCTCTGACCGGCGACGACACACGCATCGCTCAATACTTTTCTTTCTATGCCATTCTTCTGGCAAAGAGTGACAGCTGTGGAGAAGCCCTGCGTATCACACAGCTCCTTGTGACGAACGTCCCGAATGATGCGGATGCTGCTTACAACGTTAATTATGTTCAGGAAATTTGCGCGCAGAGCCTGGGGACACCTTCCTCGCAGCCTTCGGCGACCCCTGAAGCTACCCCAACCCCATGAAAGTGAACCGCCGCCGCGCCCTATTTTATCAGCGCCGGACCTCGAACCTGTATCGCCTGTTTGCCCTGGCCTTGTTTATCCTGGCCGGGGTCTGGATTGTTATACGGCTGAAGACAGGTGAGATCCGCAACCCCTTCGACCCGACCCCGACTTCTACGCGGACGATCAATTCCTGGGTACTGGAAGGGGAAGCCTCGTTTAACGCCGGTGACTTGCCCGCCGCCATCACTGCTTATCAGGAAGCCACAAGGGTGGATCCGAATAATGCTGAAGCTCTGGCCGAACTGGCGCGCATCCAGGCCTATTCCTCGCGTTTGCTTTCCAATGACACCGACCGCCTGACCCGGCTGACCGAGGCGCAGCAATCTGCAGACCAGGCAAAAATCCTCGCGCCTGATGATAGCAACGTTCTCGCCATCCGCGCCTTTGTTCTGGACTGGAACGCCGATCCGAATTTGGATGCCTTGCGGACCGGGGACAAGATGGCCGCCAAACTTATCATTGAAGCCGATCAGGAGGCATTGCGTGCCATCTCGTTGAACAGCCAGAATCCGCTGGCCTTGGCCTTCTATGCAGAAATCCTCATAGACGAGCAGAAATGGACACAGGCCGAGCAGTATATCCAAACCGCGCTCCAACTTGGCCCGCAGGTGATGGATGTTCATCGGGTTTATGGTTATTATCTTGAATCTATCAAGTATTACCGCCAGGCAATCGAAGAATACCAGCAAGCACTGACGATTAATCCGAATCTGACATTCCTGTATATTTCCATCGGGCACAATTACCGCACACTTGCTAATAACAGTCCCAAGGGGTCCCAGCAGACGGAACTCTACAACCAGGCTTTGGAGAGCTATGCCAAGGCGGTCCGCTTGAATGAACAAAAAAATATCCTCGACCCTTCGCCTTATCTCGCCATTGCCAAAACATATGTCCAGCAGGGCGAATTCTTCGCCGCCGCCCGGAATGCCCAAAAAGCTGTCGCACTGGATCCAACGAACGCCGACCTTTACGGGCAATTAGGCGGTATTTATAAAAGCGGGCGTAATTTTGAAACGGCTATCTTCGCTCTGCAATGTGCTGTGGATGGCTGCACACCAGAAGGATCTTGCCTGGCACGCAATGGCTGCCCGGCGGGTGATGAGGGCGTTACTGTCATCCCTCTTCAGCTTTCGCCAAGAAGTGCTATTTATTATCTTGACTATGGCTCTGTGCTGGCGGCTTTCTCTCCTCAGAAGCCCAGTTACTGTGATGCGGCGGTGAGGGTGCTGACGCTACTCATCCAGACCTATAGTACTGACCAGATCATCTTGCGCAATGCTGCAGATGGCCTGTCCATCTGCGCTAACGTTATTGCGGCACAGACTCAGACGCCAACGCCGGTTACCATGCCGGCCTCCACGACCATCACCACGCCGATGCCGGGTTACACGCCGCGGCCGTAAGGGCACGTAAAGGGTCCGGCCCGGAGCGGGGGAATATCAGAGTTTTGTTAAACATCCCAACGCACTCTTGACGACAATCCAGAAGTCTTGTATGATAACAATTAGCACTCAGCATGCTGGAGTGCTAACTTGGATGTAATCCACTATTTCAGGAGGCATATATGAAACTTAATCTCAAACCTTTGGGAAGTCGTGTGGTGATAGATCCCATCGAGCAGGAAGACATCACCAAGGGCGGCATCGCGCTCCCCGAAACGGCCAAAGAAAAACCCCAAGAGGGCAACATTCTGGCAATCGGCCCTGGCGACCGCGACGAAGATGGAAAGCGTATCGCCATGGACGTAGCCGTCGGCGACAAAGTCTTGTACGCCAAGTATTCCGGCACGGAAATCAAAGTGGATGGCAAAAAACTGCTCATCCTGCGCGAGAGTGACATCCTCGCCATCGTTAAGAAGTAATTAATCTGATTGGAGGAATAAATTATGGCTGCAAAACAACTCGTCTTTTCCGAAGACGCCCGCCGTCGGCTTCAGCAAGGTATTGACGTGGTCGCCAATGCTGTTAGCACCACCCTCGGTCCCAAGGGCCGCAACGTAGCCCTTGATCGCAAGTTTGGCTCCCCCACCATCACCCACGACGGCGTGACGGTTGCCAAGGAAATCGAACTGGAAGACCCCTTTGCCAATATGGGCGCGCAGCTTCTTAAGGAAGCCGCCACCAAAACCAATGACATCGCGGGTGATGGTACCACCACCTCCACCGTTCTGGCGCATGCGATCGTCACCGAAGGCTTGAAGAACCTGGCCGCGGGTGCCAACCCGATGCGTCTGAAACTTGGCATCAGCCAGGGCGTGGAAACGGTCGTCGCTGCCCTTCGCAAGATGTCCCAAAAGATCGAGACTAAGGAAGAAATCGCCTCAGTCGCCACCAACTCCGCCGCTGACCCCGAAATCGGCAAACTGATCGCCGACGTGATGGACAAAGTCGGCAAAGACGGCGTCATCACCGTTGAGGAGTCAAAATCCCTGCAATTCGAGACCGAATACGTCGAAGGTATGCAGTTCGACCGCGGTTACATCTCGGCCTACTTCATCACCGACCCAGAACACATGGAAGCGGTGATCCCTGAGCCTTACATCCTTATCTACGACAAGAAAATCTCCGCTGCCCAGGACATCGTCCCGGTGCTGGAAAAACTCGTCCAGATTGGCAAGCGTGACCTGGTCATCATCGCCGAAGATATTGACGGCGAAGCCCTGGCGACCCTCGTGCTGAACAAACTGCGCGGCATGTTGAACGTGCTGGCCGTCAAGGCCCCGGGCTTTGGCGACCGCCGCAAGGCCATGATGCAAGACATCGCTGCCCTGACCGGTGGTCAGGTTATCTCCGAAGAGACCGGCCGCAAGCTCGAAACCACCACCCTGCAAGACCTCGGCCGGGCCGAGAAAGTGGTCACCGACAAAGACAACACCACAATCGTCGGCGGCAAGGGCGACAAAGCCCAGATCAAGGGCCGCATCGAGCAGATCCGCGTCGAGATCGACAAGAGTACCAGCGACTACGACAAAGAGAAACTCCAGGAGCGCCTGGCCAAACTCTCCGGCGGCGTTGCCATCATCCGTGTTGGCGCAGCCACCGAGACCGAACTCAAAGAGAAGAAACACCGCGTCGAAGATGCCCTCTCCGCTACCCGCGCTGCCATTGAAGAAGGCATCGTCCCCGGCGGTGAAATCGTCTTCATCAACGCTGTCGCTGCCCTTGATAAGGTCAAGATGACCGGCGACGACGAAACCATCGGCGTTGCCATTGTCCGCAAGGCGCTTGAAGCCCCCATCCGCAAACTGGCTGAGAACGCCGGTCAGGATGGTGCGGTCATCATCGAGAACGTCCGCCGCCTCGCCAAGGAACAGGGCAACAAACACCTCGGCTACAATGTCATTACCAACGAATACTGTGACATGCTCAAGGCTGGCGTGATTGACCCGCTGAAGGTCGTGCGAGGCGCTCTCGAGAACGCCGCCTCCATTGCCGCCATGATCCTGACCACCGAGTGCCTCATCACAGACGTCCCCGAAAAAGAAAAATCCTCCCCCATGCCCCCCGGCGGCGGAATGGATTACTAAACCACGTACCCTTGTAAGGGCGACCAGCCGGTCGCCCTTACACTTTTAATTGGTATAATCCTGACCAATGACTCCCTCAACGCAGAAACAGTTCCTTGCTCCCATAATGTTTTTCTTCGCCCTGGCCCTTGCCGCCTGTGGTCTGGACCTCGAGCCTGCTCCTGTTCTTACTCCTACGCCGATTCCAACGCCAACCGAGACTCCGGTCCCACTGGCGGTCAGCATCAACGGGGAAGACATTACTGCTGCTGAATTCGAGGCCGAACTGGCTCGTTATCAGCAGGCCCAGGCCGGCCTGGGGAATACCGTCAGCCTGGATACGGCCACCCAGGCTGTTTTGAACGATATGATTGATACCCTCCTGCTAGGGCAGGGCGCGGCTGCCTACGGTTTGGGCGTGGACGACGCGACCGTGCAGAGTCGGATTGACGCTCTGGCTGCCCAGGTGGGGGGGCTGGATGCGCTGGCGGCCTGGGAATCTGCCCACGGGTACACCGACGCAGATTTCCGTGCCGCGTTGCGCCGCCAGATCGCCGCCGCCTGGATGCGCGACCAGATTGCCGCGTCTGTCTCCAGCACTGCCGAGCAGGTACACGTTAAACAGATTTTGCTCTATAATGCAGGTGATGCGCAACAAGCGCTTGGTTTTTTACAAGCCGGCTGGAATTTCGACGATCTGGCTGCCCAATATGATCCGGTGACAAAAGGCGAGTTAGGCTGGTTCCCGCGTGGCTATCTTCCCGCCCCGGCCATTGAAGATGCGGCTTATGCCCTCCAGCCCGGCCAATACAGTGCTATTGTCCAGGATGAGACCGGATATCACCTCCTGTATGTTGTGGAACGTGACCCCACCCGCCTGCTTTCGCCGGACGCCCTGTTGACCCTCCAGGAACGCGCTGTGCAAAGCTGGCTGACCCAACGACGGAATGAGAGTACAATTCTCTTCGCGCCCTGATGGTTGATGGGAGAATGATTTATGGACAATTTTGAACTCAAGCCAGAACCGAAGGTCAACCGGAAACCGCTGGTCTGGAATATCCTGACGTTGGTAGTGTTGCTGGGTATCTGTTGCCTGGCAACCTATTTCCTGACCATCTTCAACAATCCGAACTCACCCCTCAATCTCTTCCCCCCTGCGCCGCTCGCCACTCTCTATCAGACGGTCACTCCCACCCAGATGGTCACTCCTACCAGCGCCATCATTCTTCAACCCAGCACCTGGACCCCTACCACGACAATCCAGCCTTCGCCCTCCCGCACCAAAGCCCCCACCTGGACATTGCTCCCGCAGATGATTACTCCATCCATTACATCTACCCCCACCGTCACGCCCACTGGAACCACGCCAACCATCACTTCCACTCCCATGCCGGCTTCGGCGGAGATTACTTACCTGGCGAGTACAGACTTCCATCCCGATAAAAATTGTGATTGGTTAGGCGTAGCCGGGAAGGTGTTGGGAACTGACGGCAAACCGCTTCAAAACCAAACAGTCCTGTTGGGCGGTTCTTTGGACGGCCAGGACATCCAGTCCATACCGAAGTTAAGCGGGGAAAATCAGGCATACGGATTATCTGGCTTCGAGTTCGTCCTGGGCGACCACCCGATCGCCTCCACCCAGACCCTCTGGATCCAGCTTTTTAACAACACCGGCAAGCCATTGACTGACAAGGTGTTCTTTGACACTTATACAGATTGCACTCAGAACCTGGTGATGGTGGTCTTTACCAAAACCCGCTAATGGCACTGATTAAAAAAAAAAGAACGCGGCTCATTGGCCGCGTTCTTTTTTAATTTTTCGGATGCTGTAAGCTAGACCGCCACATTCCAATGAGCGTACTTGGGATTGTTGCCTCGCGCTACCTCCAGGAATAACTTGCGTAATTGTTCGCCAATGGGTCCCATCACACCTTTCCCGATCGGACGGTAATCCACCTTTGTTACCACGGTTACCTGCGCGGCAGTGCCGGTCAGGAACAACTCTTCGCAGATGTAGACTTCCGTGCGGTCAATGGGACGTTCGACCACCGTCAGCCCCAGTTCGTTCTTGGCCAGTTCCATCACCGAACGGCGGGTAATACCCTCCAGAATGTTGTCCGTCACCGGCGGGGTGACCAGGAACCCGTCGCGCACCATAAAGAGGTTCATGGCACTGCCCTCGGTCAGGTGGCCTTCCTGGTTCAGGACCAGCGCCTCGTCAAAACCGGCGCGGGCTGCATCAGTCTTGATCAGCGCCGACCCGGCGTACGCGCCGCTGATCTTGCCCCGCGCCGGGATCATGTTATCGTCAATGCGCCGCCATGAAGAAATCGTCACGTGGGCGCTTGTATCGTTCTTGATGTACTGGCCGAACGGCAGGGCGAAAATGGTCAGGTCGTCTTTCAGGTCGTGCAGGCGTACACCGATCCCTTCATCCGCTTTATAAGCCAGCGGTCGGATGTATATATCCTGCCGGTAGTCATCGCGGCGCAGCAGTTCGAGGGTCAGGTCGGTCAGGCTTTCGGGGGTGTGTTCAAATTCCATGCACATTATCCGGCAC
>Ga0265292_1001757_pt1 | contig 17646 bp, 13 predicted proteins | sample Munlanlewell296A_FD_189080 | JGI IMG/M metagenome (GOLD analysis project Ga0265292, IMG submission 189080) | Leachate microbial communities from a municipal landfill in Southern Ontario, Canada - Leachate well 296A | ecosystem: Engineered > Solid waste > Landfill > Unclassified | place: Canada... | reverse complement strand
CATGGGAAACTCAAAGGAATAATAAAAACAGTAAAATAAATTGGCAGTTCACAAACAAGGAGGCAAGAGTCAAATTGAAAAAACTATATCCGTCAATTTATGATTAACATAACACTAGTACGCAGATGTAAAATTTAAAATTTTTATAGTACTCCCCGATCTTTTTGTATGATTCCAGTTGCACAGTATAAAACAATTTTATATTTTTATTGCACGATCGTGCTAGCCTGTTAAAGGGTTGACCGGTAAAAAAATTGAATCGCTGTTTTGACCTACAGGTTTTTTGAAAGTGTAATAATAGATGAAATGTCATGTTTACATAATGGCTAATTGCAATAATACAGTCATTTATACTGGAGTTACAAGCGATTTTAAGGAACGGGTAAACCAGCATAAATCTAAAAAACACGCGAATAGTTTCTCTGCCAGATATGATATAAGCAAACTGGTTTATTATGAAAGGCACGGATCAATTGGTGATGCAATTAAAAGAGAAAAACAAATTAAGGGAGAATCCAGGAAGAAAAAAATTGACCTTATAAATGGAATGAATCCAGAATGGAATGACTTAAGTATAACTCCGGATGGGTGATTGGGATTGCTTCGTCCCGCAGGGCGGGACTCGCAATGACATTGCATTTAAGATAGATTGTTGATGGGATACAAACGAAAGGCACAATGCTACTTTAAAATACCAGTCATTGCGAGGAGGAACGACGAAGCAATCCTTTACTAACAAGTGCAAACATTCTAATGAAGAGATGCAGACCTTATGCCATCTTTCTTTAAATTTTTTATCCGGATTTTCTTTTGCAAGCACATTTAAAAGCCACACGTTCTGAAGCTCAAACCAAAGCTTTTAAAAGAGCTTGCAAAAATCAAACTCTGTGTTAGGCGTCTAATAAAACTAGCTGTAAGGCACATTTGCAGCTCGCTCTAATCAACCCTGAAACCTAAAGCTGCAAAAAAGCCTTACAGCCCTTCCCTACCTATCAATGCTCTTATTGTTGAGAGGAATCGGTTTCCCTAATTAACTTCCTTATTATTAGAAACTGGAATGCCAAATAATTATGGACTCAGCATTAGTAAAAAAGCTATCTCTGGAGATTTGGCCCAGGTAGTAAATAATATATTTGAACTTATTCTGAATAATAATTTGTATCTTTCGTAAGTTCAATCTGCAATAAAAAATTATTTTCTGACTAAATTCTACAATTATGGGAAAGAATCGAAATTACAATTACAAGGATGTTGACATGTTAATGGCATCCAAAACCATTTCGGAAAGTTTCAAAGCAAACCTTTTCGAGTTGTCGGCAGCCCGTACCGATTGGACGGAGCAATATGCAAACGATTTGGTATCGGGAATTAACAGTGCTATTGAGAATAATTTGGGGATAGATGCCAAAAAAGATTTGCGTAATGCAACAACCAGCCTGGGCGCTATTCAGGTTCCGGCCAAAAGAGACGTATCCTTCTTTAAAACCCAGATTGATGATGACTTTAAAAACGACACATCAAAACGGGATGAAATTCTCAAAACCCTTGGTTTCGCCAAACATTTAAAAGGTGTTCAGAAAGGCAACCAGGAAGCATTGATTCAATTGCTTTATGCCTTCAAAACAAACATTACTGATGCCTTACGGCAGAATATTACAGCCAAAGGATTGAGCGCCTCGTTAATTGATAATATTATTGGCTATGCCGATACGTTTAAACAGGCAAACATCACACAGGAAACCTTTAAAGGATCCACTAAGGAAATTACTAAAGAAGTCTCCGACTCTTTCAATGCCATTTATGACGAGATAATCGGAATCTGCAAGAAAGCTTCAAATTATTATCAATATGAACCATTGAAAAAAGAGCAGTTTACCTTTAGTAAGGTGATAGATAATTTAGGTGCTGCGAGGAAAGTAGCTGAAAAGTTGGAAACACAACCATCAAGTTGATTGTAATGGAATGGAATAATAATGATGCCAATGCCCAATCGCTATGCGAGCTACATCCGACCTATTAAAAATAATTTTGTACGGATGAAATTTGCAGGCTATATTAAATCCGGCAGAATTTGTCTTAAACAATAACCTATTGGAAAATCAAAAAGGGAACATAATCTGACAAAGATGGGATTTCATTCTCATACAAGGGACTTAATCTGACAGAGTGGGGAGCTAATCTGATACACTGGGGAGCTAATCTGACAGAGTGGGGAGCTAATTTGATACACTGGGGAGCTAATCTGACAGAGTGGGGAGCTAATTTGATACACTGGGGAGTTAAGTTGACACAGATAGGACTTGATTCTCAGAGAAGGGACTTAATCTGACAGAGTGGGGAGCTAATCTGATACACTGGGGAGTTAAGTTGACACAGATAGCCATTAATCTGACAAACAGGGGACAAAATTCTCAGAGTGGGGAGTATATATGACAAACAAGGAAGATACTGATAACATATTTCTATGAATACCGGGAAATTCTATACGACCGATCCCTGGCTGAAACCCTTTACAGGCGTTATTGATAACCGTATTGGGAAATGTCTTTCAAAGGAAAAACATTTAATTGGAAATGGTTCCCTCTGTGATTTTGCAATGGGTCATTATTACTATGGCCTGCACCGGAATAACGATTGCTGGGTTTTCAGGGAGTGGGCGCCAAATGCAAAAAGCATTTTTGTCACCGGAATATTTACCGGGTGGAAAGAGAAGGAAGACTTTATGATGAAAAGGGTTAATCCTCAGGGAGACTGGGAGATAATTCTCCCTTTGGAAGCCCTGAAACATGGAGACCTTTACAAGCTGTCAGTTCACTGGGAAGGAGGAAAAGGAGAACGCATTCCATCATATGCCAACCGGGTAGTTCAGGATGATAAGACCAAAATATTCAGTGCACAGGTCTGGCAACCCCCGGAACAGTACAAATGGAAAATTGAAGATTTTAAAGCGCCCGGTACTGCTCTGGTGATCTACGAGGCCCATATAGGAATGGCCACCCCATCGGAGAAAATTGGAACTTATCGTGAATTCACAGAAAACGTTCTTCCTGTAATCATTAAATCGGGATACAATACAATACAATTGATGGCTATCCAGGAACATCCCTTTTATGGATCATTCGGATATCATGTTTCCAGCTTCTTCTCAGCCTCCTCACGATTCGGGACACCTGAAGATCTGAAGGAGCTGGTTGATAAAGCGCATATGGCCGGGTTAAGGGTTATTATGGACCTGGTTCACTCTCATTCAGTTAAAAATGTTAATGAAGGACTTGGCCTGTTTGATGGATCACCAGGGCAGTATTTTCATTCAAATGAAAGAAGAAATCACATTGCATGGGATTCATTGTGTTTCGATTATGGAAAAGACAATGTAATCCACTTCCTGTTATCGAACTGCCGCTACTGGCTTGAAGAGTACAAATTTGACGGATTCAGGTTCGATGGTATAACAAGTATGATCTATTATAATCATGGTCTGGGAAAGAATTTTACTTCTTATGATGAGTATTTCGACGGAGGACAGGATGAGGATGCTCTTGTTTATCTTTTCCTTGCCAACAAGATGATACACACCTTCAAACCGGGAGCACTGACAATAGCTGAGGAGATGAGCGGGATGCCGGGTATAGCTGCAGATACTGAAAAAAAAGGGTATGGCTTCGATTACAGGTTATCGATGGGAGTTCCTGATTTCTGGATCAAACTGGTAAAAGAGACTATTGATGAAAACTGGGATATGGGTAAGCTGATGCATGAGTTGACACAGCATCGCCCGGAAGAGAAGATCATTTCATACTGCGAATCGCATGACCAGGCGCTTGTCGGAGACAAAACACTAATTTTCAGAATGATAGATGCGGAAATGTATTCCGGCATGGCCAGATCCTTTCACAGTATTACAATTGACCGGGGTATTGCTCTGCATAAAATGATCCGACTCATCACATTCAGCACTTCCGGGGGAGGTTACCTGAACTTTATGGGGAATGAATTCGGTCATCCGGAATGGATTGATTTTCCACGGGAGGGAAATAACTGGAGTTACAAATATGCACGCCGCCAATGGCAACTTGCAAAAAATAAAGATCTTAAATATTACAACCTGGCAAAATTCGACAGGAAGATGGTGAAGCTTCACCATGATTTCAAAATACTCGATGATTTATCTGTTAACAGAATATATGAGAATAATAGCGATAAGGTAGTCGCATATATGAGAGGTGAGTTCCTGTTTGTATTTAACTTTCACCCATCTGTCTCATTTACCGATTATGGAATACCGGTGATAGGCAAGTTCAGGATTGTTCTTGATACGGATGATCCGCTTTTCGGTGGGTTCAACAGAATTGACAGCAATACCGTTTACCTCTCAATTAGAAAAGCCGAAAGGAACATCATAAATGCTCCTTTATACCTTTATCTATATCTGCCATCAAGAACAGCCCTTGTATTTAAAAAGGAACCTGTACGAAAAGCAACTGATCTTTAATCAATCCAGCGAAGCAGGTAGAAATCCTGTTTGTGAGGAAGATCTTTGTGTTTCGGGTAGATGCGTATTCCATAAAAGAAAGACCCGGCCTTTTCCGGTACAAGGTTAGCCCTGTAAAGGCATTTGCCACTTTTGCAGTTGACTAACTTAAACTCTTCACTTGCTATAAATTCATGTTCACCCTGTTTACTCATGTGGGTTATAATAAATTCAACGCCAACGTTTTCTTTCGGGATTTTTTTAACATCAAGTGCAATTTCTGCAGTATAATCATGCCCGGAACGGTAAACGTTTTCTCCGGCCCGCTCAAAACTATAATTTAAGACTTCAATATTATCCCACTCGTCTCTCATAGTTTTTTTCCAGGCTGCCAACTCTTTTGCCTTCTCAAAGTTGTTTTCGATCAGGTATTTATTGCGGGTAAAAAGTTTGGAATAATATTTTTCATAATAGTCGTCTATCATTCTTTTCATGGTAAATTCAGGAGCAATTTTTACCATAGTATTTTTTACAAGGCTCATCCATTCAACAGGCACACCCTGATCATTAAATGCATAATAGGCCGGAACTATTTCAAATTCAAGCATGTTATAAATAGTTTCAGCATCAATATCATCCTGCAGTTCCTGATTTTCGTATGTCCTTTTCTTTGGTAAAGCCCATCCTGCAAATGCCCGGTAGCCTTCAACCCACCATCCGTCCAGAACGCTGAAATGGATTGTTCCGTTCATTACAGCTTTTTCGCCGCTGGTCCCGGAGGCTTCAAGAGGCCTTGTAGGTGTGTTCAGCCAGATATCAACACCCCTCACAAGGTATTTGGCCATCTCAATATCATAATTCTCCAGGAATATTACTTTTCCTGTAAATTGGGGCATCTGCGATATTTCAAAAACTCTTTTGATAAGATCCTGGCCTCCTCCGTCGTTTGGATGAGCTTTCCCTGCATAAATAAACTGGACGGGCTTATTGGGATTATTAACTATACGTGCGAGCCTGTCAAGATCTCTGAAAAGAAGGGATGCCCTTTTGTATGTTGCATACCGCCGTGCAAATCCTATAGTAAGCGCTTTTTCATTAAGGTGGCTGCTGATATTCAGAAGGGTGCGCGGGCTGACATGTTTCTCCATCATGTCAGTCTGAAGCCGTTTCCTGATATTTGAAAACAGGCTCTTTTTAAGGCCGGTTTTGACCTCATAAATCTTTTTATCTTCAACACTATATAGTTTTTCCCAGAGGCTTCTGTCGGTCTGGTCAAAATTGAGTGTTCCTGTCAATTCCTTATATACTTCCCTCCATTCCGGAGCAGTCCATGTAGGATGATGAACCCCGTTTGTGACATAGCCTATGAAAAGCTCCTCTTTAAGATATCCAGGCCACAATTTATTAAACATCCCCTGGCTAACCTCTCCGTGCAGTTTACTTACACCGTTCACCTCCTGGGACATACGTGTTGCCAGATAACTCATGTTAAATTTCTTATCAGAATCGCCTTCACAGCGGCCAAGAGCCATCATTTCATCCCATGTGATCGAAAGACGACTGTGATAAAGAGAAATATATTTACGAAGTAGGTCTTCATCAAATGCATCATGTCCTGCAGGTACAGGGGTATGAGTAGTAAAAAGGGTTGATGATCTTACTGCTTCAAGTGCCTCTTTAAATGTAAGATGATGATCATTTATCAGGCTTCTGAGTCTTTCAAGGCTGATAAATGCCGAATGTCCTTCGTTGCTGTGATAGATATCAGGTCTCAATCCCATAGCTGCAAGGGCTCTTATCCCACCTATACCAAGGATAAGTTCCTGTCTCAACCTGTTTTCAATATCCCCCCCGTACAGATAATGAGTAATAGTACGATCCTCTGGTAAATTATCATCAAAATCTGTATCAAGAAGTACCAGCCGTACTTTCCCTACCATGGCTTCCCATACGCGTATTTTTACCGTTCGTCCGGGCCATGCCAGGCTCACGGAAAGATGGTTTCCATCTGAATCTTTTATAGGGTTGATGGGAAGGCGCGAAAACTCTTCAGCTTCATATATTGAAAGCTGTTCTCCTCTTGGCCCAAGTTTCTGTTTGAAATAGCCGTACCTGTAAAGCAGTCCGACCCCGGTGATATTCATATTCGAATCGCTGGCTTCCTTAAGGTAGTCGCCTGCCAGGATTCCAAGTCCTCCGGAATAAGTCTTCAGGCAGGGATGTATGCCAAACTCCATACTGAAGTAAGCAATTGAAGGTTTAACGGCGTCATCAGGACGATCTTTATATTCACTGAAGATGTCAAAATTCTTTTTCAGATCAGCCACAAAATCATCATCATCCTCCAGGACCAGAAGTCTTTTATAATCAATCTTTTCAAGAAGCAGTTTTGGATTATGACGGACCTCCTCCCAGAGAGAAGGATCCATTCTTTTAAATAATGATTCAGCATCTGAGTTCCATGACCACCAGAGGTTATTTGCAAGTTCCTTCAGAGAGGCTAATTTTTCAGGGACATCGCTCTGAACATAAATATCTTTCCACACCGGCACCTGGTGAGGTTTGCGAACAATTAATCCGGGGGCTTCAACAAACCTTACAAATTCCCTGGGTTCATCCCTTCTTTCGCTGCTATGGCTAAGGGCCAGTTCGGATGCGGTGAAATAATGTTCCACCAGGCTATCCCACATTGCGATCCTTGATATAGCATGGGCTTTCTCCCTTGCTTCTTTTATTTCGGTATCATTAAATCTGATAAACATTGACATGAAATTCCTGATATCAGCGATAACTTTATTTTCGTTATCATCAGTTCTTTCAATTATTGATATGCCGTTACCGGGATTTTCAAAATATTTCTTGACCCAAAGGCCAAATCCCGAGAGTGATGTAGTTACAGTCGGAATGGAAAACATCAAGCTTTCAAGAGGGGTATAGCCCCATGGTTCATAATATGATGGGAATACTGAAAGGTCAAATCCGATAAGCAGATCGAAGTATGGCATATTAAAGATCCCATCGTTCCCGTTCAGATAGGAAGGGACAAAAATGATCTTAACCTTCGATTTTTGATCATTATTAAGGTTATTAGCTGCAATCTTCTGTAAAACCGGATCAGTCAATGGGTAATGCAGACTATGGGTAAGGTATCTGTCACCACCGTTTCCTGGTCCGTGGTTATACAGAATATCAATTATATCCTGCCGTGGTCCTTTATGGTATGCAGGCATAAGGATAAAGGCAACACATTCTTTTTCAATATTATCCTTCTTATTCAACTCTCCGAGAGAGTCAATAAAAATATCAACCCCCTTATTTCTGAATTCATATCTTCCGCTGTTAACAACCAAGACACAATCTTTTGAAAGGGAATAACCAAGTACTGCTTCAGCAACGCTTTTCAGTTTCGATCTGGCATTATTTCTGGTTTCCTCAAATTTATCAATTGGCGGAACAAAAGAATCTTCGAAACCGTTAGGAGTGACAATATCAACATCCTTCCCCAGAAAGTGGCTGCATTCTCTTGAAGTTATTTCACTTACAGTGGTAAAAACATCTGCCTCAAGAGCCGAAATTTTTTCGAGCGATTGTTTTGCCACAACATTGAACTCGCGTGCAATCTGCGCCGGGTTATATTCTTTCATCCTGCCATAAAGCGGACGATTATTGCCCGCGATACACCGGCCAAGTACTGTGGCATGGGTTGTGAATGATGTGGCCACCCATGGTGCAAATTTTTTCAGGTATAATATCCCTGTCCCGGTCATCCACTCATGAAACTGAGCAATGATATTATGATGCTCATAGTAAAAAGTAGTAAAACTCTCAATTAGTTTACCGGCAGCATATCCAAAGAGAGCAGGCTCCACATAATCCCATTGCCCTGAAATACTGTCGAGCTTATATGTTTCCCAGAATCCGGCAAATATTTCATTCTGCTGTCCGAAATACGGAGTAAAATCTAAAAGAATAACAATTGGTTTTCCGGCAATGTTCCATCTCCCTGTTTTTACTCTTAACCCTTCTGAAGCAGCCCTGCCTTTCCATTCAACAAATAGCGATTCGTCCGGAATAAACTCTGGATTAGTCACATCCTCCCTCCATACATCGGGGCCGATAAGTATATAATTATCTCCAAGTTCATTTACGATATTAAGTGCTTTTGTTGAGATTACCGTATGTATGCCTCCCACTTTATTGCATACTTCCCAACTTGTTTCAAAAATAAATTCAACCTTCATCGTCAGTCTTTAATTGTTTCAGATTATTATTCAATTTTCTTACTCCTTTTCGCTGTCTTAAAAGGTTTAAGAGGAGTTGTCTTTTTTGCTGTTATGGTTTTTGCTTTGGTGGTCTCCCTGCTCTTTTCTTAACAGGTTCCTTTGCTGAAGCTTTGGTCTGCTTTTTTACCGGAATCTTTGCTTTCTTTTTGGGTTCTTTCTTTGTTAATTTCTCAATCTCGGCTGCCTGTTTATCGATAATCAAGTCTTTTTCCCTGATTAGTGAATCGAGCTTAAATATCTGATTTTGCTCTGCGCTATCAGGGAACCATTTTTTCAGCCTGATCTCAAAATCGCTGAGCACGTTCATATAATTCATAAATGCATCATACGGCGTTTCATAGGGATTGAAGTAGGCATGGACCACTCCGTCGGAAAAAAATTTAGTTGCCATATAATAAAAATGGTCGCTCGACTGGAGGTATTCCCAGTCCTTTTTTATCTGGTCATCTTCACATTTATTTACCGCCCCTGCTAAGCTATATAATTTATCAAGAGCTGCAACCTGCAGCTCATTTCCGAGCCATGCAGTAATATCGCGCTCTTCGTCAGCCCATGAGATTGCAGAAGGAATGCTTATTGCCGATACCGGTTGCAGTATATCGGCAATCTCCGTCGGGGTCATAAATCTGAATGGTGTTTTCCTGAGAACAGTGCCTGGCATATGATAGAGGAAATCAAATATTCCTGTCTCTTTCCAGTTGTGTTCTCCGAAAGTCTCATAGTCGAGAAAAATGTTTAAAAGTTCACTTTTAGGGACAAGCTTATTTATCCATGATGCATATTTATCGGCTGTTAACGGCCATGCATTCCAGTCTCGGTTAGAGAACCGGAAAGCAATATCATCGCTTAATACAAAGTTTCTCAACAGTACTTTAAGTCGCGGGTTTATTGAATTACAATACAGATAGTTGGGGCTTTTCCACCCCAATATATGGTTGGCGCCCTCAGTTAAAATCGACTTAAATCCCATATCAGCAACCCACGACCCGATTACGTCAGAGTATATTAATTCAGTATTACGGAATGATGTTGCTTCAACTCCCAGAAACTCTTTTAACATTTCTTTATGTTTAGTAACCTGGCTTTCAAATTCACTCCTGCTCTTCAGTGAAGCCAGTGAATGTGAGTTGGTTTCAGCAAGGAATTCCACCATTCCGGTCTCTGCAAGCTTCCTGAAAGAGTCAAGAACCTCTGGAGCATAAAGTCTGAACTGGTTGATTGCCAGACCTGAGAGGGAAAAGGTTACTTTAAATTTCCCTTTGTGCTTCTGGATAAGATCCATAATAACGTTATTGGCAGGGATGTAGCACTTCTCTGCCACTTTTCTCATGATAGATTCGTTCGAGAAATCATCATAATAATAATGATCGTTCCCCAGGTCAAAAAACCTGTATCGCTTAAGCCGGAAAGGCTGATGAACCTGAAAATAGAAGCATATTGCTTTTTTACCTGATGCACTCATATCTTAATACTTAATTATTCCCAATCACTCTGTAATATATATCCCTTACATGCCTGGCTGAATTATCCCATTTAAGCCGGATAACCTCTTCTTTACCGTTTTTAATAAACATGTTAGCCAGGGCCGGATAGTTGAGGATACCATAAATTGCATCGGCCATTTCATCTATATCCCAGAAGTCAGTTTTTACTGCATGTGTAAGTATCTCAGCAACACCCGACTGCTTACTTATAATAACAGGCACGTTCGACTGCATTGCTTCGAGCGGAGAGATACCAAATGGTTCTGATACAGATGGCATAATATAGACATCGCTTATATCAAGCATGGAAAAAACGTCTGCCCCTTTAAGGAATCCTGTAAAATGGAACCGGTCAGTTATTTTCAGCGCGGCAGCTCTTCGCATCATCCTTTCCATCATATCTCCCGATCCTGCCATGACAAATCTGACATTGTCCATTACCTGTAAAACCTTATAAGCGGCTTCTATAAAATATTCAGGACCTTTCTGAAGGGTTATGCGGCCCAGAAATGTTACCACCTTTTCATCAAAACCTTTTTTAATGATAAGGTTTTCAGAAATCGTAACCGGTTCAACGGCGTTATAAACAGTTTCAACTTTATCAGGATCGATATGGTATTTGTTTATAACAATGTCTCTGGTCAGGTTACTGACAGTGATTATTTTAGAGGCAGCATCCATTCCACTCTTCTCGATGCGGTATACATCGGGGTTGACATTACCTCCGCTACGGTCAAAGTCTGTTGCATGGACATGGATAACAAGAGGTTTCCCCGACACTTCCATGGCGGCGATCCCGGCAGGATAGGCAAGCCAATCATGCGCATGGATAATATCAAACTCATTTTCTTCAGCTATCACAGAGGCTACGATGGCATACTTGTTTATTTCGTCCATAAGGTAATTGTCATATCTTCCTGAAAAATCGACCATCCCTCTACTGTTTGTCTGGATGAAAAGATTATAACCGGAGACTTCTGATCTGACCATTTTCCAGAAATCTTCGGGATCGGTATAAGGAACAATTTTTGATGATACTTCAATTTTTTCCAGAGGCCGTTTGAACCCTTTATAGTAAACCTGCTTGAATGCTACCTGTACTTTGTTTGCACCAATCAGTCGGACCATAGTCTGATCTTCATCTCCCCATGCCTTTGGAACAACAAAGATAACTTCCAGGTCATCGAGAGTTGCCATGCCTTTTGTTAAACCATAGCTGGCAGTACCTAAACCGCCTGAGATATGAGGAGGAAATTCCCATCCAAACATTAAAACACGCATATCCTGCCTCTGTTATTGATTTGCAAACTTAGTTTCAAGCAGCTCGATTATCCTCAGCACCTCACCTACACTCCATGCCTGTGAAATAGCTCCCCGTGGTGAATGAGGAGGATCGCCATCATGGATTTCGGAAATGGTACTTACTCCATGCTCACTCATCACTGCTTCAAGACCAAAAATCAGCTTTTTGACTTTCTGTACCCCCTGTTCCCCATATACTTTCAACCAGCCTTCACAGAAGGGGCCGAACAGCCATGGCCATACCGTACCCTGATGATATGCCTTATCCCTCTCCTCCTGATTTCCTTTATATGCTCCTTTGTAAAATTTATTACCCGGAGAAAGAGTTCTCAACCCTCTATTCGTAACAAGCTCTTTATCTGCAATATCCAGAACTTTCTTCATCTGTTCTTTATCAAGCATCGAATAAGGCAGCGAAACGGCAATAACCATATTTGGCCTGACAAAATTATTTTTACCTTCATCATCGTTAACATAATCAGCCAGATAGCCCAATTTGTCATCCCAGAATATTTCAAGAAATGATTTTTTTATCAGCTCAGACAATTTTTCATATTCCTTAATAAACTTTTTATCATTTTCGGTCCTGGCCATCTCAAGAGAGAAGCAGACAGCATTATACCAGAGGGCATTGATCTCAACAGCGTAACCTCTCCGTGGTGTAACAGGGATCCCATTTACTACTGCATCCATCCATGTAAGGGCTTTCCCCGGGGCATCAGCATAAATAAGTCCATTATCTCTCATGTGGATATTAAATGCAGTGCCGTTTTTATAAGCGTTTAGTACCGATTTTGCGGCTTCACCATAACGCTCCCATCCATCTGTTCCGCCATGTTCAATATATTGTTGAACCGCCCGGAAAAACCAAAGAGGGGCATCAACTGAATTAAAAGCAGGGTTGCCCGCATCACCCATATTAGGGAACAAACCATCCTTCATCCTTTCAATCTGGGTATCCAGAACAGCCCTGTAGAGAACCAGTTTGTGCCGGGCTAAAGCCAGTCCCGGAAGCGAAATAAAAGTGTCTCTCCCCCATGCACCAAACCATGGATAACCGGCAATAATAAGAGTTCTCCCTCCCCGTTTTTCAACAAACTGCTGAGCGGCATTTCTTAAACAATTAATAAAACTATCCCTGGGAATTTTTCCGGAAACTGTCTTTGTAAACTTCTGCTTAAGTCCTGATGTCTTTTCTTCCTTCGTGGAAGCGGAAAATACTATTATATCTCCCTCTTTTGCGTCAAACTCAAAAAAACCCGGAGTAAAAAGATCTTCGGAATAATCATATCCCCGTTTTTGTTCTTCCGGATATTCAACACCTAAGTACCAATCGGGAACATGAATAAACTCAACTTTTGTAGAAAACTGCATATTCAATGAAGGAAATCCTTCATATAACTTTGATTTGACCCCGTTTTCAATGAAGTCCACCTTTGTATTTGCAGCATGGTTGGCATGTGTCAGCTGGTGAATATTTCTGAAAGCCAGAAACGGGCGTACCTGGAGCTTCATCGGTTCCGATGCTTCAAGAATGGTAAACCTGAGAAGAAATTGTTCTTCATAGTGAACCAGCAGCCTTTCCTGTTTCAGGATAACTCCGCCAACCCTGTAAATTCTTGACGGAATGTTATCAGCGTTAAAGTCCTCTATATATTTATGCCCCTTTGGACTGAAATGATCGCCTTTATATTTTCTGATACCAACATTAAAACTCTTGTCGTTATTTACAACAGTAACATCGAGTGAGGAGAGAAGTACAAATCTTTCGCCGCCAAGCTCGTCTACAGGGCAGATGAGTAATCCATGGTATTTACGTGTGTTACAGTCAACAATAGTGGTTGAGGAGTAAGACCCAGCTCTGTTTGTCCTTATTATCTCCCTCCCCAGCGAATACTCAAGGTTTACTACCTGACTCTTTTCGAACTCAATATAACTCATATAATTACTGTTTGTCTGAAATAAAAAAGCCTATGAAAGATAACAAATATTATTGAACCTTGCAAACCAACCAGTATGATGCAAAGAAAATTAATAAAATTTCTTAAAAGTAGTGCCGGATAAAAAAAAGAATAACTTTGCATTTCAATATTTCAAAATAATTATCAATTAACATTTTAATTAATGAATAAGAAGCTTTTTCTGTACTTATTGGCAGCAATGGTAATTGCCGGTTGTAAAAGTAATACTGTCCAGATTTCCGGTACGCTTTTAAACCCTGTCAGCGGAGAATATATTTTTCTGGACGAACTGAAGACAAATGAACTGACGACTGTTGATTCAATGAAGGTATCGGATGATGGAACTTTTAACTTTAAGATGGAGGCTAAACTTCCTGCCTTTTATCTTCTCAAAATAAATGAAAATAATTTCCTGACCATGCTTGTTGAGCCGGGTGAAAGAATCCTCATTAACGCACATAATGATTCTTTGAATTATCCAATATCTGTTTCCGGTTCGAAAGGAACAGAATCGATGGCTGAGTACAACATAACTCTCAGAAAAACAATCAATAAATTAACAGGATTGAACAATATTTATATGCAAAATGTTGATAGCCCTCAATTACCCGCTGTGATCGAATCGCTCGACAGCATGGCTCAGACATATCTGAATGAGATAAACTCCTACACAAAAACATATATTGATGAAAACCTTACATCACTTGTAAGCCTTGTTGCACTATATCAACAGGTTGCGCCGAATGTTTATGTTCTTAATCCTTCCAGGGATCTGAAGTATTTTGTAAAGGTTGACTCATCCATGTCTATACTGTACCCGGAATATGAGCCGGTTACTTCACTTCATGAACAGGTTCAGGAGTTGGTTGCCGGTATTAAAGTGGAAACGGATATAGCACCTGCATCAGGAGAAGGAACTGAAGCTCCCGAAATTTCACTTCCGACACCGGATGGTGATACAATTAAACTTTCGTCCACCAGAGGATCAGTTGTATTGCTCGATTTCTGGGCCGCATGGTGCGTTCCCTGCAGACAGGAGAGCCCTAACCTTGTTAAAGCATACAACCTTTATCATAAGAAAGGATTTCAGATTTACCAGGTGTCGCTTGACAAAACCAAAGAGGCCTGGATGAAAGGTATTCAGGATGATAAACTTGAGAACTGGATTCATGTCAGTGACATTAAATACTGGAATTCGGTAGTTGTTCCACTCTATAAGATTGAATCCATTCCTTATAATTTCCTTCTTGATAAAGAGGGTCGTATAATAGCTTCAACCCTCAGGGGTGAACAGTTGCAAATTAAACTGGCTGAGCTATTTAACAAATAACAATTAAACTGAATTCAGAAAACTGGAAATCCGATTTTAATGAAACGAATACTATTCTTCCTGGCTCTGGTTTTTATTATATCAGGATGCAAAGACAAGGGCACATTCTCTGTCAATGGAGTTATTAATGGTGAAACAGAAAAATATGTCTATATCAACAGAGTGGATGTAGATACTCCGGTATTGATTGACTCTTCAAAAATCAGTAAAAAAGGTGGATTCCGGTTTAAAGTCAAGGCTTCCGAAGCTGATTTTTACCAGCTTGGCTTTTCTTCAAAAGATTTCATTACTATCCTGGCTGAACCGGGGGAAAAGATCAAACTTTTGTTTGATGGTAAAAATCTTTTTGAAGACTACTCTGTCAGCGGATCCGCGGGATCAGAAAAGATACAGATCCTCGATCTCGCACTTACTGATACAAAAAGAAAACTTGATTCTTTAATTACAGTTTATAAAAAAGCCTCCGGGGAAACCGGATTTGATGTACAAGGCCCGGCACTCGAAGCAGAATACGGCAAATTGATAAAAGAACAGCGAAAAAAGAATATTGAGTTCATTATTAACAACATAAACTCCCTGGCTTCAATAAAAGCATTATATCAGAGGATCGACCCGGAAACATATGTTCTTTATGAGCAACACGATCTCCAGTATCTTAAAATTGTCATTGATTCCCTGACACATCATTATCCAAACTCAAAACATGTACAGGCCCTTGCAAGGGATTTTGAAAAGGAGATGAATCAGATGTATGCGGCCCGGCTTGAGCAGATAACCAAAGATATGCCCCAAACAAAACTTGATCCTGATTTAAAAAATATTGCGGGGAAGAGAATAGCACTCTCCTCGCTCAGGGGAAAATATGTTCTCCTGACATTCTGGTCGGTCCGGTCAAAAGATTGTATTGAGGAAAACCTGCAACTGAAGGAGTTTTACAAACAATACAATAAAAAAGGATTTGAGATATATCAGATCAATCTCGACGAAAGTGAAACGGACTGGAAATCGGCTGTTAAATTTGATGAATTGCCATGGATCAGCACCAGGGAAGATGATCCCCTCAATCCAAAAAATGCGTTGATCTTCAATGTGAAAAATCTCCCTGCCAATTATCTGTTTGACAAGGACAGTAAGATCATTGCATCAAACCTTCACGGCAGATCACTTCAGCTGAGACTCGAACAGTTGTTTAATAAATAGACATCCGCTTTGGCAGAAACCGGGAAAATATATTTTGCTTCTGATTTTCACCTTGGATTACCGGCAGGATCACCTCCTGTCGAAAGGGAGAAAAAGGTAGTCAGTTGGTTAAACACCATTGCTCCTGAAGCAAAAGAGATATACCTGATTGGTGATATTTTTGACTTCTGGTGGGAATATAAACTTGTCGTTCCACGCGGATTTACAAGGTTCCTGGGAACAGTTGCTGCTATAACCGATTCGGGCATACCGGTTCATTTTTTTACAGGGAACCACGACATGTGGGTAGGTGATTATCTTTCCCATGAATGCGGGGTAACTATTCACACAACCCCGATTACCACTTTATTTAACGGGAAAAAATTCCACCTGGCACATGGAGAAGGGCTTGAAACCAGAGACACCGGGTATAAAATCCTTCTTTCTATATTCCGGAACAAACCATTAAGGGTAATGTATTCAGCACTCCATCCTTCAATTGGAGTTGGCATCGGACACAGATGGTCATTAAACTCAAGACTTGGAAAGGGTATGACGAAAGAATTCCTTGGCGAGGAAAAAGAGGAACTGATAAGGTATGCAAAGAGCGTTCTTGAAAATGATAATATTGATTATTTCATTTTTGGTCACCGGCATCTGGCAATGATCTATAAACTAAAGGAGGGAGTGGGAATAGTATTTCTGGGCGACTGGATTAAAAACGGCAGCTTTGCTGAATGGGATGGTAATGCACTTACCTTCAAAACATTGGTTTAATCAGTCCTGTCTTCAACATAAGTGCTTGACCTCATTACACAGGTTGGAATATGGCAGTGTATTAATCCAAAAGTATGACCAAGTTCATGGATAACCTCTTTCTTAAAACGATCCACACTGAATAATCCAAGGCTTTTATCAGAATCGGAAGAGTAAATAGAATCAATTTTCTTTAAAAGTTTGATGCCATTATATTGTCTGCGGCCAGGATCGTAAAATTCGCTTAAATCAAGATGACCTTCTTTAATATTCACTGAAAAGCGGAATTCATGTTTTACAGCCTCAGCAATATTCTTAAGAAAATCTTCCTCGAAATGCCCGAATGAGATCAATGTGATATTTTGCAGATCCATTCAAAAAATAAATGTCAGATTAATTATTATCCTGCAACTGAACGTAAAAAATCTTCATTTCTGATTTTACTTCGATTTTACCATTATGATTTTTCACAATTCCATGAACAATTGCCAAACCCAAGCCAATACCGCTTGTATCATGTTTTGTCGAAAAGAATGGTTCGAAAATATGCGGAATGTCATCCCCGGGAATACCTATTCCGTTATGCAAACATGGCAACGGCACAAATCTTTATTGTCATTGAAGTAAAATAAAAGTTTATAACTTTATACAATTATTTCGAAGAACAAACATACGAGGACACTTAGTCCCGACTTCCCGATTGAGATTGTGGTAATTAATGAATTGCCAGGTGAAAAATATTTCGTATATTTTCATAATCAGATTCCCTGGTCATGCATGAACTATCCATTGTACTGAGTATCATCGAAATAGTTGCCATGGAGGCAAAAAAATCAGGAGCAGAACGTGTTACTGAGGTTCACCTTGAAATTGGACAACT
>Ga0265292_1001756_pt1 | contig 17646 bp, 21 predicted proteins | sample Munlanlewell296A_FD_189080 | JGI IMG/M metagenome (GOLD analysis project Ga0265292, IMG submission 189080) | Leachate microbial communities from a municipal landfill in Southern Ontario, Canada - Leachate well 296A | ecosystem: Engineered > Solid waste > Landfill > Unclassified | place: Canada... | reverse complement strand
ATTATAGGAGGGCGGTTTTGTCCCGATTTTCCAAAATCATAGCATGATTTTTAGGAAAATCGAGGATCCGCGATTTCGTAAACGAAATCGGGAGAGACCGCTGTCCTACCACTGAACGATGCCCCCTTAATGCGGGTCCGCCGGCTGGCGGATCACTTCCCGGTGATTTTCATCTCCTTGTGGGCAGTATGTTTCCGGCACCACGCGCAATACTTTTTCAATTCAAGTTTCCGCTCAACGGTTTTTTTATTCTTCCGCGTATAATAATTCCGCCGCTTACACACGGAACACCGCAACCCTATTAAATTCTCTGCATACTTTGATTTTCCTGCCATGCCAATTACCTTAGCTTAATTTTATGCATTTGTAAACTCATGAATTCACTAACGTTTTCTGGTGAGCCAGCGGGGAGAATCGAACTCCCGACTTCAAACTTACCAAGTTTGCGTTCTGCCACTGAACTACGCTGGCTTTCTGAAACTATTGTCATCTGTCTTTCTTGATCTGTCAATTAAACCAATAATAAGATTTCGTAATTTTGTATTTGCATAATAAAGAGTAAAAACGCCGTATCGACTTTTATTTCTATAAGTTCCAATCGAACCCGATTTAGTAATGAATGGTTTATAAATTTGTTCCTTACGAATATTAAGCTTTTTCGTCCAATATCGCATTGCTTCCCCTAGTTTAATGTCGGTAAAAATTTGTAAATGAAATTTAAGATCGCTTTTTTTGATCCTGAAAAATCTTATTAAAAAATTCATAAAAGTTAAGAGTAGATCGGGATCAGAATTACCAAGCTTCACGATATTTTTATTTGCCTTATTCCCTTCACCCCAATAAAGACCAAGGCCCAATCCAAATAATTCACTCTCTTTTAAATTTCGCGGCGGTATAAACTTAAATGGATCGCCGCGTGGATTGTAATGCACATAAATCGCTTCCGAAATAGAACGTTTGGGAATGTTATAAGCAAGGAGCCAATAGTTCACCTTATGCTCGGAGCAACCAAGAATCTCAGCAATTTTCTTTGAGGAAAATTTTTGCTCTAAATACAACTTTCGTAATCTTGCTTCTTCTAACGGTTTCCCCATCTTAATAATTCTATAATTCCTGCCAAATTGGTCAAGTACTTCCTGTGAAAACTATTGGTCAACCAATCACCGCATAAAATATCACTCCATACCCTCGCTTTCAAGAATTTAAGAGTCAAAGTTTTTCAATGAGCCGACGGAGGGAATCTCACTACTCGTCCGCCCTGGGCGGACTGCGTTTTAAAACCCAGCGGTTTTAATCTTTCCGCATCGGGGAAACTTCCGTTTCCCCGACCCCCTTCCCGTTCGACTCAACAAAGACCAAGACCTAGTAGGAGCCGGAGAGAGGAGTCGAACCTCCAACCTTTGCTTTACAAAAGCACTGCTCTGCCATTGAGCTACTCCGGCAACAACAGTAGCATTATGCCCAAAACAAGCCGAAAATCAAATCGGAAACTCTTCACGCGCCACGGAAAACGGTCTATAATTCAGGAAACATTGCCCCTATCTTATGCCAAAATTCGTTCATCTTCATACTCACTCACATTATTCCCTGCTCGACGGCCTCGCGAAAATTGACGATCTCATATATCGCACAAAGGAGCTTGGCATGGACGCGCTCGCGCTTACCGATCACGGCGTTCTCTATGGCGCCGTTGAGTTTTCTAAAAAAGCCGCGAAAGCCGGAATCAAACCGATCATCGGCGTCGAAACCTATGTGGCCCCGAAAAGCCACCTCGACAAGGAGCCGGGAGAACGATACTATCACCTGATTCTTCTCGCGGAAAACAAAACCGGCTGGCACAACCTAATCAAACTTGTCACGAAAGCGCACCTCGAGGGATTCTATTATAAGCCGAGGGTCGACAAGCAGCTGCTCCGCGAACATCACGAGGGTCTGATTGCGCTTTCGGCATGCCTCGGAGGAGAAGTGAATCGTCTCCTCGTTTCAAACAAATTTGAAGAGGCGAAACGAACGGCGCTTGAGTACGAAGAAATTTTCGGAAAAGGAAATTTCTTTTTAGAGGTCGGCGACCACCCGAACATCCCGGATGCCGTCCGGCTGCGAACCGAAGTGATACGGCTCGCACAAGAAACCGGGCTCCCGATCGTCGCAACGCAGGACATTCATTATGTACGACCGGAAGATTCCGAATATCACGATATTCTCCTCGCCGTACAAACCGGCAATCGCCTTTCCGACGACGACCGCCTAACGCTCAAAGCCGATGATTTTTCCGTAACCTCCCCCGAACAAATGGCAAAAAAGTTCAGCGATATCCCGGAAGCGGTGGAAAACACGGTAAAAATCGCCGAACGATGCAATTTCGTACTCGAGTTAAACAGAATTATTCTTCCTGATTTCCCGAAACCGGAACATAAAAACGCAAACGAATATCTTCGAGAACTTGTCTATCAGAAACTTCCCCGACGGTTCAAGCCGGCAGAGATAACCCAGGAAGTTAAGGATCGCCTGGAATTCGAACTCGGCGTGATTGAAAAGACCGGATTCGCCGATTACTTCTTGATCGTGCAGGATATGGTGAACTGGGCGAAAGACCACGGCATCGCCGTAGGCCCTGGCAGAGGCTCCGCAGCCGGCAGTTTAGCCTCCTATGTACTCAATATCACCGACATCAATCCCCTGCAGTACGGACTCCTTTTCGAACGGTTTCTGAACCCGGACCGCATCCAAATGCCCGACGTCGACATCGATTTTGCCGACACGCGGCGCGATGAAGTACTGGGGTATCTGCGCCAGAAATATGGCGAGGACCGCGTGGCACAGATCATAACCTTTGGGACAATGGCTGCGCGGGCGGCAATACGTGACGCTGGGCGCGCGATGGGATTAAGTTACGGATTCTGCGATCAATTGGCAAAACTGATTCCTTTCAGTCTCAAGCTCAACGAGGCAATAGAAAAAGTATCCGAACTGAAAGAGCTCTACGAGAATAATGTCGACGCGAAAAAACTATTAGACACCGCAAAGCACCTTGAGGGGGTCGCGCGGCACGCATCCGTGCATGCGTGCGGTACGGTGATTTCGAAAGAACCTCTCATCGATTACGTTCCGCTCCAGTTCGCCCCGCAGGACAAAGAAAACATCATCACGCAGTTTGAGATGCACAGCGTCGAAGACCTCGGACTCTTGAAGATGGATCTTCTCGGCCTCAAAAACCTCACGATTATCGAAGAAACCGTTCGGCTCGTGAAAGAAACTCGGGGCGAGGACATAAAAATCGCGGAACTGCCGCTCGACGACCAAAAAACATTCGAACTTCTTCGGGCGGGAAACACCACTGGTGTCTTCCAACTTGAGGGCGGAGGGATGCGTCGGTATCTTAAAGAGCTGAAACCAACCGAACTCGAGGATGTCATCGCCATGATTTCGCTCTATCGTCCCGGAACGCTTGATGCCGGCATGGTCCCCCATTACATCGCGCGAAAACTCGGCAAAGAGAAAGTAACATACCTCCACCCGAGACTGGAGCCAATTCTCAAAAAAACGTACGGAATCGGCGTGTATCAGGAACAAATGATGCAAATCGCGCGGGATCTCGGAGGTTTTACGCTCTCACAGGCCGACACGCTCCGGAAGGCAATCGGCAAAAAGATAAAGTCGCTACTCGACGAACAGCAAGAAAGGATCATGCAGGGAATGATGAAAAACGGCATCGACAAGAAATCCGCCGAAGCGATCTGGGATCTTTTTCCGCCGTTTGCCCGGTACGGCTTTAACAAGAGCCACGCCGCCTGCTACGCCCTGATCGCCTACCGCACGGCGTATCTCAAGGCCCACTATCCCGAAGAGTTTATGGCAGGACTCTTGAATGCAGAAGCAAGCGACATCGAGAGGATCGCCCTTCTCGTCCAGGAAGCGCGGCAGTCCGGACTCGAAATCCTGCCGCCCGATATCAACAAAAGCTTTGTTACCTTCACGCCGGATGGCAAGAAAATTCGTTTCGGGCTTCTCGCCATTAAAAACGTGGGGGAGCAAATCACGAAAACGATTATTGAGGATCGGCTTGCGCGCGGGCCATTTAAGAACTTCGATGATTTCCTGCATCGCATCCAGCACAAGGATCTCAACAAAAAATCCCTGGAAAGCCTCATCAAGAGCGGCGTATTCGATTCGCTCGGAATCGAAAGGAAACTAGCGCTTCATAACCTCGAAGAAATTGTGCGGTTTTCGAACACGATGAGAAAAAATGGAACAAACAGTACGTCGGGAAGTTCGCTCTTTGGGAATTTCACTCCGAGCGCGTCGCTCAAGATGAAAGAAACCGAACCGGCGACCGACGCCGAAAAGCTAACGTGGGAAAAGGAACTTTTGGGATTTTATCTCTCGGACCATCCGCTCAATCCGTATATGAAGAGGATTAAAGAAGCAAAAGCCCAAACCCTCGATGAACTCCGGATGGTAAAGAGCGATCGAATCGTCATACGAACCGCCGGCTTAGTCTCAAAAATCAAGAAAATATTTACGAAATCCGGCCAGCCGATGATTTTCGCAACGCTCGAAGATTTTTCTCAACGACCGATGGAAGTTGTGATATTCAACAACACTCTGGAAAAAACGTTGCCGATCTGGCAGGAAAATAATATCGTCCTTATCCAAGGGCGAATGTCGTGGCGGGATGGCGAGCCAAAAATGATCTGTGAGGCGGCGAAGAAGCTTGAGGCCTAAGAAGCGCCCCGAAGCAAACTGCTGTGGTGCGTTTTCGGTTTATATGGCCGCGCTATTTTGAGTTTGATCTTCAGGCCGGTCCTCCGTATGTGTTTTTCTAAATCTCTTTTAAAAACTCTTTGATCGTATCCTATGACAACAATATCGGGCTTATATTTTCTAAGAACTCCGTAGGTGCTTAGGGCCTTATCTCCTCCAACGACTTTATCAACTCCGTCAACGTTTTTCAGGTGCCGTACGCGCACACGAAAACCTTTCTTAGGCAGGCGTCCTTTGAGCTTCCTCACGTTATGATCCCGAGTTACGGCAACAATCAAATATGTTCCGCACCGTTTCGCTTGGTTCAAAAACGCGTGATGGCCCTTATGAAGGCCATCGAATACGCCGAATACCATAACTTTTCTCATAGAACTTATTTCTTCGGCTTCATCAAGGGGCAAGCCTCGCTCATGTCGACGACAGCATCAATCACTTTTTGGGTTTCATGAGCGGGAAAATCACCGTCTCACGGACCGGCTTATCCATAAGCACCGCAAAGAACCGTTCCGAAACGCCGAATCCTGTCGCTGGGGGCATCCCATATTCCATCGCCTCCACAAAATCCTCATCCAACTGTTGGGCCTCCTTGTCTCCCGCTTCTCGAAGCTTCATCTGTTCCTTAAATCGCGCGCGCTGATCGATCGGATCATTCAGTTCCGTAAACCCCGTGCCTAACTCTGTGCCGCAGGCAACCGGCTGCATTCGCTCTCCGACTCTCGGGTCTTTCTCTGATCGCTTTGTGAGCGGTACGAGTTCAATCGGTGGATTTACAAGAAATACCGGCTGGATGAATGTTGGCCGAACGGTTTTCTTAAAAATGAGATCGATAAGACGTCCTTTGCCGAGATTGGGTTCTGGGGACAAACCGAGTGATTTTGCTTTTTTAAAAAGATCTTCCCGCGATGCCTCGAGCGGGTTCAACTTATTTATGTCCGTAAAAGCTTCTACAAAATCAATTTTCGGCCATTTCTTGCCCCAATTGATCGTCTTCCCCTCCCATTTTGTCGTGAGTCCTCCTGCAGTTTTTTTCACTACTTCTTTATAGAGCGCTTCGATCAGGTCCATCAAATCATTATAGTCGGCATACGCCCAATAAAATTCAAGCTGGGTATAGTCCTGAAGATGTTCCTTGTCGATTCCCTCGTTCCGAAAAATCCTCCCGATCTCAAACACCTTTTCAAAGCCGCCAACCAGGAGCTTCTTCAGAGGGAGTTCCAGAGAAATCCGCAGATAAAAATCCGTGTCGAGCGCGTTATGGTGCGTCCGAAATGGCTCCGCGTCTGCGCCGCCGGGAAGCTGTTCAAAGACGGGGGTTTCTACTTCGAGAAATCCTTTTTCTTTCAAATATTCACGGAAGGTATTCCAAAAGATCTCCTTTTTTCTGAATATCTCGCCGACCTCGGGATTCAGCAACAAATCAAGGTAGCGCTGGCGGAGGCGGGTTTCGGTTTCTTCAATCCCGTACCATTCGGTTGGAATAGGACGAAGTGATTTTGAAATAATCTCCACCGTTTCCGCTTCGAGGCTCTCCTCTCCTTTTTTTGTTTTGAGGAGCAAACCGAACGCGGAAATGAAATCCCCGCGATCGAGAACGTCTTTCCAAAGATCAAAATTCTTGAGGCTATCTTTTTTGAAAATGATTTGGATCTGTCCAGTTCCGTCTTTCAAGTCCAGAAAGATCAAGTTGCCCTGGTCTCTCCAGGCGGTAATCCGGCCAACTAAGACGATCTTCTTCCGAGCGCGGGCGAGAGCTTGGAACTTTTCCCTCGCGGCGGCAACCGAATGGGTTCGCTCTACGACCCGAGGATACGGGTTAACACCGGCCGCTTTGAGGCGAGAAAGCTTCTTTAATCGTTCCTCTATGATGTCCTTAAGCATCTCCTATTCAATTTTGCTGATTTGATAGGTAATGGTGCCAGCGGGGACAGTAACGGTCACGCTGTCGCCCACTTTGCGGTGTAGAAATGCACGGCCGAGCGGAGAGGCGTCGGAGATTTTCCCCTCCTCCGGCTTGGCTTCATAGGAACCTACAAGCGTGTATCGGACAATCTGTTCTCCTTTCTTCGCAGTTATCGTAGAACCGATCTCAACTTGATCAACGCCCATCTCCGATTTCTTAATAATGACGGCTTTCTTCATAAGCTCTTCTAGTTCAAAAATCCGGCTCTCAACGAACCCCTGTTCCTCGCGGGCTTCCGTATACTCCGAGTTTTCTGACAAATCACCAAATTCCTTGGCACGCTTCAGATGCTCGGCAACATTCTGTCGCCCCTTATTTTTCAAGTCGTCAAGTTCTTTTTTCAACTCCTCAAAACGCTCCTTGGTAAGGTAGTATTTATCCATAATAGTTTTTACGTTTTCTGTCCTGATCCTGCCGTTACGGTGGGGACTGAAGCTCTGAGATCGTATTTCCCGGCCCAAAGCCATAGACGAATCTTAAGAGTTTCCACGAGAGTTTTCAAGTAAGCAGAGGCGCCAAGGTGCGAGAACGGATTATTCACCCACACGACAGGAACTTCTTTAATCCGATACCCCAGTTTTTTCGCGAGAGCCAAAACTTCAACATCGAACCCCCACCCGGTTATTTTCGCCTGCTGAAAGGTCCGCTCGGCTGCTCGTTCACTAAACGCCTTGAATCCGCACTGTGTGTCCCAGATACCCCACAGCAAGAGCGTCTGAATGATCAGGTTGCCGATCTTTCCGGGAATCCGTCGATATATGGGTTGGGGCGGTTCAAGTCGGCTCCCTTTCATCGCGCGCGAGCCGATTACCACATCAAACCCTTCCTTGAAGTACGGGACCATTTGATTAAATTGATCTATTGACGTCGAATTATCGGCGTCGGTAAAAATCCTAATGGCGCCTTTTGCAACAAGCATCCCCTGCCGAACCACGGCGCCCTTGCCCCGGTTTACCTGGTTGTCAACTAATCTCAAATTTTTAATCATTCCCATCATTTTGGTCACGACCTGGGACGTCGTATCGGTTGAGCCATCGTTCACGACTAAAATTTCCGATGAGTACCCGGCTTTGCTTAAGTGTTTGTCTATATCCACGAGCGTGAGCGGAAGCCGCTCCGCCTCGTTATACGCAGGGATGATTACCGATAAAAATGGTTGAGCCATGATTTCTATTATATCTTAGAATTACGGAACCGTTAATATTTCCGGCCCCTCCTTCAAAATCGCCACGGTGTGCTCGAAATGCGCCGCCATAGATCCATCGACGGTATGAAAACTGTCATCACTACGTTGCTCAATCTCCCCGGAACCGGCGGCAACCATGGGCTCGATCGCCAAAACCATTCCAGGTTGCAATATTTGTCCCTCTCCCGGCCGACCGAAGTTCAAAACCGCGGGCTCCTCATGAAGTCCGCGTCCGATACCATGTCCGGTAAGGAGTTTCACGACGGAAAATTTATTTTTTCGTACGTATTCCTCCACGGCACCTCCTATGTCCCCGAGCGTACGCCCCGAATATGCTTCCTTGATCGCGCGGCGAAGAGCTTCTTCGGTTACTCGGATAAGTTTCTGTTCCCCAGCGCCGATTTTCCCGACCCCGACCGTGATCGCGGAATCAACGTAGAATTCCTTGTATTTCAACCCCAAATCAAGCTTTACGACGTCCCCTTCGCGAAGCACGTAATCAGACGGCAGTCCGTGGACTACGCAGCCGTTTACCGAAACGCAGATCGTCTTCGGGTACGCCTCCCGACTGCCGGCCGGCCGATAGCCCAAAAAAGCCGACTTCGCGCCTGCTTTTTTAATGAGCTTAAAACTCGCCTCATCGAGAGAGTTTGTGGTTATTCCTGCGCGCACCTCTTCCTTTAGGACTGCAAGAATTCCGGCCAATCGCTTGCCTGCTTCCCGGAGTATCTCAATCTCGGCGGCCGATTTTAAGGTGACCATAAATTATTTCAAAAATTTTATACGGCGCCGGACGCGCGTCAATTTCAGTCAATCGGTATCCCTTCTTTTTTAGAATCGAAAAAATAGGTTCGGTCCGGTTTTTATACTCCTCGAGGCGGATTTTAATTGTTTTCGGATTATCCAGCGTTCGTTTATAAAATGGGCCGGCGCAGATCGGGCAATGTTCGGGTTTTTTTGAGGGATAATACTTCGTAAGGAGGGGTGCCTTACAAACCGAGCACACAACGCGACTGCTATTGCGGAGGAGCGAGTCGCTCGATGGGACGCCCAGAATGAATACGAAAATATGTTTCTTATCGTACAATTTTTCAATAAGCGGCATCAACCTTTCTGTTTCGAATATCGTTCTTGGTGAACCGCTGAAAACAATTCCCAAGTCCGCTTTTCGTATCATTCGCACCTCTTTGGTCACTTCCTTAAGCACAAAGCTTGGGGTCATCAATTTCCCGCCGTCAAAAAGGCGGCGTTCCCGCTGGACGATTTTTTCCTTTTGCCGCGTCGGATCGTGGACAACCGATTCAAGGAAACGGCCCGTATCGAAATGGATAAGGCCAAGCTTGTTTGCAAGTAGGTTCGCCTGGGTTCCCTTCCCGCTTCCCGGAGGGCCATACAATATAATAACCGTTCTTTTCATTCTCTATATCTGATTTATACAATAAAAGCCGGTGTTTTGCCAGCTTTTTGACATCTCTATTCCCTTGAGCCGTAGCCACTCGCATATTCACCTACTGCCACTCTCATTGTATCAAAGTATCAAATAAAAAAATCCCCCGTGCCGCGGCAAGTGCCACATTCCTAAGAGCGAGAGTAATTCATTTTTCTGAACCAGAAGCGGAGGCCGCGCAAAAATGAATAAGTATGGTGAAGATTTTTTGAACTATAAACGAGGTGGTCGGAGAAAAGCACGACGGGAACCGTCTCGTTCACTCAAAAAAATCGAGCCGAGCGAATATCATTTTCGCGGACGGAGCGAGTTCAGAAAAATAAATTACTCGATGCCCTCGTATTCCCTCACCGTAAGCTGTGAATCAATCTGGCGCATTGTCTCAAGGGCAACCGCTACAACGATAAGAATAGCCGTTCCGCTTACAGTTAAAACCGCGACTCCCGTAATCCTCTGGACTATGAGCGGAAGGATCGCTATAAGCCCCAGGGCGACAGCGCCGAAGAGTGTTACGCGACTTACGATATGAGAGAAAAAACTTGATGTTGCTTCCCCGGGACGAATCCCAGGAACAAATCCCCCGCTTCGCTGGAGATTTTTGGAAATTTCTTTCGGATTAAATGTGATCGCAGTATAAAAATAGGTGAACATAAAAACCAGAGAAAAGTAGAAAATCCCGTAGAATAGTTGATTATTGAGGAATCCCGTGATGATCTCGTTGAATTTCGAGGCGAGCGGGGTAGAGACAATCGCCAGAACCTGGGCAAGAAACTGAGGAAAAAGCAAAACGGAGATTGCAAAAATAAGCGGAATCATGCCAGCTTGATTGATTTTGAGAGGTAGATAACTCGAACTCCCGCCGTACATTTTCATCCCCCTCACCCGCCGCGCGTACGCGATAGGGATTTTTCGTTCCCCTTCGTTCAAATACACCACGCCGAGAATAAGAAGGATAGCGACCAGCACGAAACCGATATAGGTCAGCAAAAGACTTGTGGTATAGGACGCCAATGCGAGGCCTACGTCCGCAGGCAACCCGCTTACAATACCAGCCAAGATGATCAATGAGATGCCGTTCCCGATTTTCCGCTCCGAGATCAATTCACCAAGCCACAGCGTTATCATTGACCCTGCCGCGATGATAATGACGTTTACAAACATCTCGAATGGATTTGGCCGATCAATGACATTCTGGGAAATAAGAAGCGAGAGGAAGGCATATCCTTGAAGTAATGCAAGCGGAACCGTAATCAATCTCGAATACTGATTAAATTTTGCCTGGCCGCGGGCTCCCTCCTCGTAATACATCTCTTTAAACTTCGGAAAGATGATCGTGAGGAGCTGCATAATAATCGTCGCAGTGATATAAGGACCGACACCGAGCATTACGACCGACAAATTGCTCAAACTGCCGCCAGCGAAAAAGTTTAGAAATCCCAAGAATTGATTTGAATTGAAATATGCCTGGAGCCGAGCGGCATCGACGCCAGGAACCGGGATAGCCGCAAGGAGCCGAAACGCAATAAGGAGGCCAACAACAATAAGAACCTTTGTGCGAAGATCCTTGATCTTAAAAATTTGAAGAAGTCGATTCATGCTATCTTCAGTTCGCAATCGTTCCCCCAGCTTTCTCAATCTTCATCTTAGCACTTTCGGAAACAAGGAGCCCCTTGATGTTTATCGGCTTCTTAAGCTCTCCTTGGGCAAGAATTTTTACTGTTCCGCGATAACTTTTTGGGAGGAGTGAAATTTTTTTGAGTACCTCGATATCGATAGTTGCGTGTTCATGCTTCGCGGCAATATTCACGAGGTCTTTTATATTTAATACGACTGGCTTGGGATTTTTTAGCCTGTTCGAAAAACCGCGCTGCTTTGGCAGTCTGATCAGGAGATCTCTATCCGCAGGCCGAATACGCCGCCCAGCTCGAGATTTCTGACCCTTAATGCCGCGGCCCGAATAACTTCCGCGTTTCCCTCCCCGTCCTATGCGCTTCTTCCGTCTTTCTCCGCGATTACGTTGTATGTGATGAAGTTGCATGTGGTTATACCTTCAATTTTTTCAGTGCTTCGATCGTAGCAAGCCCGTTTGTGAGTTTGTTGGGAGTTCTCCCGAGACATTTAGCCGTAGCATCTTTGATCCCCGCAAGGGCAAGCACAAAACGGACCGCTCCCCCGGCTCGCAAGCCGTGACCTGCTTTCGCGGGCTTCAGTAGGACCTTCGCGGCGCTATACTTCGCAATGACCTCGTGAGCTATGGTTCGCGAGTCTTGCAAGCCGACGCGGATGACATTTTTTTTCGCTGCCGCCTTTGCTTTTGCAACGGATTGGGCGACATCAATACCCTTCGCGATCCCAATGCCAACTCTTCCCTTTTCGTCGCCAATGACAACAGTTGCGCGGAACTTGAATCTTTTTCCTCCGGCCATGACACGGGCAACTCGCCTCAAATCAAGAACTTTTTCTTTGAACTCTTCCCGCTTCGGAATTCTATTTTGATTTCTGAACATATACGTTTTTATCTAATTATATCTGCAGACCAGCCTTTCTGGCTCCTTCGACCAGGGCTCTTACCCGCCCGTGATATTGATACGAACGCCGATCAGGAACCGCTTTTTTGATCTTTGCATCAATCGCCCGTTTTGCAATTAACTCGCCGACAAGTATCGCTTTATCCGTCTTTGATTTTCCTGATTTTACCTCTCGGCTCGAAGCAGAAACCAACGTCTTTCCCTTGTCGTCATCAATGAGCTGGACATATAGAAAACGATTGCTACGAAATATTGCCAAGCGAGGACGCTCGTGGCTGCCAGAAATCTTCGCTCGATTCCGGCGAGTGCGCTGCGTCCTTTTTTTGTTTAATGCGCGTCGTTGGTTCATGATCGTTCAAACACCATCAATATACTACTACGCAGCGGCGCCCGTAGTTGCTCCGGCTTTTTTCCCGACTTTTCTCTTTATTATCTCGCCCCGATATCGAATACCCTTGCCCTTGTATGGTTCTGGTTTCTTAAATGCTCTGATCGTAGCGGCGGTGCGGCTCACTATGTCCTTATCGGTTCCAGAAATTTTGATTGCGTTTTTCTCTATCTCCACGGCAACTCCGGAGGGGATCTTTACCCGAATCGGGTTTACATATCCTAGAAATAAAACGATCGTATCACCCTCAAGCGCAGCGCGGTATCCTACACCCTCAATTTCTAGAATCTTTAAGAACGCTACTGCTGTTCCCCGTACTGCGTTTTTAATAAGAGACCACATCGTTCCCGCATTTGCTCTCGATTGCGCGCTCTCCCCTTGAGGATCCACGAATATATTTTCTCCTTCAACCCGTATCGCCACCAAAGGAAGAATTTTTAACGATTTCTCTCCGAGGGGGCCCCTTACAATGACCGCTCCTTTTTCCTCCCGGACTGTTACTCCGGCTGACACGATAATTGGTTTTTTTGCTAGACGAGACATGGGCGTTTACCAAACTTCACACAAGTATTCTCCTCCGACCTTCTGTTTCCTCGCTTCAATATTACTCGTAATGCCCTTCGGGGTCGACAAAATCGCCAAGCCGTGACCCTGCTTTACGCGGCCAACTTCTCGGTATCCGATATAAAGACGACGGCTTGGCTTGCTCTTGATCTTAAAATCAATGAGTCCCGGTCGCCCGCTCTTGTACGCAAGTCTAACTTCAAGAAAACTTTTATGTCCGATGTTCTTTTTCTGAACGTCTTTCACGTAGTTCTCTTGGGCTAATATCTTTGCCACAGCAAAATCCATCTTCGAAAACGGGGTAACTACCGTTTCCTTTTTGGCCTGCTGGGCATTCTTAATTTTTGCCAACAAATCGTAATACATAACAATCAATTACCACGAAGCTTTTTTCACTCCGGGAATCTCGCCGCGACTCGCCATTTCGCGGAAACAAATTCTGCACATGCCGAACATTCGCATGTATCCCCGCTTCCTGCCGCATCGAAAACATCTCCTCACGGCACGGGTTCGATACTTAGGCGTCTTTTTACTTCGAGCAATAACTGATGTCTTTGCCATAATAGTATGTTATGCGCGTCGGTGCTTTTCCTTCTCTATTTTTTTTAAGGGGACGCCGAATTGGCGATACATTGCGATCGCGACCTGGCGATTCCGTGCTTTCGGCACTATGTTGATACCCAACGAAAACGTAAGCGGTGATTCTTCCGGGACCACCTCGGGGAATACAACATGTTCTTTGATGCCGATATTCAAAATACCGTGAGCATCGATGGTACTAAGATCCAAGCCATTAAAGTCTCTTACTCGAGGCAACACCATTCTAATCAAACGCTCGAAAAAATCAACCATCTTGGCGCGTCTCAATGTGATCATAAGCCCGACTACTTGGCCTTCCCGCACCTTAAAGCCAGCGATCGATTTCTTCGCTTTTCTGACCTGGGGCTTCTGGCCCGTAAGCAGTGCTATATCCCGGCTCACCTGGGGCAGCCCTTTTTCCTCGAAATTCGGGATTTGCCCTAAGCGCCCGATGCCGGCATTCACTACAATCTTCTCGAGGAAATTCCTCAATTCGCGCGTATGATCCGTATGTTTTTGATGTCCTCCTTGCGGTTTCATAGTTATGCAATACTTGCCTTACATTTTTTACAGTAACGAATTTTCTGATCACCTTCAAAACGGTGTCCGATTCTCGTTGATTTCTTGCATGCCACGCAGACAAGCATGGCCCGTGAAGCAAACAAAGGCCGCGGCACCATAACCGTTTCCCCTTTCTGTCCGGCGCGCTTCGGCCGGACTCGCTTCTTGTAGAGATTCAAGCCCTCTACGGAGATACGGCCGTCTTCCGGAAAAACCTTAAGTACTTGCCCTATTTTTCCACGGTCTTTCCCGGAAATAATTTTTACGCGATCGCCTTTCTTGATTTTCATATATATATCTTGTTACACAATTTCTTCTGCCATTGTCATAATTTTTTCAAATCCTCGTTCTTTTAACTCTTTTGGTATTGGACCGAATACGCGCGTCGCTATTGGCTCTTTCTTCACGTCAATCAAAACAACCGCATTATCATCAAAACGGACATACGAACCATCCGTTCGACGAAATGGTTGTCGTTGACGAACAACCAGAACCCTTACAACATCTTTCTTTTTCACGGTTTTCCGTGGTTCTGCGGTTTGAACGGAAGCAACGACGATATCCCCGATTCTCGCGTAGCGGTGGCGCGTTCCGCCAAGAATCCGAAAACACCGGACGATTTTCGCTCCCGAATTATCTGCAACCTTCAATATGGTTCTTTCTTGTATCATGGTAAGAAATAATTATGAACCCACTTTCTTTTCTTGAATTTTTTCGACGATTTTCCATCTTTTCTCCTTGCTGAGCGGCCGGGTTTCTTCGATGAGTACCGTGTCGCCGGTTCGGTAGGCATTATCTTCGTCATGAACTTTGAACTTCCTGGTAACTTTATAGTATTTCAGATACTTTGGATGTTTTTTAAAGCGCGTGATTGCAACGACGCGCGTTTTCGTCATTTTATCAGAAACCACGACTCCCACCAACCTCCGTTTTAAATTATTCTGTTTAGGTTGTTCCATGGATTATTTTTTTGCCGCCGTGATACATGTTGAAACTCTCGCTAGGTCTTTCCTCAAACTTCTCAGCTCCCGAACATCTTTAACCTTCCCTGCCGCCAAATCAAACTTCAATACCCGGAGGCGCTCACGTCCGTCGTGAAGCATTTTTTCGAGCTCCACGAGCGGCTTATTTTTTAACTCTTGAACTTCTTTGCGTTTCATGGTGTTTTATTATCCCTTCACGACAAACCGCGTTTTAAACGGGAGTTTGTGTCCGGCAAGCCGCATCGCCTCCTTCGCTACGTGAAGATCAACGCCATCCATCTCAAAAATGATCCTCCCAGGAAGTACCCTGAACACGTAATGATCAACCGATCCCTTACCTCCCCCGAGGGTTTTTTCCGGAGCTTGTTTCGTGACGGGTTTATCGGGAAATACACGGATCCAGAGGCGGCCGCTCCGCTTCATAAACCCCGTGATTGCTTTTCGTGCGGCTTCAATCTGCCGCGAATTGAGCCAATGCGGCTCAAGAGCTTTCAGGCCATACTGACCGTAACTCAACGTCAAACCGCGCGTCTCTATCTGGCGCTTGCGAGAACGTCCTTTCTGCCATTTTCGATGTTTTACTTTCTTTGGAACTAACATACGATTGGTTATTTGTCTTCCTCTTTCTTAAATATCTCTCCTCTATATATCCATACTTTCACGCCAACCGTGCCATAGGTCGTAAACGCGGTTGCAGTGCCGTAATCGATATTTGCACGAAGCGTTTGGAGCGGCAATGTTCCGCGCAATAACCGTTCCTTCCTGGCAATTTCGTTTCCATCGAGACGTCCGGATAAAAATAGTTTTGCTCCTTTTACGTCTTTATTCTGAACCATCTGCTCCATATATTTTTTCATCGTTCTCCGAAACGGCAGTCGTTTCTCGAGATCCCATGCAATTTGCTGGGCAATATACGGGGACGAGGTTTCCGAGCGTTTTAATTCCTCAACATTCAAACTTAAGTTAACCGGCGCTTTGCTCTTCCGCATTTTTCGGAGCGTGCTTTCAAGCGCTTTTGTAAGATCCTCGATTCCTTTTCCGCCGCGCCCGATGATAAAACCAGGCCGAGCCGCCTTGATAAAAATCTTCAAATTATTCGAGGTTCTCTCTATCTCTATCGCCGCAATACCAGCCTGGTTAATCCTTAACCTGATTACCTTCCGCAACGCTTCGTCTTCTTCCAGGAATTTCCCGTACTGCCCCTTTAAAAACCAGCGAACTGGCCAGTTCTTGGTAACTCCAACACGGAATGATATAGGATGAATCTTATGTCCCATGGTTTATATATAAAACATTATGCTCCGGCTCCGGTTTTTCTGGTAAATATTCTCTTGAAGAATCCCGGGCGCTTTGCCTCCGAGATAGCGTGTGACTTCTCCTTGGCAGATTTTTCCTTCTTCGGAGACCCTTCCTTTCCTTCTTTTGGAAGTTTCACTTTCTTTTCGACTACTACCGTAAAGCGCGGCTGTTTCAGATTCACGTCTTCCATGAGGGTCAGCGTAATATGGCTCATTTTTTTATGAATCGGCGTCGCCATCCCCCTCGCCCGAGGGAGAATCCGTTTTAACATCGGTCCTCCGTCAACCCTGATACTTTCCACATAGAGTTTCTCCGGACTCAGCCGTTGGTTATTCTTCGCGTTCGCAACCGCAGAACGGAGAAGCTTTAAAATCGGTTGCGCCGCGCGGCGAGGTTGAAGCAAGAGCTGGGCTTCGGCTTCGTTCACGGGAAGACCCTTAATGAGCTCCGCAACAGAACGCACTTTTCGAGGAGCGATACGCAGATAATTCAATTGTGCGACTTGTCGTGGCATGTTCTTGTATATTATTTCTTAACCTCTTTCGTAGTAGCAGCCGGTTGAGCTGGCGCCGCCGCCTGGGCGGTTTTCTGTTCCAATTCTTTCTGAATCTTTCCGCCGTGCTTAACAAATTTTCTCGTCGGCGAGAATTCCCCTAACCGGTGTCCAACCATTTCTTCGGTCACTTTCACTTCAATAAAGTTCTTCCCGTTATGAACGCCAAATGTATATCCAACCATCTCCGGCGGAATTTCAGACGCCCGCGACCATGTTTTAATAACCGTGCCGCTTTCCGGCTTGAACTTGGAAATTTTCTGCAATAGTTTTGGGTCAACGAAAGGACCCTTTTTTGAACTTCGTGCCATAGAAATAAAATTACTTTCTTCGTTTTATAATCAGCGCATTCGAACGATTTTTTCTGTTGCGGGTTCTTCTGCCGCCGGTGACCTTCCCCCATTTCGTTTTCGGCTTCCGAAGCCCTCGCTGTGTTTTCCCCTCTCCGCCCCCGTACGGATGATCAACCGGATTCATAACCGAACCGCGGACGGTCGGACGTATGCCCAGCCATCGCGAACGGCCGGCTTTCCCGATCACGGTTAAACTGTGTTCGGGGTTCGATAGCTGGCCAAGTGACGCATATCCTTCCCACAATATTCTTCGGACCTCGCCCGAGGGCAATTTCAAATCGGTATACCCGTCTGCGTTCGCCAATACCTCTGCGTACGAACCGGCGCTTCGAATGAGCTGTCCCCCGCGCCCTGGTTCGATTTCTATATTATGAATCTGATATCCGACGGGGATATTTCTAAGTTTGAGACGGTTCCCGGGCTGAAGCGGCGCCGCGTCTGCCGCCACGATCTCCTGTCCGACTTCCAACCCGTGAGGCGC
>Ga0265292_1001755_pt1 | contig 17666 bp, 9 predicted proteins | sample Munlanlewell296A_FD_189080 | JGI IMG/M metagenome (GOLD analysis project Ga0265292, IMG submission 189080) | Leachate microbial communities from a municipal landfill in Southern Ontario, Canada - Leachate well 296A | ecosystem: Engineered > Solid waste > Landfill > Unclassified | place: Canada... | reverse complement strand
CTGTGTATTAAACGGAAACACGGAGTAGGTACCGAGAGCTCCAACTTTTACGGTTATAACATTCATACGGCTATCAACCACACCCCCAATAATTCCCCATTGCGTACCAGTCCAATAAAATACACGTAGTTGTGATTCATTGATCTCCAACTCATTTCCGTTAATGGATTCAGGTTTACCATCATCATCATTATCGAGATACAAAAGCGTTAAAGTTGCAGGCTGACTAAACACCTTATCTCCGGGACCGAACTCATACGCAATCACCGGTATCCCGGCATTTACTGAGGTATCAATAGTACCTGTATTCCTTGAAGATGGCACCTCATCCGTGTTTTTTGTTGTGATAGAATAACTCGTGTATTTATCAGTTTCTGCGGTTACTACAATTTTTGTCTCTCCATCCGAACAATTACCATCACGTAGGATAACTTCCCCGGTACTGCCGGGTAATGTATTAACAGTATCACTGACAACAATCTTATGCGGTGACGATACATTCAAAACATTACCCGCAATAACGGTATCACCCGTACTGGCAACCGCATTACCTGCGGTATCATATACCGCGATATAGTAATACAGTTCAGTTTTATGACTGACACCATTAATTTCAAACTCTTTTATACCAGTACAATTAACCGCATTGCCGTATGTATGTGTGTGGGTTACCGCCGTCTCTCCATCCAGGAAGTACACCAAAGTTACGAATAAGACACCGTTATTATCATCAGCTGAATAAACAAATTTAATTTTATTGTAAAACATATTTATCTCACTAATAACCGTATGAGTCAACACAGGCATTGATACGTCAGAAGATACTGTTAAAACATCAGATCCCATCATATACCCGGTAATATCCTGGACATATAATTTAAAATAATAAGTCTTTGTATCATCCACACCTTTGACAAACCCCGTCGTACCGTTGTAGAGAGTAATAACTTCATCATACCCAGAATCAATTGATGTAGACATAAACACCTTGTATCCCAGAATATCAAGTTCGGTATTGGGAGACCATGCAAGCATTATTGTCCCTGTACTGCGGGTGAATGGATGAGAAAATACCCACTGCGGTTTCAATGGTACAGTATTACCCGTAAAACCGCATACTTGTAAAGTACTGATATTTAGTACAAACCGTGTATCAAACGAACTATTCCCAATATCATCATACGTTTTTAAAGCCCAGTAATATGTATCCCCGGGTATTAATCCGGAAATCTCAACCCCAAGTTTTACGCCATATCTAACCGTTGTACTGATAACAACCTCAACCTTTATATGTTCAACACTTACCGTCGAGAACGTTATTCCGTACCTCTCCGTAACAATACCGGTACTTATACTGATACCCACCGCAGATGATGATATGAATCCCCACCATGCGGAATAGTTACCAAACGCGGATAATGAGATTGTACTCCCATAAAGTTCATACTTACCATTTGTGACACTGCCAAAAGTTCCGTCATCCCCCGGCGCGGTCCATGTTAAGTACGCCATACCATCTCCAACTGATGAAGAAACTATAACCTCTAAATCCGTAACCTGCCCCGGTGCAATACCATCATTTTGTTTCCCTTTTGTAGGTATCGCGTAAACACGCCAATCAGTTTTAGCAATACCAACATCATCTGTATCAGATGACGTTATACTTCTCCCAAGCGATTTTTCAGTATTCCCGCCAGCCCAATCTGCAGCATACACTACACTTTTATCAGCACCTGACCATTGATGGTAAAACATTGCATCATCCCATATATTGTCCCAGAAAGGTTTTATCCCCTGTGAATACGCAACAAAATCCACTAAATTTCCACCGTTATCACGAAGAATTACTACGCCCTCAAACCCGCGAAGGTCAGCCTGTTCTAGATGCGCTACAATATACTCACCTGCAGCAATACTTATCTCCGGAAAGGTTTTGATTATTGATTGGCTTTCACTTCCTGATTTTATCCCGTATAATTTCCACCCTGATAAATTCACAGTGCTTATACTTGCGTTATACAATTCAACCCAATCCTTACCATCTGAACTCAACGGAACAATTTCATTGATTCTTATATTAGATCCGGCAATATCTGCCGCTACTGCCGATACCGTATTTGATATCACAGCATAGTTTGGCTGTTCATCTTCTGTTACTACCGCAACAAAATATGTTACACCCGGCTGCAGCCCGCCTATCTCATAACTCTCAGTTTCCCCCGAACCTTTTGGTAACCAAAATATATCATTAGCAGTATTATCTACTGACGCGTTATAACAATTATTTGCTTTCTCAATATCCGCGGAGGTTACTATCATATAAGTCGCATACCTAACAACGTATCCGCTTGCAGTATTAACAGTCCCGTCGTCCCCCACTGCCGTCCACTTAATCTTCACTGTTCCGCGGTTATCACCTTTTCTACAGTGTAAATCAGTAATCTTTGACGGGGCTGTAGTATCAGGTATTCGATTTTTCTTTCCCCGTGTGGGTAATCCCGGTGTCGGTGTTTTGGATAAGTGCCACTCAGTTTTTGATGGATTAGTACCGTCTGTAGAATCAGCATCACGCGATAATGCAGTATTTCTACTGCCATACTTATAATTTACCACCCAGGATTCGATCACCGCTTCATCAATAGTTTTCAACCCATGCCACTGTCCTGTTGATACCGCGAGATTGTATACCGACTGAAACGATGTTTTATTAGTCAATACACCATTCATATTTGCCCATGCAACAAAATCCAGCAGCTGCCCGGTATTTGATTTCAGAAATAAGCAATTATCACCGGAACTCAAACCATTTTTGTCAGTATAAATTTCGTAATACCCGTCTACAAACATTGGGTTAGACATATTACGGGGATAATTAAACCTTAACACAAGATACGACGTTGCGGGTAATGTCCAGTCACCCTCAAACTTTTCAAGGTATACATAACTGCTATACGCTAATTCATAGAATTCAAGGCCATATAAGTTAATACCATTCTCCGCAGGATTATATATCTCCACCCAATCATACCCATCGGAACTGGTTTGTTCCACCGCGAACTCATTAATTCTTAACTCATAACCCGTTAAGCCGGGTTCTGGAATAACTACCTCCGGAGGATAAGAAACGCTATTCGTAGATTTTGGAGTGGCATATATGGTATTACCATCTGCATCCGCAGAATTAAAATATTTTTTGTTGTTAGAAGCCCAGTTTGACGATATATCACCGGGAACACGCGTATTCACGCGTTCCATTGACTGTTTAGGCACTGTATTATTACCGCCATACCATGACACACATTCACAATTAACAGTATCAACAACATTTCCTGCGGGACTATACAGTACAAGTTTTTCACCGAAGGGGTTGTTACTAAGACTTACTCCTGCAACTATATCCGCCGTAACTGATGTTGCTGGTTCTGTATCTTCTATCAAATAATACCCGCCAGCAGAAATGGTACCCGTGAGTGTTATAGTTGACGTATTACTACAAAACTTCCATCCAGTAAGAGTAACTTGATTTGTAGTATTATTATAAAGTTCAACCCATTCATGCCGGTAATTCGCATCGGTACCCATCCATGCAACTTCGTTGATCACTAGATCAAGTACTTCAAAATTAACACTAGGCGGGTGGTCATCTGTAATCAACCGAAACGCAACATCGCGCTGGTACGCCGTTCCTGTTTCTGTGAGTACCTGCGTAGATTCGATGTATTTAACAAAAGTCCCTCCTAGTGTCCCTCCGTAAGTAGATGTATTGTACCTATTAGTTACCGACGTACTCCCACTGTTATTAGTTAATACATTAAGAGTATATGCATTACCAGTACCATAACTACCCGGTGATTTTAATGTAAGAAAATATTTTCTGTCCTTACAAAAAACCCGGCCGTAATAAAATTTTTGTGTAATCCATGAAAACGCTGTGGCAACCTCACTGGCAGCCGTTACCGGGCCGCTTTCTATCAGTATTGAATAATTATCCGGTCCACGAAGGTCGTAGTATAAAATATCAACCGGTATCCCCGATTTACGCAAGTATACAGAAAAACCTGTGAATTCCATGGTACTACTGTTTATTGTAAACGAATTCCCTGTTTGTGTTGCCCCTGAAATCTGGTATCCCGTTGACATACTGGTATTTGATTGTGTAGCATACGCATAAGGATTACCCCAAAATACCCCGTCTGTGAATTCCAGAATAAATACGGGTTGCAGATCCAATACCATCCAAGCTTGTGTGTTACCAAAACCATAACCCAAAACGTTCAAGCTATAATCTGTTTCCCCGGAAGACGGTATACTGTTATTATTGGGATACGTGGCATACGGGATTATGTAAGTTGAAGAATTAACCTCATACGGCGCATTTTCAATTGTTGTACTGATAACTACATGATACACCGCTCCGGAGGTGAGAGCAGTATTGGGAAGGTCAACAATAAACCATTTATTATTCCCGGTATCCGCTCCGGCTGCAAAATCAGTTGAGCAAACCAGTGTGTAAGGCACCCCGGCATTGTCATTGTATAGAGTAAGTTTATAGTACCTTAACTCTGCAGATGGATATTTAAGGTATACATGCACTTTATCAAGAACACTATTACCCGGGCAATGAAAACGATATGCTATAAGTTTATTGGACGCATCCAACCGAAAAGTATCAGACGTATGATTGATAACAAAACCATTGTCATCATAACCATAACTCCCGGCAGGTAGGTTAACCGTTGTAACAAAAAATATTGAAATACACAGTATTACTGTTTTTAACAGCAGCGACTCGCCCAGCATTAAGTAACCCCAAGTACGAACTATCCCCGAGTGTAAATATTCTCCAACGCGATTTCAGGTTTCATCTCGTCATCATTACTGTATTTATCTTTTATTTCTTCAATTTTATCAATTACCGAAAAAAACGCTTCCGCAACGTGTGAATCAAAATGTGTACCGACCGACACCTTAATTATTTCAACCGCTTTTTTATTTTCGAGAGCAGGTTTATACGGCCTCCGTGAGATCAACGCGTCGTATACATCAGCTATTGCGGCAATACGCCCGACTATCGGAATTTCTTTACCCTTCAACCCCTGTGGATACCCTGACCCATCAAATTTTTCGTGATGCGTCAACGCAATCTCCTGCGCCATTTGTATCAACGGAAAACTTGACCCTGCAAGAATTCTCGCACCGATGATCGTATGTTTTTTCATGATCTCAAATTCTTCCGGCAACAACTTCGTGGGTTTCAGCAGTATATTATCAGGGATACCGATTTTTCCGACGTCATGCATTGGCGACGCTTGTTCCAGCATATCAAGCTTCAACCCTTCCCATCCAAGCTCCTGCGCGATCAACCTGCTGTATTTACTTACACGCAAAATATGTTTCCCGGTCTCGTCATCACGGAATTCCGCGGCACGGAGCAACCTATTAATAATGTCCTGATGAAGCTTATCGATGTTAGCTAAAGCATCCTGCAACTCCTTTGTACGCTCATTAACCTTATTCTCAAGCTCATTCGCATGCGTAAGCAGGTAGTCAGAGTACTCTTTTGTAGCAAGAATATTACCAACCCTTAACTGGAGTTCAAGTTTTTCAACGGGTTTATTAATAAAATCATCCGCTCCAGCAGTCAAAGCTTCAATTCTAACCTCACGGTCGGAAAGGCCTGTCATAATGATTACAGGAATACCGTATTTCGATTTAATTTCTTTACAGAGATCTATACCATTAACGCCAGGCATCATGACATCCACCAAAACTAACCCCGGTTTTAAGTCAGAGATCATGCCTATAGCACTCCCAGGATTTGTGGTAAATACAGTATCATACCCTTTTGCGTTTAAGCAGGCTTGCATCAACTCTGCTGACTGCCTATCATCATCTACAATAACAATTTTTGTTTTCATATACCGTAATTTCTTCTAATAATATTTTACATAAAGAGATATGCCTGCGCAATAACAAAGATAGAACCCTACTCGTACCGGAGTGCTTCTATAGGATTAAGTTTTGCCGCTTTCCTTGCAGGCTGATACCCGAAGAACACACCGACTAACGCGGAGAATAAAAATGATAATACTACAGAACTCAGTGAAACGCTGGTCCGCCAGTTTAGTAATAACGATATTGCCCAGGAAAAAAATGTTCCCAGTATAATCCCCACAATCCCGCCGGTAAGGCTTATTACGATAGACTCCGCGAGAAACTGCAGCATAATATCCTTTTCTTTTGCACCCACCGCCATACGTATACCGATCTCGCGGGTACGTTCAGTTACGGATACCAACATAATATTCATTATCCCGATCCCGCCGACAAGTAAAGAAATTGATGCTATACTTCCCAACAATAACGTCATCACCTGCGCTGTGGAAGACGCCATGTTTGCGATATCTGTCTGGTTGCGTATAGAAAAATTATCTTCATCCTCAGGACGTAACTTATGACGTTGACGCAGGAGGTCACGTATCTGCTCCTGAGCAGGAACCATAAGGTCTTGAGTAACCGCAGAAACCATAAAAGTTAACCATCTTGTGCGCCCGGCAATACGTTTTTGCGCGGAAGTATAGGGTATCATCACAACATTATCCTGATCCTGCCCAAACGAAGACTGCCCTCTGGGAATAAGCGTACCTATAATCCTGAAAGGAACCTTTTTTATACGTATAATTTCGCCAACAGGATCCTGGCCTGTAGGGAAAAGCCTATCCGTCACTGTTTTACCTATAACACACACTTTCGCGGCGGTACGCACTTCCTGTTCACTAAGAAATTCGCCGGTAAACAACGGCCAGTCACGGATACTTAAGTAATCGGCATTACACCCGATAATCGACGCTGACCAGTTAAGGTTACCATACACAATCTGGTAAGACGTTTGTACAGTCGGGGATATATATCGTACATAAGAACATTCCGATGCAATAGCCGCTGCATCTTCATCAGTCAGGGATACACCTTGTGCCGCTCCTAATGACACACCTCCACGGTTAGGGCTTGATGGTGAAATAAATAAGATATTAACTCCCATACTCGCAATAGATGCACGGATTGATTCCTTTGCCCCCTGCCCAATAGCTACCATCGTGATAACCGATGCGACACCGATTATTATCCCTAGTGTTGTGAGAAAAGTACGTAACATATTACGCCGTAACGCACGGAATGCCAGTTGCAGTACCAAATATAAACTCATATACTATTATTTACCTATATCCTGTTACATCTGTATTCAAAGACTTTATAACCTCAGTTGCAACTAATCTATCGGGGATAGACTCATCCAATACAATCTTACCGTCACGGAAGACGACTTTACGTTTAGCGTACTGCGCAATATCATGCTCGTGTGTGACAATAATAATCGTGATACCCTTATCATTAAGCGCTTGAAAAATACTCATAATTTCTACACTGGTACGTGTATCAAGATTTCCTGTGGGTTCATCCGCCAAAATTATCGGTGTGTTATTCACCAACGCACGCGCAATTGCCACGCGTTGTTGTTCACCCCCGGACATCTGTGTAGTATAATTTTTCGCGCGTTTTGCGAGCCCGACGACCGCCAGGGCTTCTTTTGCGCGTTTATGGCGTTCTACCTTCGGGACATTATTGTACATCATCGGCAGTTCGACATTCTCCAAAGCCATTGTACGGGATAAAAGGTTAAAGTTCTGGAATACAAAACCAATTTTTTTATTTCTAACTTCCGCTAACTGGTCTTTATTAAGCTTTGCAGCGTCTATACCATCCAAAAAATAACTGCCGCTTGACGGGCTGTCCAAGCAGCCGATAATATTCATCATTGTAGACTTCCCTGAACCTGACGGGCCCATGATCGCTACAAACTCATTACATTTAACTTCAAACGATACACCGCGTAATGCATTGACTTTTATTTCACCGATATTGTAAATTTTGTGTACATCAGAAATCTTGATTACTAAACCGTTATCCATATATTATTATACTACCTACCGCCTCCCACCGAGACCACCCGGCATAAATGGCGAGGATTGTTGAGAGGAAACTCCTGTATTGCCTTTAAGCTTACCCATATATTCTTCAGTCACAACATCATCTCCAGCTTTAAGGTTCCCTGACAATATTTCGGAATATTTACCGTCAGTTATTCCAATTTCAATTTCAACACTTACCGGCTTACCGTTACGCAAAAGCCATATCTTAGGTAATGGCTTCTCTACAAACGGTATACCTGTAAGATCCTCATTACCCGACATTCCTAACGGTTTATCTTCCTTTGTTTTATCTAAACCTTTACGCTTACCCGCGCCACTGCGTTCACCTTGACGTTGCTTATCAGTACTGCTCTTAGTAGTAAAAGGTGTAGCGGCTTTAGCAGCAGCTACTGCTTGAGTTGTAGTTGCAGACGATATTTTATTTGTATACAACAGTTTACTCTCTGTCCCGCTATTCCCTTCATTATTTGAGATATACAGTGCAAGAGGTTTATACCGTAATGCTGCATTTGAAATCTTTAACACCCCCTGCCGGCGGTCAATAACAATAGTAACATTAGCAGTCATCCCGGGCCGCAGTTTCATCTGTTCATTCCTCACATTAATAATTACGTCGTAGGTAACAACATTCTGTGTTACCGTAGGAGAATACCTTACTTGCGCAACGATACCTAAAAACTTTTCTTCCGGGAACGCATCTACGGTAAAGAACACTTTTTGCCCGGGCTTAATCCCTCCGATATCCGCCTCGTCTACTGACGCGTTAATCTGCATTCTCTTAAGATCATTTGCAATATTAAACAATGTCGGTGCGGACAAATTCGCGGAAACAGTCTGCCCGGGGTCTATTCTTCTTAAAATAACCACCCCGTCAATCGGGGAACGTATTATTGTATAGGTTAAATTTGTCTTCGCCTGGTTAAGGCTTGACTCCGCCTGTTTCTGGTTTGCCAAGGAAAGTTCGTAATCAGTCTCTGCAGTATCAAGCTCACTTTGCGCAACAAGTTGTTTCTCAAATAACGCTTTTGTGCGGTCAAGTTTGCGTTTAGCTTCCTTAACATTAATCTGTGCCTTAGTTAATGCCGCTTCCGCATTTAATAACTGCGCATTAAGCGTTGCGGGATCTATCTCCGCTATAATATCACCTTGCTTCACCAGAGAATTATAATCAACATTAACCGCCTTAATCCTCCCGGAAATCTGGCTGCCTACTTCAACAAGTGTGACAGGGTTTAACGTACCGGTAGTAATTATACTCTTAATAATATTCCCGCTGGCTATTTTTACGGTTTTGTACTTTACCTTACGGTTTTCCTGTTGTTTATAAAACAAAAACGCGGTAAAGCTTCCAACCACCAGAATTCCAGCTATTCCCCAAATAATACCTTTCTTCATTTACTTTTTATACTCCATTTCACCACTACTTTTTTCGAGATTAACTTTTGCAGTGTAATAATCACACACTGCTTGTATATAACTATTCTCCACTGAGAATAATGACACCTGTGCGTCGGTAAGTTCGATAATAGACCCCACACCGTTGAAGTACCTCGCATCGGCAAGTTCCAACGCTTCCTTTGCCTGTTTAACAATCCCTTCAGTTGCGCGGATACGTTCCACTGCTTCTTCTAACACAGCATAATCCTGTTCAATATCCAGGATAATTGTTTGTATCAACGTTTCCTGGCTAGTCCGTACATTCTTCAGGTTAGTTTCAGATTCTCGGTATGCATTAATTTTGCTGAACCCCGTGAATATAGACATATTCAGGGATAACCCCAGTGACCATGTTTCATTAAGAGGAAACTCGCTCCCGCTCCATCTATACCCCCCGCTGGCATTAAGTGTCGGTAAAAATGCACGGACACTATTCCCAAGATTGATGACTGCAATTTTTTCACGGATTTTACTGGATAACCAGTCAACACGTTTCTTTAACGCAGCAGATTTCAGTTTTTCAATATCTTTTACTTCTTGAATTTCAAAATTTATATTATCATCAACAACATAACTCTCATTTTGTTTAGTTTTACCAATAGCGTTATTCAACGTTATATTAGCCAGCCTCAACTTATTCCTAGCTTTAATAAAATTCAACTTTGCATTACTAAGGTTTACTTCCGCTTTTGTTACATCATACTTCGGACGGTTACCCACTTCAAACAACGCGCGTGCACGGCCTAGATACTGTTCCATCTGTACAACATTTTTTTCCTGTAACTTCAGCGCTTGTTGAGCAAGCAAGCAACTATAATACGCCTGGGTTACGTTAACCTCAAGATTTTGCTGTGTGTTCAACATATCAAGTTTTTGGAGTTCAAGGTTAAGCTTTGCAATTTCAATTAATGCAGGGACACGCCCAAAGTCGTAAACCAATTGTGACGCGTTAAGCCCGGCACTATAACTTTCTGAATCCTTTTTCTCTACCCCCCCAGCCCGGGAGTATCCGCTGCTTAAACTAAAGTCAGGCAGGTAATCTGCTACAGCTTTGTTATAACGGTTGGTATAAATCTCAATATTTCCTTTTGAAGTCTTTAATGACGGGTGATGCTTCACCGCGAACATAAGGCAGTCTTGAAGGGTTAACACCGTTGTAATCGTACCCATAGAATTATTAACGGTATCCGCTGCGGAGCATTGTCTTGCGACTAAACATAATACCATAACTACTGACGCTATCACCAACTTTTTGATCACAATACTGTTTCCATACCTCACTTTTTCATTTATCAAATCAGTAAATTCTATCATATTTAATTAGACATTTCCTTTACTCAATAAGTTTACATACTGTTTTTTAGCAATACACAATTTGACATTACTACAGTAATTAACATAGAATAACTATTGTTATGGAAGAAATACTTAAGTTTTTACACAAAATACCAATATTCAAACCATTGAATGAAGACGAACTAAAATATTTTGCCACACTACTCGAAGAAGAACATTTTGAAGAAAACAGTGTTATCTTTAAAGAAGGCGATCCCGGTGACCGTATGTACATAATAGAATCTGGTATTGTGGACATAAAAAAACTTATTCCCTCCCGTGAAACCGGTGAAACACTTACGCTTACACGGTTACACGCGGGTAATATCTTCGGTGAGTTCACATTATTTGACCATAAATCCCGTTCCGCAACTTCAATAGCGTTTTTTGAAAGCAAACTCTATTCGTTGAACACAAAATCTATTGATAAACTAGTAAAAGAACAACCTGTACTCGCGACAAAATTTTTTTTGCAGGTAATCACCGACCTGGTCTCCAAACTACGTTCAACAGATGATACTATCAAAGACTTAAGTAAACGCCTGTTAGGCATGTAAAAAACACATTTCCTTATATGCACACAAAAAAATATATTCGAACCGCACTCACGGTACTAACCTTTTTGGTACTAACCGCTTCACAGGGCTGTACCGAAAACCTGCCGGTACGTAAAACCACTGTCGCAGGGCAGTTTTACCCCGACAGCAAAGCGGACCTCGAACAAATGATTGAATATTTTATGTCCAACGCGCTGCAGAAGCAATTACCTGGAACAATCACAGCGTTATTATCCCCTCACGCGGGCTACATTTTCTCCGGGGGTATCGCTGCGTATGCGTATAATCAGGTAAAAGGTAAAACTTACGATACGGTAATTATCATTGGATTGTCACATAGATACTCTTTGGAGAACATCGCAGCTGTGTATCCCAAAGGAAAATTTGAAACCCCGCTTGGTTATATAGAAATAGACAATATCTTAGCCGAGAAAATAATAAACAAATCCAATAACCTTATAAAACCACTCCCTGCAGCACATAATAACGAGCATTCAATCGAAGTCCAGCTACCTTTTATCCAAAAAGTATTACCTGGCACAAAAATAGTGCCTATACTCATTGGAAACCCTGGAACAGATATTTCATCGCAGATCGGTACTGCAATCGGCGAAGCCGTTAAAGAAGAAAAGAAACGCGTACTTCTGATAGGTTCAACAGATATGTCACACTACCCAAAATATGAGGATGCGCAAACTGTTGATACCGGAGTACTAAAAGCATTAGAATCTTTTGATATAAACCAAATCAACAGTTATATCCGTTCAGTTGAGACAAAAAACATACCAAACCTCCACTGTGTTTTTTGTGGGGAAGGCGTGGTTTATGCGATAACTACCGCCTCCAAAGTTTTAGGTGCTGACACAATAAAAATCTTAACCTACGCGAACTCCGGTGACGTACCGAAGTACGGGAATAAAGACAGTGTTGTTGGCTATACCGCTGCGGTATACCTAAAATCAGGTAAAAAAAATATTATTAACAAAGGAGCACAACCTGTGATGAAAAAAGAATTTAGTGTATCCGTAGAAGCGCAAACCGAACTATTACGCCTGGCACGGGAAAGTATTACTCAGGCACTGGATAACAAACAAATGAAATACACACCAAAACTTGATGAACTAAAAAACCAGGCTGCGGTATTCGTAACCTTACGCACAGGCACTGGCCTCCGCGGTTGTATCGGCACCACAACTCCGCAAGAGGAATTGTACAAAGCTGTAATCCATATGGCACAAGCCGCTGCGTTTGAAGACACCAGATTCACTCCGGTAACCAAAGATGAGTTAACAAAAATATCAATTGAAATTTCTGTACTCTCACCGTTAAAACAATCCGCGGTTGATGACATTATTCCCAATAAAACCGGTGTTTTGGTACGTAAAGGTATGCGGGGCGGGTTATATCTTCCTCAAGTATGGGATGAAACCGGATGGAATACTGAACAGTTTATGTCCTCCTTATGCGCGCATAAAGCTGGCCTACCTCCGGATGCATGGAAAAAGGATGGGACGGATATTTATACTTTCACGGTATTCCCGTTTGAGGAACACGGGAAGTAAGTCTTAAAACTATTTCTTCGCAGCTATTTTTGCTTTAGCCGCTAGTTTCTGGCGTTTAACGCGTCTATGATGCCGTTGACGTATCTGAAACCTTCTTTTTGCCTGCGGGCTCTTTGCTCTGCTACCCATAATCGTTCAAACTCCTCCGTCTTTCTTAAGTAATAATTATTAATTCTCTACATTACTGACAATCATTCTATACTTTTAATCACTGAAAAGTCAACTCCCGAGGTGTAATAAGCAGTTGCTTAATAATTTTATGTATAATTAAACAAAGTTAAATTTAGTATGGAGGGATTACAAAATATGGATCAATTAAAACTAACCTTCCCCCCGGCGATACCGTTAATAGGCGATTATGGCCCGTTAATGTTTGGCGGATGCGGGTCAAAGTTCCGTGTAATAAAAACATCGGATGGCGAGCATAAAATAATCTGTGGCGGCGTTGGTGCTGAAACCGCACCGATACGGTTATTTGAACATAAGAAGGATTCGAAAAACCGTGACCAGTATGTCCAAACAAAAATATTAGTCCCGGAAACACCAGATTATATTGTAACGCCTACAATAATAAATTACTCCGGTAACGGGACAAACGATCTTATCCTTAATACCCGTAATTCGATACTCTACCTTGCCCGAGCAAAATCAAAAGAAATATTTCCAGAGTATCACCCGGTAGAACCCCTGCGCGATGTTGATGGAAAAATATTTTCAATTGAATACCGGCATCCTGCATTCGAAATGGACACACTTAACGGTTATATAGACGAAAGATTCTATAACTATTTGTTAGTTGAGGTTATTGACTGGTTTGGCGATGGAGGACGGGATCTTATAATCGGCGACCAAACTGGCGTAATATGGTTACTTGAGGACAAGTCGCAAGGCCGCGGAACTCCTCAATATACAGGGGAACACTACCATAAAAACAAGCGTAAAGATGATTCGTCCCTACCATCGTTTACATTATCCAAGCTTGATCCCTTAGCAAAAAGCGAAATATTCTCGCGTCCAACAACAATGCTTAAAGACCACGAAGGAAATGTCATACGCGTAGGTAAGGGCGTTTGGGGTGCAAAAGATATTGACGGCTTCTTTGCTAAACCGCATATCGTAGACTGGGATTCTGATGGTAAACCGGACATTCTCATCGCATGCGGCGACCGTAAAAAATCCGGGATCTTGTTTTACCGCAACATTGGGACTGCGAAAGACGGCACACCATTACTAAAGAACGAGGGGTTTTTATCAGACAGTGACGGTAATCGCATTTACGCATTTTTTCATGACTATATTGCAGCATTGGACTGGTTCAATGACGGGAAAAAACATTTACTTGCCGGTGATGGCGGTAAAATCAGGATTTACAAAAATATCTCACTGGATTTACACACACCAAAACTCAAGCTAGACAGTTACCTATGCCAGGAAAATGTTACTCTCTCAATGGCCACAAAACTAATAATCCGAGATTTTAACAATGACGGCCGTCCTGATATTATGGAAGGCGGCCACGGTATACAGATATGGTACAACATCAGTACTGACCATTCCAAACCCGTTTTCAACCCGTACCCCGAACAATTAGTTGATGATACAGGATCTCCGATCCACACGATTGGCGAGACTGACCCTACGGGATATGAAGAATTTACCAACGAATCACCTTTTATAACAGACTGGGATAATGACGGAGTTGACGACCTCATTATTGGCGGTGATACCGGCCATATATACTTTTTTAAAGGCCACCGAACTGAAGACGGTACGTTCCCAAAAAAATTTACCCCCTGCGGGCGTATAAAAGATATCAACGGCCACGAAATTAAGCATCACAACCGTGCGTATTGCTGTTTACTCGACGTTGATGGTGATAGCTTAGACGAATTGGTAATCAGTGGTGCGACATACCAGCTCGGACACAAGACTGACCCTAATCCAGGCGGAAAACTTGTATGGCACAAAATCATCCGTACACCGGGAACCTATCCTGTACTATCTGAACCACACCCTTTTATCGTTGATGGCAGCGAAGTATTAATAAAACAAAACCATAATTCTAGGATAAACTCCGGTGATTTTGATAACGACGGAAATATAGAACTTTTATTAGTAACCAACGCGCTGGGTAACCGTATTATACGTCATACTGACACTAACGGCATACGTGAATGGCATTACGCCGAGAGATTACCAAAAATGTTTTACTTCGGCTGCCCAGGCGACATTGACTGTGACGGATGGACAGAATTTGTTCATGGCGGCGGTGAACACGGCCCCGGGTTTTATCATCCTAACCCATGGAAAAGATAGTTAATAATACACGCATTACTTTATTCCGGCAAGTTCTTTCCGGCAATTAGTACCGCATATCTCGTGGAATAACGCCAGTGTTTCCCGTACAGTACGTTCAACACTCACCTGTTCAGTCATATCAAGTGCCGCACGGATCATTTTAACCCGGTTTGTTTTATTCCGGTAGTTATCAGTAAACTGTTCAATTGCTGACAGTAACGACTCTGAGGTAGGCTGGTCATCTTGATAATGTACCTGGAACCCGTTTGGCATTTTTCCATTATTATTCTCCCCATTAGCAAAAATAACGGATTCCGGTATTGCACCATCGCTGCACGCGATTATAATCCCGCCATTAAGCTGCGCTTTCATAAATCCCGTAGCAGACGCTTCTCTTCCCGCATCGGATATCATTATACTAGCATCCGCACCATGGAACATCTTGGGTGCTTCCCATACATTGTAATTATCCAACACAACAATTTGTTCTTCAAGCCTGGGATATACTGCCACCTGGTCCAGTAAGTCAAAAATAATCCTTCTGGAAAGATCATCCTGCTGATGTATCCTTCCTCCGATAATGATAGTAGCCTGTGTGGCAATCAACCGTTGCGCAAACGCACGGTTTTTAAGCATCTGCGACAAAATATCCATCCGTTTGTAACTCGTAATCCTGCGTGACCACACGATCATCGGCCTTTGTTTTGCAAGCTCACGCCATTTTGACCATAGTTTGTACCGGAACCACACCCAGTCCGCAAGTTCGTTCTTCATACGGTCTTTAACAGCAATAATTTCGTCGTCACTCATATTTTTGTAATTAGCCAACTCCGGGCATTGCCAGTATTTCACGCTGACACCGTTGGTAACCGTTTGAATTTTTTTTGCAAACTTCTTCAAGGTTGGCATCTGACGCATAACATCCCCGTGTTTTGCAGCAACGCCGTATACGCCTTCACATATGAATATCAACAACTGCGTGATATCAACCTTATGAAGTTCCTTATCTTCATGAAGTTTCTTGTAGTAATGAGGATCTATATGCACCTGTTTCAAAGTATCAATTGTCCACATTGGATGCGCATACTCTAACGGTGTATGGTCATTGAACACATACTTTGTATCTTCGAACAACGGATCATGCTGAAACTCGTCGGTAATCAACGCGTTATGCGCAAATATTGTTGGGGTTTCGCTCATCACAATAAAATCAGGTTTTTGGTTAAGATACTTCATTAACGTCAGCATCCCGCGGCCAAGCAGCCAGCTTTGTTTTCTCCTTGCGGTTTCTGCCCATTCCACAGGATCCGCAACTTTTGCCAATGCATCCTCTTTCCCGGGATACACACTGATATTAATCTCCGGCTCATCAAGAAAATACATCTTTGCGTTACCATACTCCGCAAGCCATACACGCGTAGGTACCGTTGTACCGTCATACATCTTAATATTTATGGTTGCAACTTCCTTCATCACCTGCCGCAGGTATGACGCTACTTTCACGCGTTCAAGATATAATTGTCCCCAGTTATACCACCGCTGTTTCCATACCCGGTCGTATAATAAACTCACGCCTATAACATTAACTCCAAGATTAGACATAGCAACCATACGTTCCCGCAGTAGCGGCCCGATTCCTCCAACAGAAGTTGACATTGCAGCATGCCGTGCAACATTGTGGTTAAACTGTTTATTGAGTTCATCAAGAATTTCAGGGGTGAGAGCAACTTCCATTGCAACTTCTACTACCGTCCGGCCTTTAAACTGTTCGATATTAACTTCTTCTTTTGACATCTTTACAACAACTCCGTCTTCTTATCCGCTAAGTGAGCACCAACAAAACTACACAAGTTGCTAATTATATAAAGAGAACACGCAATATTCAAGATTTACATTACAACATTATCTTATGATATACAGGCTCAAGTTACTATTTTTCACCTAACAATGCCAACGGAAACCGCGCAACCCGGATCTTAGCATACCTTTTTCTTACCCATGATTCGAACATACATAAAACCATCCCGTCATTCAGTTGAGTAAGACACGAGTACGCGCTTGGGCCGGGATATACAACTTTTTTTAGCGGCCAGGTTTTGCAATCATCATAACTAATCTGTATTGTCATCTTAATACGTTCTTTAGAATCTGCAGCGTTTGAAAACAGTATCGCATACGGTTGTTTTTCTTCACCGGTACGTATACGCAACGTACTTGCCTGGCATACAGGATCAGGTAAAGGCGTGTTATACTCTATCTTTGGCCAGGTAATACCTCCATCAGTACTCCACGCAAACGCGCGGGTACCGCATTTACTACTCCTGCTGTTCATCAGCAATGAACCATCAGATAGTTCTACCACCTGGCATTCATTCATCTTCGGGTACATCGTTCCTCCGAGGAGCCATGTCTTACCATGATCGTCACTATAGACAATATGTGAACCTCCATACCGTGTTTTCCCGTCAGATTCAACTTCACTATAA
>Ga0265292_1001754_pt1 | contig 17672 bp, 15 predicted proteins | sample Munlanlewell296A_FD_189080 | JGI IMG/M metagenome (GOLD analysis project Ga0265292, IMG submission 189080) | Leachate microbial communities from a municipal landfill in Southern Ontario, Canada - Leachate well 296A | ecosystem: Engineered > Solid waste > Landfill > Unclassified | place: Canada... | reverse complement strand
GCCCTCGTATTCTCGCTATAAGCTTCCGTCATTGTCCCGCTTCCCTGTTTTTCTATAGAATATCAGCATGTTCGATGATATCCCCTTAAGCAGGATACAGATCGTGGCGCTGGTGATCGGCTTCTCGCTTGCCGCTGTCATTTTTCAGCTGATCCGGAAGAAGAAGCTCAAGGAGCAGTATTCGCTGCTCTGGTTCCTGACGGTCGCGGTGATCCTGCTGCTCGCCGTCTGGGAAGGTCTGCTGAGCACAGTTTCTTCGGCCATCGGCATCTCCCTGCCTTCCAACGCCCTTTTTCTGCTGGCCCTGCTCTTTCTTTTTGGCATGGCGCTGCATTTTTCGATGCTTGTATCGAGGCTTACCGACCAGAGCAAGATACTGGCGCAGAAGCTGGCGCTGCTGGACCGCGACTTAAGGAAAGAGCGCGAGGACAGGCTGCGGCGTGAGGGAGATGAAGGCATCCCCGATGAGCCTTCCTGAAGCGGAAAAGCGCGGCGGGATCAGGGCGCTGTTTCGCTCGAAGCTGCTGAGGGCGGCGGTCAGCATCATCATCCTGGGGTTGCTGCTGTGGAAGCTGGACCTCCAGAAAGTCGTGCAGATACTGCGCGACGTCGATCCGGGGCTGCTGTTGCTGGGAACAGCCCTGCTGCTCGTTGCCAACATGGTCAGCATCTTCAAGTGGCGGCTAATCCTCAGGGCCCGCGAGGTGTCCGCGTCTTTCTTCTACCTGACTTCGCTTTTCTACATCGGACTATTTTTCAACAACTTCCTGCTCAGCAGCATGGGCGGCGACGTGGTCAAGGCGTTCAAGCTCTCGCGCCAAACGGGACGCGGAGTTGAGGCTACCGGCTCCGTAGTGGTCGACCGGGCCAGTTCCGCGTTCGCGCTGCTGGCGATGGCGCTCATCGCGGCCGGCTTTGAGCTCCGGCTCCTCGAACCCTGGATGTCGGCGCTGGTCGTCGTCATGTTCGTGGCAGCTGTGCTCCTGATCGGCCTAATCGTCAGCGAGCGGGCGGCGCGGACGCTGTCGGGCCTGCCGCTGCTGAGGCGCGACCCGATGGGGATGAGGCGGCACGCGCGCAGCCTCTGGCTCTCGCTGCACAGCTACAATCAGCACCGGGGAACGATGGCGTGGGTGATGGCGATCTCGCTCGCATACCAGTGCCTGACGGTGGTTACCATCTATGTACTGGCGCTGTCGCTGGGAATCGAAGTGCCGGTAATATATTATTTTTTATTCATTCCCATTGTCCTGGCCGTCAGCATGCTGCCGGTTTCGCTGAACGGCCTGGGCGTGAGAGAGGTTGCCTGGGTGGCGCTTTTCAGCCTGGTCAACGTCGCCGAAGCGGAGGCCCTGTCGATGGCTTTGCTGAGCTTCATCGTCATAACCGTGGTCAGCCTGGCTGGCGGCGTCTTTTACCTGTTCGATCATTCAGTGCCGGTACCGGAAAGCGGCGAGGCTCATGGAAATTCCTAGGATCCTGATAATCATACCCGCGCACAACGAGGCCGCGAGCCTCGCAGGCGTCATCGCCGATGTACGCTCGCACGGGTATGCGGATATCGTCGTCGTTGACGACGGCTCCAGCGACAACACGGGCGGCATCGCCCTTGGCGAGGGAGTCGAGCTGCTGACCCTGCCCTTCAACCTCGGCATCGGCGCCACCATGCAGGCGGGCTTCGGATTCGCGCGGCGGGAGGGCTACGATATCGCCGTTCAGGTGGATGGAGACGGGCAGCACGACGCGGGCTGGCTGGAAAAACTGCTGCAGCCCGTGATCGCAGGGGAGAGTGACATCGCGGTCGGCTCCCGTTACCTGGTCGACAGCGGCTATGACGGCTCATCCGGCCGCCGCGCCGGGACCGCCCTTTTTTCAAAGATACTCTCGCTGATACTGAGACAGAAGATCACGGACGCCACTTCCGGCTTTCGGGCCATAAACAGGAAGCTCATCGAGCAGTTCGCCGACGATTACCCGCGCGACTACCCGGAAGTCGAGGCCCTGCTGCTTGTGCACATGGCGCGCTGCCGCATCATGGAGATTCCCGTTCAGATGAGGCCGCGCTCGGGCGGCAGGTCTTCGATAAACTTCTTCCGCTCCGTCTACTACATGGTAAAGGTGCTGCTGGCCCTGGCGGTCGTCGCCTCGCGCCGGCATGCCCCCCGGGTCCAGTAGAGACTTGTCTACTCCCCCCACCAGCCGGAGACGGCCGCTTTGAACGTAACCTCAAAAGACCAGAAGGATTTCTACGACGAGGAATTCAAGACGCTGGCTTCGCCCGCCATGGAGGAGAGCATCAGGGGTTTCTACTTCGAGGAGATAGTCTCGATTCTGGGTGACCGCTTTCGTCCTGGCGGACGCGTGCTGGAAGTCGGCTGCGGCAACGGCATGCTGATGAAGAAGATGTGGGAGCGCTATCCCGAAAGCAGCTTCGAGGGTTTTGACATCAGCGAGAAGAATGTGGAGATGGCCCGCAAGCTCGGACTGGACGTCAGCGTCGGCGACGCCGACAACATGTCGCTTGAGGGCGGTTACGACCTGGTCTACGGCTCCGCGGTGCTGCACCACCTGCAGGACATCGGCTCTTTTTTCGAACAGGTCGCGTCCATGCTGAACGACGGTGGCGTCATGCTCTTCGGTCCCGAGCCGGTCTCCTACCAGTTCATCTATATCATCTGGCATAAACTCAGGAGGATCTGGGAAATAGAGAAGGGCATGATGAACATCACGGAAAAGAAGATGCGGCTGCTGCTGGCCGGTAGCTTTGAGAACGTGAGGATATCCAGACACGGCAACGCCTTTGTCTATTCGGTCCGGCCCGTGGGCAGGACCTGGAACGCGCTGCGGCTCTCGAAGCTGCCGTCGCTCAACGACATCTACATCTACGCGGAGAAGCGGGCGCGTTGACGGACGGGGACATTAAAAACAGCGGTGAAATTTCTGGCGGGGATGGCGGCGGCGTGCAGCCGGGCGATCAGGGCGGCGCCGGTGAATCGCTGAAAGCTGCGAGCGGACCTCGCGTCGCGGTCATCGTCCCCAATTTTAACGGCAGCAGCTACCTCGGCGAATGCCTGCCCTCCCTGCTTGACCAGAGCTACACGAATTACAGTGTGACTGTTGTCGACAACGCCTCCAGTGACGACTCGGTCGATGTCATGCGGCGCGACTTCCCGCAGGTGGAACTGCTGGCAAACAGCGTCAATTCAGGTTTTGCCGGCGGCTGCAACACCGGCTTAAAGCACGCGCTTGCGGGCGAAGCCGAGTACTTCGTGCTGGTAAACAGCGATACTATCGCCGACCGCGACTGGCTGGCCGAGCTGGTCGAGGTGGCGCAGAGCGATCCGCGCATAGGCGTCTGCCAGTCGATGATCTACCTGGCGGACCGGCCGGCGATGATCAACAGTGCCGGCAACGAGGCGCACTACCTGGCCTTTGGTTACTGCGGGCATTACCTGGAGGAAGACCACGGGCAGTTCACGGCGGCGGTGGACGTCCCCTTCGCCAGTGGCACTTCACTGCTGGTCAAGCGCGCGGTCATCGACGAGATCGGACTCATGGACGAGGACCTCTTCCTGTACCAGGAAGACCTGGACTTAAGCTGGCGAGCGCGACTGGCTGGCTGGCGTGTCGTCCTGGCCCCAGCGTCGAAGATCTACCACAAATATTCTTTCAGCCGCAACCAGATGAAGTTCTATTACCTGGAACGCAACCGGTTGCTGCTTTTACTGCAGAACTACAGCCCCCGCAGTCTCGCGGTGCTGGCCCCGGCCTTTCTGGGCGCGGAGGTCGCCATGATCGGCTACTCACTCACCGGCGGCTGGTTTAAACAGAAGATGCGCGGCTACGCCTGGATCGCCGGCCACATGGGCATGGTGCGCGACAAGCGCCGCCGCGTCCAGGGACAGAGGCACGTGAGCGACGCCGAGCTCACATCGTTCTGGACCGATAAAATGGGTTTCGCCGACCTGCAGGACTCGCCGCTGACAAAGATCGCGAACCCGGTCTCGGCGGCTTACTGGAAAATAGCGAGGAAACTTCTATGAGCGGCGCGGGAAACCCTGCTCAAAAAGTCAGATGCATAATGGTCAACTACCGCTCCCCCTGGGACATGCTCGCGCGCTGTCTCGATTCACTCACTGAGACCGGCGGCAACAAATGCGCCGTGACCCTGGTCGACAACGCCTCGGGCGACGGCATGATCAGCCGGGTGAGGGCGGCATACCCCGACGTGCGCATAATCGAGATGCCGGGCAACGCCGGTTTTGCGCACGCGGTCAACCGCGGGATCGACGACACGTCGGAGCCGTATGTGCTGCTGCTGAACACCGACGCCGTTCTGACTCCGGGTGCGCTCGTGGTGATGCAGTCCGCACTCGAAGCGGCGGGAGCCGACTGTGCCGGCATCGCGCCGAAGATGATGTCGAGTGCGCACGAAGGCGTGATCGACGCCGTCGGCACGGTCATGCCCACCAGCGGCGCCAGTTTCAACCGCGGCATCGGCCAGTGCGACCTGGGCCAGTACGACCAGCGCGACGAGGTTTTCGGAACCTGCTTCGGCGCCTCGCTGCTGCAGCGCCGGCTTTTCGACAAAAGAGAGGTCGGGCCGCTTTACGAAGGCTACTTCCTCTACTTCGAGGATTCCGACTGGTGCCTGCGGGCGCGCAGCCAGGGCTACCGTTTCCTCGTCGAGCCGGACGCCGTCGTCCTCCACATGCATTCCGGTGTGACCCGCAACGAGACGCTGGCTTTCAAATACCGCCTGATTGAACTCAATACGCTGAAGGTCGTGGTCCGGAATTTTGAGAGCCCCCGGCAGGTTGCCGGCATCGTCTGCGCGCGCGGCGTGCGGCTGCTGGCGCGGACATTCATACGCAGGAAGTTCATAAGGGCCAACCTCTCGACGCTGGCTTCTTTCCTGGTGGGGCTTCCCGAGCTTCTGCGCGAGAGGAAGGAACTTGGGCGCAATCGCATCGCCTCCGACCGGAAAGTGTTCGAGCTGGCGAAGGGCGAGGCGGCATACTTCGACACGGTCGAATACAGGCCCGACCGCTGCCTCGATTCGCTGATTGACACATACCTGCGTCTTATCAAAAGCGGCGGCGACCCGGTTCACGGACACGTACTGGCGGTCCTTTATAACATCCGGCAACAGTCGATGGCGGGAAAGAATATTGTCATCAGCGAAGAAACGCGGGCGCTGCTTGACGAACAGCCCGGTTGTGTTAAATCCATGCTGGGGATGTTGTTAGCAGGATGACGCCGTCGGCCGGCTCGGCCACGGTTACTTAAGGGCGCGGCCTCGCCGCAAGCACGTACTGATAGGCGTCGGCATCTTCACGGGAGAGCACGTACCTGGCCAGCGGTAGCGGCAGGTGGTCCAGTTTCTCGAAGAACTCGCTCTGCTGGAGCGGCAGGTGCACAGGCTCCAGGCTCATGACTTCATAACCCGCCCCATCTATCATCTCAAGCAGGCTCTGCCTCGTATAGAAACGGCGGTGGGTCCTGTCCAGTATTCCCTCACTGCGGTATTCGAACTCACCAGCCATGAGGCTCAGCACCAGCCCCGCGTAAGCGATGTTGGGAACCGACATGACCACGACGCCGCCCGGCTTGAGCAGGCCTTTAAGCTGCTCCAGCACGTCTTCCGGCTGGGCCAGGTGTTCCAGCACGTCGGCGCAGACGACCGCGTCATAGGCGCCCGGGGAAAAATGATCCGCCAGCCGTATCTCGTCCAGGTCGGCCACAAGCAGATTACGGCACCAGGGTTCCGCCTCCCGGGCCATTGCGGCATCGATTTCCACGCCGTCGACCTGGCAGCCAGCCACCTGAGACAGGTAACGGCTGAAGTAGCCGGTGGCCACCCCCAGCTCCAGCACCTCGCTGCCCTTCATTATCAGCCGGGCGATGAGCGCGAGGGAATCACCGGAGTTGGTGATGTCGATTTCTTCCGGACGGTCGTAGATATGTGGGCTCATTCGATGCGGTCCTTCCTGACAGGTTCCTCTTCCTTGCCGCGCCGCAACAGCATGCGCACCCTGCCCGCCAGATGCGTCCTGTATGCGGGATGCCTGGCCGCCTTGCTCATGTGGGACCTGACGAACCGCACCGCCCTGAAGGGGATGCTGATGATGCGGTACACCCTGAAGAACCGCGACCCGTGGATTGCCCGCAGCTCCGCCTCCTGCATCCGCAGCCGCCTGTCCTGGTCGGCCAGCCGGCGCTCGTCCTCTTTCAGCCTGATGATCTTTTCCGACATCCTGTCCCTGAGACCGGCGGCCGTCACGCCGGGTTCATCCAGCATGCCCGCCACATCGATTATGTCCAGCAGCTCAGCTCCACTCAGGACGCTGGCGGGCAGATGGCCGCTCAACTCGAACGTCTCCCGGCCGCCGGAGAGATATCTGTCCGGCAGGGTCAGCCCCCCGGCTTTTTGACGACCCGTAGAAGCGGCTCCGTTTTTCGCTTTCGCTGGAAAGCCACGCAGGTATTCTTCAAGATATTTTTTCGAGTCCATGCCGGTCACCAGATCAGTCCTCCGCCAGCGATATAAAAAGTTCGTTCCAGACGCCGGGCCCGCTGGCGCAGTCGAGCAGGTGCGTGTTCGGGTAACCCTCCAGCGCCTCGGGAAAGACGCCGAAGTCGGGAGCTACGACCGGCAGCCCGGTTCGCTGAGCTGCGCCCAGTGAGCAGGAATGCACCTGCGGCCAGCGCGCCGGGAAGAAGATGATGTCAGCACGCTCCAGCTCGATCAGCCGCGCCAGGTCATCCTCCGCGTAGGGGCCCAGGTATTTCAGGGGCAGACCCAGCTCAGGGCCGGCGCCTGTCGGCTGCCTCCCAATCACGCTGAAATGAAGAGGCAGGTTTTTCCGCACAGCGTCGGCGGCACAGGCCTCCAGCAGCTCCGCGCCGCTCACGAGCAATGATTCTCCCAGCGCCAGCACTTTGATGATTTTCTTCTTTGTATCCGGATCGGCGTCGCCATCGGGCTCCGCTTCTGGAAAAGGCAGGTAAACGTAACCGGCTTCGGGAAAAAATTCTTTCATCGTCACAAGGGCGTCATGCGAGGGAACGAGCACGCGCTCAGCACCTGAGAGCAGCCCCTCGAAACTCGCGCGGCGCGCCACCATCTCACCCTCGAAACACGGATCACCGGCGAGACAGGGGTAACAGTCCCTTAGTTCCGGCTTCCCGCAGAAATCGCTGTTCTGGTTCACCATGTCAAAGCGGGGACAGAGCGCGTAATAGTCGTAAACCGTGTAGTCATAAGGAACACCAAGATCCCGCACCAGGTCGGACGCCACCTTGCCGAAACCATGCAGGTGGTGGATATGCAGGCGTGAGACGCCCAGGCTACGGAGGAAATCGAGCAGATCACCATACGCCCCTGGCAGCGGGAAGCGGGCCCTGAACTCCTCTCCCGTCCGCGTCCATTCGATGCTGAGCGCGCTTTCGCCCCCGCCGAAACCGTCGCCGGCCTCGGACCTCATCGTCAGCACGTCATAGCGGGGCTCCAGCAGATGCGCGAGCTCCGCCGCGTGTTTCTCGACGACGCCGCCCAGCTTGTGGCTTAAAAATAGTATCCGGTCGCGGCTGGAGTGCGCCAGTCGTTCGAGATCAATCCGGCGGCGGAGGGGGCGCTCCGGGTCCGCCAGCCTGTGCTCGGCTGACATCTCATTGAAGCCGGGATGCCGATGGCCCATCTGGCACGAAGCCTCTGCGGCGAGCTCCCTGTCGGCCGGCTGAAAAAATTTTCCCGCGTGGAATACAAACACATCGCCGCAGAGCAGCCTCCTGAACCCCTTGAGCATGGCGCGAAGCGAGAGGTCGTTCTCGTGGTTGTAACCGTCGCCGAAGTGGAGCGAGTCCATGTATCCCGCCTCGTCGAGACAGCGTCGGGTAATGTAGTTGCAGAATCCGACCGCCGAGGGCAGGTCGATACATCTGCCGCGGTTAAGGGCCTTGAAATATTTGTCCAGGGAGGCGGTTGTCTCGCCTTCCGGCATGTGGTTGTCGCGCATCGTCCTGGGATAGCTCAGGTACAAGCCGCTGTTTGAGAAGGGGGTGACGATGCCCACATCCGGCTCGCTGGCGGCGCAGCGGCGCAGGCGGTCGAGCCAGTCGCCGTTGACTTCGGTATCGCTTTCTAGCAGGACGACATCGCGGCCGGGATGAAGCATCATGCCAAGATTGGCAGCGTCGGCAAAACCCGTGGCCGTGCCCGTGTCCATCATCGTGACGCGGCCGTCCTTGTCAAGCGGACGCAGGTAATCGACGATCTCCGGGGCGGCGCTGTCGTCTATTATGACAACGACTTCAAAGGGGACGGACTGTTTCTGTGACAACACGCTCTCGATACAGCGCGTAACCGCCGCCAGGCCATCGAAAACGGGAATGACGACATCGACGCGCGCCGATATACGTTCCTCACCCCTGCTCGCGGTCGCCGCCCAGCGGGCCGTCTCCTCATCCCCGGGCCTGTATTCGGCTTTCCCTTCGCCTGCCCGGGCGGCCACGACCACGAAGCTGTCCGCGTTGGCATCGGACAGCGATACAAGATAATTCGCGAGCGAGTGCCGCACCGGGTCCGGCTGCGCGGAGGCGGCGTCCCTGCCCGCCGCGAGCCTGCCGGGATCCTGGGGCCGGCGCACTGCTTCGACCCACCCGGCCCGATAACCGGACTCCTCGAGCAGACCGATGATGCCCTGCCGCGTATAAAAACGCCGCTGTTGCCCTTCACCCTGTCCCTCATCACCCAAATCCGGATCGCCGTCGAGCAGGCCCATCACATTTGACGCGCTGGCTGCGTTTGGCACCGACACGATGAGCCGGCCTTCGGAGCGCAAAATATCCTTAAGCTGAGCCAGGAGAATTCCGGGATCATCAATAAGCTCGAACAGGCCCTCGCAGACGATAGCGTCGTATGTGGACATAGATGCACCGGGATTGAGCTGACCATTCTCGAGCTCCGCCGGACTCAGCCTGAGCACATCGCTGCCCTTCCTGATCTGGCTGTCGATCAACGTCCGGATGTCATTGCTCATGTCTTTGCTCATGTCACTGCCCGGGCACGTTTTTTGTCGTGGTTATTCTTAGCCTGTCGTGCCTGCCTCCCGGAAATTCTATACCAAAAAGCATGTGATTCATCCCCCGGAGCCGTTATCGCGGCCGGCGACAGTCGCATCGCCGCCGCGAGTCCTGGACGAGCCCTGATGGCTCCCGCCGACGGTCGGCACCGCATCGGCGGAAGAACCGCCCGCGATGTACCAGAGCAACCATCCGAATGCGGCGGACGCGGCCAGGAACACAACTACGAAAAACTCCGCCCGGTTGAGCGGGAATGGACGGAAGGGCTTTATCCTCTCCAGCGTCTGCATCGCGCCCGCCTCGTGAAACAGCGCAAAACTCAGGTCGGCGTCCTCCGGCTTCCCGTCCTGGAAGACCGCGCCGCCTTCATAAACGTCCTTGTCGCTGGCGCGCAGTTTCAGGGCGTTGCCCTCCGGCGCCGAGCTGGTGATCCTCATCGCGTAGGTTTTCCCGCCCGAGTCTGCGACGGGCTCGAATTCGAAACGGTGCATCCAGAACACGGCGACGTCACGGCTGGAAACGCGCGCCTCACGGAGCCTGTCGCCGAGCACCGGCGTGCCGTCGGCATTGCTTCCCGCGATCTCCCAGAGTTCGAACACCAGATCCTGCTCTCCGACCGCTTCGCCGACGTCGAAGCGCAGGTCCACACGCGAGAGCCCGTCTTCGGGCGCGATGAAAGTCTGTACGAGTTCATGGCCTTCACCCACCGGCTCCAGCGAATTATTGCAGTCAAACTGGAAACGGTCCATCAGCGGGAAACCCGATCCCAGGAGCCAGACCGCGGCCGCGCCGGCGACCAGCAGCGCCGCCAGAAGGCCGAGCCAGGTGTTCCTGTGTGTTCTCATGCGACGCCCGCCATCTAACTCACCCTCGGCAGGTACTCGACCATGAGAGCCCAGGCGCTCAACACTGCGACCGCGGATACGACCACTGCAGTGGCGCGTCCGCGCCAGGAGGGTGGCATCCATCCCGTCAGGCCGACGATGACCAGCGTCCAGAAGGGGAAGATAGCCGGGAAGAGATAACGACCCTGGGCGCCGCCATAGTTCAGTTCGAACTGGGAAGCCGCCAGGTAGAAAGCGACGAAGAGTCCGGCGAAAAGGGTGACGACCCACGGCGCTATCGCCTCAAGCCGCCGGCGCCACAGACCCAGGAGCAGCGCGGCAAGCAGGCCGAGGCCGGCAAGTTCGGTCAGCCGGCGGAACCAGAGCAGCACGTTATCGTAAAGGGGGACGGTCAGCCAGGAGAAGTGGCCCAGAAAGCTCCCCAGCATCTCGGCGCGGAAGCGCGTGGCAAACCACAGATCCCACCAGTTATCAACATTGTAGCGAACCACCCTGCCGGGCGGGTTCAGGTACCCCAGCTCCACGAAATTCCTGATGAAAAACCATCCCCACATGAGCGCCGAGAGCCCCGCGATCAGCGCGGCCGCCTTGACGATCGCAAGCCGCAAGTCCCGGCGGACGACGAAAAGCACGGCAAAAACCGCCAGGCCCGCGGGGTAGGCGATGATAAAAGATGTCTTGGTCAGCATCCCGAGGCCGACGATGACCCCGAGGAACATCGCCCGCCTGAGGCTGGGGTCCTTCATGGCGAACACGCAGAGCTGGTAAAGAAAGAGTGTGAAGAGAAAGATCAACAGCATCTCGTTCATGGCGCCAGCGCCGACAAAAGCCAGCTGCGGATGCAGCGCCATAAGTAGCGGGATCCCCGCCTGGAAATATGACGCCCTCGGGAAGAGCAGCACCGCGAATCGGTATGACACGCCGATGAGCGCCACGAAAAACGCTATGCCCACGAGGCGCACGAAATAAAGCTGGCTCTCGATGGCGCTGCCGGCAGTCAGCTCGTAGGCGGGAAACATCAGGCTGTAGTAAAGCGGCGGATGGCCCGCGGCCGAATTCTGCTCGACTGTCTGCAGATCCAGCGACGTGCTCATATATCCGAAGACACCCATGTAATTCGTACGGTTCTTGGACTCGAACATGTCCGGATAGTAATAGGCGCGCGTCACAAGCGGCATCGTCTGCTCGCGGTCCAGGTACTGCAGATAGCCGAAATGTGCCGGCTCGTCAGGGGCGCGCCATGGTGGTGTGGCTGCCACCCAGAGCAGCGATATGCAGCCCGCCAGCACCATGAGGACGATCATCACGCGGTTGTCCCGCAGCCAGCGGCTCAGAAAATTGCCGCGCTGTTCGCGCGACCCACGGTTATCTCTGGCCTGAGACTCAGGCATCGTCACGCTCCAGGCTCCAGATCTTCATCTTTCCGGACTCCTGCGGCCCGCCGCCTGTTTGAATTCGAGGCTGAAATCAAACCGCTCACGCGAAAAGTTAGGGTTATAGTAGGGATCGTTCTCAATCAATATGCCCCACCGTTTCAGCATGTACTTTCCCTCAGGGTCTTTCTTCTTGCCGCGGCTCACTGACTCATGGTGGTAAAGGACCGCGTATGGCGTATAGACGACCAGGTAGCCCTTCTCCCGCATGCGCAGGCAGAGGTCGACATCGTTGAAGGCGATGGGACAGTTGGCCTCGTCGAAACCGCCAAGTTCCTCGAAGACCGGCTGGCGGACCATCATGCAGGCGCCGGTCACGGCGCTGCAGTCACGGATGACATCCGTCAGGCCGAAATACGGCTCGCAGCCTGGCGGGAAATTATAAAAAGCATGGTTGGCGATGCCTCCCAAGCCGAGGATGATGCCGGCGTGCTGGATGGCGTTGTCACGGTAGAGGAGCTTGGCGCCGACAGCGCCCACGTCCGGACGCTGCGCGAACTCGAGCATCGGCACCAGCCATTCACCCGACATGACTTCCGTATCGTTATTGAGGAAAAGCAGAAAATCTCCGCGCGCTTCGCGCGCGGCCGCGTTGTTGATGGCAGCGAAATTAAACGGCGCCGCGTAGGAGATCACCCGGCAGCGTTCCCTGCCCTCAAGGCTTTGCAGGTAGGCCTTCGTCTCCGGCTCGCGGCTCATATTGTCCACAACCAGGATCTCGTAATTCGGGTAGTCGGCTCCGGCGATAACGCTCTCGACGCATGCTTTCAGCAGTGCGACTTTGTCCTTCGTCGGGATGATGATGCTGACCAGCGGCTCGCCGGAGATCGGCGCCCTTACCCGGAAGGTCCCCGGCCGCAGACCCTTCTCTACTGTCGCGCCGGGATTCCTGCGCCTCGCGGCCTCCTCGATCGCCATCAGTGACGGCCTGTCGGAGTCCTTGACGTCGTATCGTTCGGCGGTGGAACCCGGTATCTTCCTCCAGTGGTAGAGGATCTTCGGGATGTGGAAGATATTGCCGGTCTCCTCGATGAGACGCAGCACCAGGTCGTAGTCCTGGCTGCCCTCGAAACCCGTGCGGAAACCCCCGATGCGCTCGACGATCTCCCGCCGGTAGACCCCGAAATGGCAGGTGTACATGTGACAGAAAAACTGGTCGGGGTTCCAGTCCGGCTTGAAGAAGGGCTCCAGACGCCCGCCCACCATGTCGAGCTTGTCCTCGTCAGAATAGACCATATCGGCCTCGCGGTGCTCGCCCAGCAGTTTTGCGACCTCGTAGAGCGCGTCGGGAGTCAGCTCGTCATCGTTGTCGAGCAGGCCGACGAACTCACCGCCCGCCAGCGCCAGGGCGGCGTTGCTGGCGCCGGAGATGCCCTGGTTCTCCTCCAGGAACGTCACCTTGATGCGCGGGTCCAGCGCCGCGTAGTACTCCAGCGTCTCCCTGACGTGCGGCTTGGTCGAGGCGTCGTCGGCGAGGCAGAGCTCCCATTCGGGATAGACCTGCGCCCGCACCGATTCGATAGCTTTATCCAGCCAGATTTTGTCCACGTTGTAAACCGGGGTGAGGATGCTGATCACGGGCCTGAACTTCAACGCGGCGGCCTCGGCGCGCAGCCGCTCAATATCTTCATCAGTCAGCGTGTTGTGCTTGAGCCAGCGGTCGAACTGGTACTGAAGCGGATCGCGGTTACGCATCAGGGTGACCCTCAACAGCGCCGATGGTCCCTCGCCAAAGAGGATCTTAAGCGCGGTCTTCGACTTCTGGATGACGCCCAGGATGAATCCCTTGATCAGGTGATAGATGCGTATCACCGGCGGCGAAGTTTCCTTTTTACCCTGCGTGCCGATCCCTTGAGGCTTTCCTTATACGCAGAGAGAGACTTCCACTCGATGGGTGTTATCCCATCGAGCTCGCCAAGGCGCCGCTCGCATGCCTTGAGCTGGTTGTGCATCTTCCCCATGCCCAGCGGGTGTACCAGCGGCCCGTGGTGCTGTTTATCTGTAGAGAATTCATTCAGCCGCTCACGCAGACCGGCGACCGCATGGTCCCAGGTATAACCTGCCGCCAGCGCCTTCAGATTCTGAAGGCATCTGCCCCTTAAGCCTTCGTCGTCGAGCAGACGCTCGATGGCGCCGGCGTAAGCCTCATTGTCGCCGCAGGGGACGACAAGCCCCAGCTCGCGGTCCCGCACGAGCTCGCTCAGAAAATCGCCTTCGGTGCTGACGACCGGCAACGATGCCCAGATGCAGTCCAGTATGCGCGTGCGGAAGGAAAAACGCGTCTCGACATGAGGGATATTGGCGCTGGAACCCAGGTCTGATTCCAGCAGATAGTTGACCCGGTCCTCGTATCGCACCCACTGGTCGTTGAAGATCACGTTCCTGTCAAGCAATCCCAGCTCGCGGCTCAGAGCCTGGGCCTCATCATAGATGCGCATCCTCGGGACTCCCGGGTCGGGGTGGCGGGTTCCCAGAAAGAAAAGTTTTATCTCGGCGCGGCGCTCCGCCAGCCGCCCCATGGCGCGGATCGGCGTCAGCGGATCGAGCCAGTTATAGATGCCGCCGCCCCAGAGCAGCACCCTGTCGTCCTTGCCGATCGCGGGATGCACTCCCTTGAGCGCCTGCCCGGTGGCCGTGGGAGCCTCTTCGGAAAGACCGAAGGGAAGCAGGCCGATGAGCTTATGAAGGGATCCATCCTCGTTGAAAATCTCCGGCATGATGCGCCCGGCCGCCGAGAGCAGCCCCAGCCAGAAATCGCGCTGCCGCTCCGACGCGCAGACGAAATAGTCGCCGACGGTCAGCTGCTCCATGAGCGCCAGCAGGATATTCCCCTGGATGGCGTCCTGCTCATCGATGCTCTTGTGCCCGTACTGCGCCAGCGCTTCAAGCGTCATCGGCACATAGAGGTCGACGATCAGGAAGCGGCCCCTGCGCGTCAGTTCCGGAAAGTTGTTGAAGATGAACCCCTGCGCAAACAGCGCGCCGCAATCGGCCGCGAGCCCCGCGATGGTCTTTTCATCGTAGGTGACCAGCTCAAAACCGTCGGGCACGAGGTCCGATTCCTCCGGCGTGAAGAGCTTCACTTTAAAATCACCCGAGAGCGCCTTCGCAACCTCCCAGCAACGGATGCCCGGTCCTGCCATCGACCTTGCGATCCGCTGGTGGCTTATGATCCCCAGGGTGAGGTTATCGCCCGCCATCTATTCCTCCCCGGACTGCCAGCCCCGCCAGGTATGAGAGAGATGGCAGAGGCCGATTTCGATCTTCGGGCCGTTCAGCACCTTGAAGCGGTACTTGCGGTCATGGTGGTCGTAAGTCTCGGTCTGCTCGAGATTGTGAAACGCCACGGAGATCTGGTAGTCCCCGGGCAAAAGGCTCAAATCGTCGATCTCGAACCAGACCTCGCCTTCCCCCTTGAATTTATCCGGTGTCCGGTCCATCTCGGAAGTGTTGCAGCCATAACAGAGCACGCCGTCGCTGCGATAGATCGCCAGGCCGATGACCGGCTCCTCGATCTCCTCCCGGCTGCGGTAGGCCACTCTCACGCGAAAACTGTCGCCGGTATCGAAGATATGTTTGTTCTCCTCGGCCTCACCGAACAGGCCGACTTCGATGACCTCGCCGCGCCTGGTCCCCCAGCGCTGCTGATCTTCATGCGTGCCCTCGTCGGCGGAAAGGCGCTTCTCGTCGCCCTCGTTGACCGCCCAGAGATAGTAATCGGTCACCTTGTCGACGCCGCCCTGCGCCCGCAACGCACCGCGGTCCAGCCATACGGCCTGGTCGCAGAGGCTGCGAACGGCGTCGAGGCTGTGAGAGACAAAAACAATCGTCTTGCCGTCGCTCTTGAACTGGTCGATGCGCTCCAGGCACTTGCGCTGGAACGATTCGTCGCCGACGGCGAAGACCTCGTCGATGAGGATGATGTCGGGGTCGACGCTGACGGCCACCGAAAAAGCCAGCCGCATGTACATGCCCGATGAATAAGTCTTTGCGGGGGCGTCGATGAACTCCTCCATCTCCGCGAAAGCCACGATCTCGTCGAAGCGCTCCTCGACCGTCCGGCGCGACAGCCCCATGATGGCGCCGTCGAGGAAGACGTTCTCCCGGCCGCTGAAATCGGGATGGAAGCCGGCGCCGAGCTCCAGCAGCGCCGATACGCGGCCGTTCACCTTCACCTCGCCGCTGGTGGGCCGCGAGGTTCCGGCTATAAGCTTCAGCAGCGTGCTCTTGCCGGAGCCGTTCCTGCCAATGACGCCCATGGTCTTGCCAGGGTGGATGTCAAAGGTCACGTGGTCCAGGGCGTTGATGGTCTCCTGGTAGATGCGCTGCCGGAGAAAGGCCTCCTTGAGGGTCCTGCCCTTCTCGTGGCGCACCCGGTACTGCTTGACCACGTCCAGCACCTCGACGACCGGGCTGCTGGCGACCTTCACTGCGGCACTCTGCTGGAACTGTCCTTCGGCGCCCAAACTATACCTCTTCCTCAAAGCGGAATTTAAAATGGTTGAACATGGAAAAACTGGCCACGAAGAGCACAACCGCGACAATAGCTGAGTAACCGAACCAGGGCCAGTCGGGTGGCTGGTGGTCGAGTATTATCTGCTGGTATGCCGTTATTATGCCCGTCATGGGATTCAGATGCATCAGGGTGGTAGCCCAGGGATATTTGTCCGCCGTCCTGTCGGCCACCTGGCTCATGGGGTAGAGGACCGGTGTCACGTACATCCAGGCCATTACCAATATGCCAAGGATATGCTGAACATCCCTGAAGAAAACGTTGGCGCAGCCGAACAGGTACGCGAGCCCGGCCGCGAAGACCAGCTGGACGAGGAACACCAGCGGCAGCAGCAGCAGGTACCCGCTGAGGCCGATGCCGAACACCAGGATAACTACGGCCAGGACGATCATCCCCAGCAGCAGGCTGATGAACTGGGAGATCACGGTCGTCGCCGGCAGTATCTGGAGCGGGAAGTAGATCTTCTTCACCAGGTTGGCGTTGCCCACGATCGATACCGACCCCCCGATGATCGAGTTGGCCAGAAAGTTCCATGGCAGCAGCCCCGTGAACAGAAATACGGCGTACGGATATGCGCCCTCGAGCTTCACCTTGACGATTATCCCGAACAGCAGCCAGAAGACGAGCAGCTGTAAAACGGGTATCGCGAAGTTCCAGGCAAAACCGAGGACCGACCCCTTGTAACGGGAGCGGATATCCTTGGATACCAGGGTACGCAGTAGCTCACGGTATTCTGCAAGCTGTTTTAAGTCGGAATACATAAGTGGTTTTTCGCCGCCGCCCACGGAAATGGTCCATGCCAGCAGGTCGGATGGAATTTTATCATAAGCGGGAAGAATACGGCGAAATCAGATAATTGCCTGCAAATAGGGCTGCTGGACTACAGTCTGATTTCAGCGGCTCCTGGAGGAGCTTTTTCAGATCCGCATGATGGCCACGCGGATGTTCTTGTTGGTGTCCATGGCCTGGACGACCGTGCCCGTATAGTAATAAGTGAGGATCTGCTGATAAGTATTGCCGCGGCTGGCGCGCGCCAGGGCGCCCGTGCCGCTGATGCCCACGCCGTGCCCGTTGAGCGACATGCCGTTGCAGTCGGGGTCGGGAACGCTCGCGAGCCATGGCCAGCTTGTCGTCCCCCATGCCTCCTGCGCCGAGCGCGTGCGCCCATCGCTGTTGGAGAAATAAGTCGCCAGCGCCAGGCCGCCGTTATACGTGACCACCTGTCCCGTGGTCGAGCTGATGGCTGTCACCTGGTCCGGGAAACGCGCCTCGAGGCCATAGCCCTTGTACTGCTGGTCGTCCCCGTTGCCGTTGCGGCTGTTCTTCAGATGGAAGACATCGGGACCGCTGCCGTAGTTCTTGCCGCCGGCGTTGACGTGCCAGAGGGCGTAATCGCGCGCCGCCACAGTCATCGTCTTGAGATACTCGGCCGGCGATCCGCTGCTGGTCTCGGCGATGCCGCGCAGGTAGTGTTCAAGCGGCAGCTCGTTGATAACCCAGACGGCATTTGATACCGGCGAATAACGGACCTCGATCGTGCCGCGGAAGCGGTTGTCATCAAGGGATGGATTCCAGGCCGGCCGGTCGTGATATGAGTTGACCTGCATGATCCCGGTGCCGTTCGCCGCCGTCAACCTGATCTGCGACGAACCGGCGTGGCTGTACCCGGCGCTGGCCCGCACGTAATATATTCCTTCGAGATAGGTGACGCTGGCGGTCTGTCCCGCCGCAAGGGTGGTCAGCAGCGCGCCGCTCGCCTCCCTGACTTCAAAGCTCGAGTCAGCGGTGACTTCCGTG
>Ga0265292_1001753_pt1 | contig 17674 bp, 17 predicted proteins | sample Munlanlewell296A_FD_189080 | JGI IMG/M metagenome (GOLD analysis project Ga0265292, IMG submission 189080) | Leachate microbial communities from a municipal landfill in Southern Ontario, Canada - Leachate well 296A | ecosystem: Engineered > Solid waste > Landfill > Unclassified | place: Canada... | reverse complement strand
TGACCCATTTATAATCTCACAACAAACCTACTAAATAACTTATCAAAAATTTAACTGAGAAAAACCCACCTCCAAGTATACTAATTACACTTACAGCGGCTGAAACATAACCTAAAAACATACTTACCGCTACGAATAAAGTTTGTAGATTACTTCCAGTGGCAATATCTTCCCAATCAAAATAGTACAAACAAAGTACTATTGTTAATGCCCCTACTATTATTAAGGGACCTGCGAACCTCGCATTAGCTGCTGGATCGTTAATTGCAATCAACATTAAGCCAACATGAACCAGAACAGTAAGTAACAACGCCACCACTATATTAACCAACAGAAGAACTATCCACTTTCCTGCAGATGCTACTCTCATTTCTTCCTCCTCATCCTTTTTAATATTTAGTGCATTTTATCAAATAGTCAAATTAAATCAAGTATGGGTTTATATATCAATAAAAATCTGTTATAATATCCCTACAGGAAGCTGACTGGTTACTCCTAACGGAGAGGAAAGTCCAGACTGCATAGAGCAAGGGGACGGAGGGCAACCTCCGACGCTAAGAACGCTGGTGCTGGGTAAATGAAAATTTACCTAGACAGAAGGTGAATAAACATCTTCTGAGAGCAACAGAGACGAGCTTTTTCCGTAAGCTTAAGCATGGAAAAAGAATGAAACGGGCAATCCCACCCTGCAGAAACCCACGAACGTACCGTTTTTGAGTCTGCTCGACAAGGTACAAAGATGGGGCTTAGATAGATAACCGGATAAAACAGAATCTGGCTTACGGGCTTCCTGTGCCCTTTAATTTAGAATATTAATATTTCATTACCTTCTTCAAGATAATGGTAGAGACCATAAGCATTGGAACAGCACAAACTGCTCCAAGAATCCCAAAGAAATTACCCCCAACAAGAAGCGCAAGAAGAATAACAAGAGGTCTAAATCCTGACACCTTTTCCATAATCTTAGGTACCAAGATACTGTTTTCAAGCTGTTGAATAACAATAAAAAGAGCAATAACCCCAATTCCTTTGATAGGAGACTCAGCAAAAGCAACAATTCCAGCTAAAATTGCAGTTAAAGTAGGTCCAAGAAGAGGAATGGCTTCAAAAATTCCAGCAACTAAACTTAAACCAACAGCATATTTAATTCCAAGTATTGCAAGACCTACAAAACTTGCTAACCCAATTGAAAGCATTAATAACAATTGACCTCTTATCCAACTTCCTACACTTTTCTCTATCTCATCCATTGTATCCTTGACCGTATCTTCCATATTTCTTGGAAAGATAGAAATAATAGTCTTTTTAATATTTTCCCAATCAAGAGACATGTAGATAGAAAAGATAAGCAAACTGATAAAAGTAACTAAGTTAGAAAATATTGAAAGAGTTGCGGTCAATATGCTGCTTGAGACCTTAGAAGCTTGAGGAATTAAATCAATTAGTGTTACACGTAAATCCGCAGGAACATTAAGCTGTCTAATAATTGATGATAGGTTTAGAAGTAATTTTTGAAGCTCAATAACAATCGGGGGAAGAATAAAAGTGAATATTCCTATTAAAACCAATATTAATAAAGCATAGGAAATCAGTGTAGCCACACCTCGTGTTAAAGGTTTATTAAATATAATAATTTTCTTAAAGTACTTGATTGGCTGTTCCATTGATACAACAATCAAAGTAGCTAGTAGGAGGATTCCAATCACAGATCTTAAACGATAAATGACATACCCCCCAAGAAGAATAAGAAGGGTAACAATCACGGTCTTGATAGATACAACTACCTGTTTATCCATTGTTTAAAAGTTTCCTTTCAATACTCTTTCAATACTATTGTATATTATTTCCTTGTATCCGTCTTTGGAAATATCTACCCACTTAATATCTTTGTTCCTCTTAAACCATGTAAGCTGTCTTCTTATATAGGCATGAACATCATACTTTGTTCTTTGAATTGCATCCTCCTTCTTTATTTCCCCACTTACATAACTTAGTACTGTTTTATAAACTAAACCATGAAGTTTTGGAGAATTTGTGTAACTCCTTTCAATCAGACCTCTAACTTCATCTATTAATCCATTTTCCCAAATCTTATCAACCCAAGTGTCAGAATTTTTGTATAAAACTTCCCTTGGACCACTTAAACCTATGAAAATAAACTCACAATCATCAAGATATGGTAATTTATTGCTCTTTTTTTCTTGATTTATTTCTTTTTCCACTGCTCTTATCAATCTCACTTTGTTTTCCTTATCTATTTTTTCAAAAACAACAGGATTCAAATCAAAAAGCTTCTTTTGGAGATCTTCAGGTGTCAATCTTTCCAAATATTTTCTTATTTCAAGATCTGGTTTCACATTTGAAGGTTTAACTCTTCCTGTAAACATATCAATATAGAATCCGGTACCACCAACAATAAAGACATTCTTTTCTAAATCAATAATTTCTCTTGATTTCTTTAAAGCAAACTTTGCAAAATCATAACTAGAAAAATATTGATTAGGATTTACAAGATCGTACCCCCATATTTTTATTCCATCTAAAATCCAGTACTTATCTTTTTTCTCTACAGAAATATTCGAATCAACAGGAACCTTACCTGTTCCAATATCCATATACTTAATTACCTGTCTTGAGTCAGCTGATATTATTTCTCCATTAAATTGCTTACACAACTCCAAACCTAAAGATGTTTTACCTGTTGAAGTAGATCCAAGAATAATAAATATTTTGTTAGTTCTTTTTTCTTTCTTCTTCATTCTTTTATATCCTTTTTAGTTTCCTTCCAAACCTTTGCAATGAACATATGACGCCATTTCTTCTCCCTCAAAGGAATGTTATCTCTCAGATTAATTTGAGCATAAGTACCTTTTCTTGGAGAATACATAGAGATAAAAGCAACATTAAACTTAATCTTCTTAACAAGATTAACTGTATCCATAAACTGTTTCCTAGTCTCTCCGGGAAATCCAACTATTAAATCCGTTCCTATTTCAATACTAGGTTTTATCTTTTTTATTCTTTTTATTAAATCTATGAACTCCTCTACTGTATGTCTTCTATTCATATCTTTAAGAATTTTATTATTTCCAGATTGAACAGCAATATGAATGTAGTTAGATATTTTTGGAAGTCTAAATATATTTATTAAGTCTTGAGTGAAATCAAAAGGATTAGAAGAAATAAAATCAATCTTTGTTATCTCTTTAATTTTATGAATTTTTCTAAGTAAATATGCGAATGGAAGTTTTTCTGTGCTTCCTGATCTAATTTTAAACTTCTCACTCTTACTTAAACCCCAAGAATTAACATTTTGACCACACAACGTTATTTCACTCACTCTATTTTTAATCAAGCAGTTAATTTCTTTCAAGATATCTTCTTTTTTTCTTGAAATCTCTCTTCCTCTTGAATATGGAACAACACAATAACTGCAAAAGTTATCACAACCATAAGAAACATTAACAAAAGCATGTTTTTCCCCTTTGTGTTTCTTTCTTTCAACACTCTTCTTTAGAAATTTACTCTTTTCTATCAATCCATGTTCTTTAAGGAGATTTAGTAAGCCCGTAGTATCGCTTGGTAATAAATAATCATCATAATTTCTAGTTTTTTTCTTCAAGTCTTCAAGTGAAAATCTTTTTCTTTCTCCAAGAACACTTCCCACAATACATCCTGTTAAAAATACTTGAGCTTTTTTCTTTCTTTTCTTTTTATACTCACTAATTATCTTTCCAAGACCATATACTTTATCTTCACTTTTTTGTCTTACTGAACATGAATTAACAATAAGAAGATCTGAGTTTTTAAGAATATAGTTTATCTCCCCAACTTCATTTTTAAACTTAAGGATCTTTAATTCTTTGAACCCAAGAACATCTAAGGTTGCTGAGATTACATCCGAATCAACTTCATTTGCATAACATCCAAATGTTTTGATGGAGTAAATCTTGCTTTCTTTTCTTGGATTAGACATTAAAGTTACCTAATAACAGCACCATTTTCTGTATTTTCTTGGGGTAAAAGAACCACAGCTTTATCTTTGTAATCAACAGCTAGTATCATTCCTTGGGATTCAAGCCCCATCATTTCTCTTGGCTCTATATTAAGTACAAAAGGAAGCTGTTTTCCAACTAAATTCTCTATTTTATACCAAGCTTTTATCCCAGCTAATATCTGTCTTTTACCAGTATCTCCAAAATCTACTTCCATCTTTATTAATTTATCTGAACCTTCTATCCCTTCCGCTGATAAAACAGTTCCCATTCTCATATCAATTTTTTCAAAATCTTCAAGTTTTATCTGTAGTTTAAGGTCATTCATATGGTTGACTATACCTCAAATATTCTATAAACTCCACCTGTAACAAGGAGTAAATAGATATGGCAAAAACGAAAAGAACATACCAACCTAAAAAGAGAAAAAGATTAAATAAACACGGTTTTATGAAAAGGATGTCGTCACCCGGTGGAAAGAATGTTATAAGAAGAAGAAAAGCAAAGGGTAGAAAAAGAGTTGTTGTTTCTGCCAAGGTAAAATAGATATACTCTTATCAATGTTAAAAAAAGAAAACAGATTATCTTCCGATTTCGAATTTAATGTAGCTAGAAAGTATGGGAGATATTATGAAAGCCCTCTAACCCATACATATTTCTTAATTCCAAAGAATTATCACGGTCCTACTAAAGTAGGAATAGTTGTATCCAATAAATTTAGTAAAAAAGCTGTTGAAAGAAACAAAGTTAAAAGAATATATAGAAAGATAGTGGTAGAAAACTTTGAAAAGATAAATAAAGGTGATTTGTGGATAGTAATTCATCCTAAATTTAGCTCACTTAAGAAAACGTATGAAGAAATTAGTACTGACTTTAATAAAATTCTACAAAAAGCATCTATCTCCAACTAATTTTGGTATTGATGTCTGCAAGTATAAACCAAGCTGTTCGGAGTATACTTACCAAGCTGTTGAAAAGTACGGGGTTCTAAAAGGAGGCCTTATGGGGCTTTGGAGGGTAGCAAGATGCAATCCATTTTCCAAAGGGGGCTATGATCCTGTAAAATAACAAAGACTATGTGGAATACAATAATTGTTAATCCAATATTTAATCTGCTTGTAGCTTTATATAGAGCAACTAATGGCAACCTAGGCTTTGCTATTATTTTCTTTACAATAATAGCTAAGGTTATTCTTATTCCAACAACAATACCTGCTATTAAAATGACAAAGAAGCAGAATGATATTCAACCTGAGCTTGAGAAGATAAAACAGAAATTTAAGTATGATAAGAAGAAACAAGCTGAGCTTCAGATGGAGCTTTTTAAGAAGCACGGTATTAACCCCGCTTCAGGATGTTTAACCACAATTATCACACTTGCCATGATGATAGCCATTTATAGGGTTATATCAATGTTTACCATGTCTACAAACCATATTCTGTTAAATGAGAGAATCTATTTTGATTCATTCAAATTTGGTGTTAGTGAAGCCATAAACACTAGATTTTTGTACCTTGACCTAACAAAACCAGATCCATTTTTGGTAGTTACTATACTAACTGTCTTAACCCAGTTTGTTGCTACAAAGATGATGATGCCCTACTCAAAGGTATCTGCAAAGGCAGTAAAACAAACCCCAGGTCAAGCTGATGATCTTATGCAGGCTATGCAGAAGCAAAATCTGTATGTTATGCCTTTAATGTTCTTTGTCTTTGGTTTAACCCTTCCTTCAGGAGTAATGCTGTATATCTTGATCTCTACTCTATTCCAAATAGGACAGACCTACTACTTTTCTGGGTGGGGAGGTTTAAAGTCATGGATTAATAAATTAAAATTTGGTAAAAAGGATATGTAAAGCTTCTGCCCCATGCTTGAATTCCTAAACTAACATGAAGACTAAAGAAATAAAAGAAATAATAGAAACATCACTTGATAAAATATTTAACTACATTGGTGTAAAACCTGAGGTTTTAATTAAAGAAGATGAAGGTGATGAGGGGATAGTTTATTCAGTAACTATATCCGGAGATAATTTAAATTATCTAATTGGTTTTAGAGGACAATCTTTGGAAGCTCTTCAAATACTTCTTAAGCAGATTCTTTTTAGAAAAACTGGTGAGCACACAATCCTAACTGTTGATATAAATGAATACAAAGACAGGAAGGTAGAAAAACTTCAAGATCTTGCAAGAAGTTATATAGATAAGGTAAGATTTTTTGAAAAAGAAATAGAACTTCCAAGAATGAATCCATGGGAAAGAAGACAAATTCATATCTTTGTAACTGAATATGATGATGTTGAATCAGAAAGCACAGGAGAAGGGGAAGATAGAAGAGTAGTTTTAAAACCTAAAAAGATAACAAAGAAAAAGGAAAAGAAAGAAAAGAAAGTTAGCAAGAAGAAAGTTAAAGAGAAAAACTAAATGAAATTATCTTGCCTTCAAGAAAATCTATCAAAAGGACTTCAGACAGTTATGCATGCTGTACCTGCAAAGAGTTCTCTTCCTATTTTATCCAATGTTTTAATTTCTACAGAAAATGGAAGAATAAAGCTGGCATCAACTAATTTAGAAACTGCAATAAGCACATATGTAGGAGCTTCAATTGAAGAAGAAGGATCAACAACCATTCCTGCAAGACTATTGAAGGATTTTATTTCCAATCTCCCTCCAGGAACAATTAACCTTCAGGTTAAAGATGAGATTTTAACAATTAGTTCAAAAACAACTAAGTCCAAATTTAATGGAAGCAGTTCCAAGGACTTTCCTGAACTTCCATCTTTTCCAAAGAAGATAAAGGCACTTGAGATTGATCCTGCAACGTTAAATGACACAGTTAATCTTGTTGCCTTTGCTTCAGGAACAGATACAAGCAGACCAATATTTACAGGGATTTATCTAAATTACACAAAGAATAAACTTACAGTTACATCAACTGATGGCTTTAGATTGTCTGAAAAGTTATTAAGTATTAAAGGAGATGTTCAAGATTTCTCTGTAGTTATTCCTGCAAAAACAGTTTCTGAGGTCGCAAAAATATTTGCAGCATCTAGTGAGCCAATTTCATTTGTATTAAATCCAGAAGAGAATCTTGCACTGTTCAAGGCTGAAGACACTTTAATCGCTACAAGAATTATTGATGGAGAATATCCTGATTACAAAAAGATAATTCCAACTGAACATGTTGTTAAAGCACAATTTAATTCTTTTGAATTTACAGAAGCAGTTAGATTAACAGACATATTTGCAAAAGAAGGAAATAATACAATAAAGATAAGGTTTGATCCTGAAGGAAAGATAAAAATTACCTCTCTTTCTGAGGAAACTGGACAGCATGAGAGTAATTTAAGTGCAGAAATTGAAGGAGAACTTGTTGAAATAGCATTTAATTCAAAATATTTACTAGATTTCTTAAACAATATTAAATCGGAAAAGATTAACTTTGAATCAAATGGAAATGTTTCTCCTTGTGTTCTTATTCCAGACAATCAGAAGGATTTTATTCACATAATTATGCCAATGCAGATTTAGATCTGCTTTATCTTAGATCCAACGTCCCACTATTTTTATTTTCAATTGGTGTGGTTGGTTTATTCTCTGTCTTTATACTACCTTGCTGCGTAGGATTAGGTTTTTGAGGAGCTGGTTTATTAAACAACTGTTTTTGTTTTCTCATCTCCTCAACTGAATCCATTATATCCTCGGCGGTAGGCATTCTATTTATATAATCTTCATCTTCATCCTGAGGTTTTCTTAAGTTTACCGTTTTATTCTGAGGAAAAGGCCTTGGTTGGCTTGGCTTTGGTTGGTTCTGTACATGAGGCGTTGGTCTAGGTTGACTAGGTTGTGTAATTTTTTGTTCAGGTTTTATTTCAGACTTATTTTCTGTTCTTAATTCATAAGGCACTTGAGAATGATCTTTATGACTTTCTTCATGTTTAATGTTATCAATATTTATTTCCCCCTCGGGACCAAATTTCTTTACCTCAGGTATTGGCTTTAGCATAGGTTTATTTACTTGTTGAGGAGTGAACTCAGGTTTAACTTTTCCACTTGCATCATATGTTGTATATTCCTCAGTACTTGCTGGTTTATAAGGCTTGTACACCGGTCTTATGATAGGTTGAGGTTGAAGCTGTTTTTGTCCTTCCTCTTCCCTTTCTTTTCTTAATCTAAGTATTTCTTCTGGATTTGTTGTAATTAACTTATTCTCATCTTCAGATGCCATTACTCTTATTGCAACGTGATTTGATCCCGCAAAGAACAGCCCCTCACCAATTGCTGCTGAAAGAAGAAATCTTTTTTCTCCTTCTGAAAGATAAAATGTATCTACAACCTTATCTATTGCAGCTGGGTGTTGTTTAAGAAGCATTTGAATAGAAGAGTTAGTAACAATTGCTTTTCCATACTCTGATGTTAAAAAGTCATCAACATCCTGAGAAATAGTGGTTAACCCTAAATAATACTTTCTTGCTCTTTTTGCAATTCCATAAATAAACCTAGCACTGTCGGGATTCTGTAGTAAATACCAAGCCTCTTCAACAATTAATATTCTTTTCTTCAATTCTCTTCTTATAGTTGTCCAAACAAAATCAAGAATCATATAGAAAGCTATTGGTCTTAAGGCTTCCTCAAGATTCTTAGTAGAAAACACTGTCATTTTGCTGTTTAAGTTTATGTTTGACTGAGAGTCGAATATCCCAGCCATAGAACCCTTAATAAATCTTTCTAGTCTTTCTGCCAACCCTTTTGCTTCTGGTTCATCCGCTCCTAACAGTACTTTATACAAATCTTCCATAACAGGAGGTTCCTTAGTTGCCTGAGTTTCTGGATCGGTGGTTATTCCTTTTATTCTGTATGTTTCAATAAGTGCTCTATCAAGTATTGCTTCCTCAGTTGGATTTAGACCTCCAACCATGAGTTTAAGAAGAGTAATCAAAGAAATTAGTTTTTGTCCTAGCTCATTTTCACCTTCAACTGCAATTCCAGACAAATCAAATGGGTTTATTTTATGAGAGGAGTTTGCAGAAAAGCTGATATAGTTACCTCCGACTACTTCACACAGGGGTCTGTATTCTTCTTCTGGATCAATGATCATTACTTCTGCTCCAAATACCAAAAGTCTAAGTGCCTCAAGCTTCACGTAGTAAGACTTACCAGCTCCAGATTTTGCAAACACAACAGAGTTTGCATTTTCCATTGAAAATCTATCAAATATTACAAGGGACCCGTTGTGTTTATTTATTCCATACATTATTCCCTCTTCCATAGTTAAGTCAGATGATGTGAATGGAAATGTAGTGGCAAGACTAGTTGTATCCATATTTCTTGTAATGAGAAGCTTATCCATTCCATCAGGAATTGAGGATTGAAAAGCTTGCTCCATTTGCAGAGATGCTACTTTTGAAATTAAAAGGAGAGATGCAAGAGTTGACTCTAGTTTTGAAGTAATATTATCTAACTCTTCAAGAGAACTAGCGGGAATTGTTATATAAAAAGAAAATTGAAAGTATTTCTCCACTCCCTTGACAAGCTGTTCCTGTAGAGCATTTGCATCTTCAAGTGCTGCTTGCACAACGGGGTCTGTAATCTTTCCTTTTTCCTGATTAGTCATTGTAGTTGCTTCAAGTTCTGTTATTTTTCTTCTTAGATCATCAAGAATCACTTTTGATTTAACTGGGTAGTAAAACATAGACATAAGAAGGGTGTGTTCAAAATTAATTATCGGAGAAAGCCAATTAGCACCAACAAATCTTGGGTATCCAGAAACAAATATTGTTCTGTAATACATATTTCCTATTTTTAAATTATTAAAATCAACTTCAATTGCAGAAGGAGCAATAATATCCCTAACATTAAGCATTCCTTCAGCAAGTATTTGAGGAGGAGTCTTTTCTCCAGAAGACTCTTCTTGCTTTTTCTTTTTATTAAATATTGTAAATAAATTAAATTCCATTTTTATTCCTCAATAATTGCTGGATTAACTATTGCTGTTTTATAATCATCAATGTTTGTTCTTATTCTCTGACCGTGAATAGTACTAGGATTATAGATATCAAAATACAACTCAACTAATTCCTGAGTGGACATTTGTTTCGTTTTTATTCCAATTCTATTAAACTCTTTAGTAATATGATCAATCTTTGGAGAAAGTTCTACTATCCCATCCTGCAAAACCTTTTCTGTATTTACACTTACTCTCTTGTTTTGAGTTCCCATAAGCCTCATAAACCAATCAAAAGCACCTGCTCCTTCTTGCCCTACCCTTGATGGACCGGAGGGGATAACAACATAAAACTTTTTATCTAATACCTCATTAACTTTAATAACTTCCTGTACAAACTTTCTGTATGCTTCTGCTTGGTGTTTAAGCAAGGGGTCAGTAATCTTTGATTCCACTTTTCTTACTTTATCTACGTACTTTGAAATATCTAATTTCCTTGATCTAATAACAATTTGGATAGGAAATGTTATTGAGTTTAAAAGCATTGAAAAAGCTGCAATTATTGCATCTTGTTCAATTTCTGAAAGAAGATCAAAGTTTACAGCTGTAGTTTGGATAACAGCACATACAGTTCCATTCTTAAGAATTACATAATTATCCTTTATATCAAAAATATCTAAATGGTCTTGAGTTGTGTTTGTAGTTTGAGCAGGCATTTATTATTTTCCAACCATTTCCAAGGGTGGAACTATTTCCCCTTTAACTTCTATAGGAATTATATCAAAGGTAAGAGTTGTTTTATTCACTGGACTTACTTCAACAGTATATGTTCCATTCTGAAGTGGAGTAGTAACTACAAATTGTCCAAGTATATTTGTCTTTAATGCTCTTACAGCTTCTCCTCTTGAATTTTTCACAATTAGTAAAACTTCACTTAGATACTTTCCTCCAGAATCTTTTATAACACCAGTTAATATATTTGGTTTATCTGTCATAACTGCTATCTGGCCTTGTCTTTTGGCCATAAACTCAAGACCGGTTGATGTAGCTGTTTTTTCTCCAAGTTTTTTCTGAAGATCTTGGACCTGTCTTCTTAACTCCGTGTAACTAGTAGCTATTTTCTCTTTTTGAGACTCAAGTCTTTTTAGAAGCTGTTCTTGAGTTTCTGTTTCAAGAGACATTGATTTACCTCTACTTATTTGATTTCTTAATCTTTCTATTTCCTTGTTTAAATCCTCATTCTGTTGTTTTAATTTCCCAACAACAGTCTCTGCTTCTTTACCCATAGGTACTTCAGTAATACCTTCCTCTTCTCTTATCTTCTTAAGTAAGTCTTTTAACTGAGAGGCTTTTTCTACTAACCCCTCCTCAGTCTCTATGTCTTCAGACGTTTTAAGCACCCTTTCTCCTCTTATTGGAAGGACTAATTCACCCCCCTGAGATGGAACCAAGTTAACAAATCTTCTTCCTGAGTGCATATCTGGTGTGATGGGCTCGTAACTAACCTCTTGTTCTCTTGCAGTTATCTTTTCAGGCATAATAAATACTTCTTCTTTTATCTTTTCTTTAACTTTTTCCTTTGGTTTAGAAACACGGAGTCCTTGAGCCTCTAATGTGGTTGTTGGAACTTTTGTTTCAACCGCTACTCTTGGAATAATATGTGCTTCTTTGCTAACTTCTCCTGCCTCAAGAGGGATCTCCTGTTTTTTAGATTCTTCTTTATGTTCTTCCTCCGGTTTTATTTCTTCTTCAGGAATCTCAACTACTGGTTCCTCAACTGGCTCCTCAACTGCAACTCCTACACTAGAAGGAGATGGCTTTGGGATAAATGGGTATGCCTCACGAACTTTTAATACGTATTCTCTCTCTGGAATATCCAATGGATCTTCATACTCACCTTCTTTTTGATATTTCAAATACTCTTCAAGCTTTCTCCTGCTTGAAGTAGGAGCAAGGGTAATCATCTCCTGTTTAACAACAGCAATACTGTCATAAAGAAATGCTGATGGGATCTGCGGTTCTTTTTTCCACACTCTTTGAGTTGAAGAATTAATAGCCTTAACAAAATTAACAATCCACTCATCAAGACCTCTTTCCTCAACAGGAACAAATGCCAGTCCCAATCCTAAAAGAATAAGAGCGAACACTGTAGGCCATTTAAATATTCCAATAACAAGAAGGTATGAAAGATAAGCTGTGAGGCCAAAGACCATAAGGTATGCAAACTGCCTCATTGTGAGATCACCAATAAGCTTAAACTCAACATCCATAATATTTTGTGGAACTGGGTGTTGCATATTTGTTTGAGGTAAATTTGCTAAGGGCATTATTTAGATTATAGGGCTGAAAGCTTAATTCGGCAAGATAAAACAGATATTAGACTATTTTAAAAGAATATAGAAACCTAAATCCTTTTCAATAACACCATTTGCTTTTAAGGAGCTCTCAAGGAGATTTAAATTATCACTTTTTACCTCAGCTGTAGTACCAAAAGGTGGGTTAAATACAAAGAAATACTCATCACCACTTGTTCCAGGTTGTTTCTGCCACAATAACCCGTATTTCTTGTATTCCTTTGTAATTGAAAGGTTTAGTGGTAAATCGTAGCTAAATACGATTCTTGCTGTTTCTTTAGGATCAATCTTAAAGCTAGTTTCAAATGAATTATAGTTGCCTTCTTTTGCTATAACTACCTCATTAAGTATATTTTGTTCTTCTCCCCCATTTAAAATAATCTTTGCATCAGTAAGCTTTGATCCGTTTTGAGTAAGAACTCTAACATAATCTGTGTAAGGACCTGCCGGCCATGCATTGTTATCAGCTGTGTTTTCATAATCAAGATATAAATTAGCTCTCAAAAGTCCATCTCTTGTCATTGAGTTTACCTCATAAGTCATTTTATTTTTAACGTAATAATTAGCTTTTGTTCCCCCAAGATTGGAATTTACAACATAAAGATAATCGCCAAATGTATCAACTAAACTTCCATCCCACATCTGATCTTTTAATAATGCGTTTATTGGACTATTTGAGAAATAGATCATCATGTGTCTTTGATCTAAAGATTTTTGAATCTCACCAAATAACTTGGGAAGATTTTCTTTCCTTAATGAAAATAATCTTTCTAGTAGTTTGCTACCAAGAACAGTTAGAAATGATTTTTTATCGGCGGATCCTTCTTTGTAATCATAACCACTGTAATACTGAGCTCTTTCCGCAAAATTATCTACACCTATGTCCTCATTGTATTGAGCTAAAAACACAGGACCTGTAACTCTCAATAATCCTTTTACAAATTCCAAATCTATTGCAACATACCCACTGACCGTTTCTCCAGTTATTTTAAAATAAAGATCGTCAAACATTTTTGCAGATTTAGGAAAATCAGGATTCCAGTTTGAGTTCCTTAAGTAAAGTTTCTTTTCATCAAGAAAAGTTGATATTTGTGCTGGAGGAGTAACTTCAATATTTCTAACATCTATTTGACCATCAGGATTATATATATCATCAATGACTAGATCTTTTAGTTTTCCTTTATCCAAAGTTAGAATTCCATAAGAACCAATGAATCCTCCCGTTGGTCTTATCTCATTGCTATTTTGAAACCAGAATATGTATTTCTTTTCTCCATCTGATCCAAGAATGGAAGGAAGGTCTGAAATAATGGTAGATCCATACCCTATGTATTTTTGTAAATTAGGAAGAATACTCTCATACATCAATACTTTCTCTTTCACCTTATTAGGGAACACACTTTCATCAACTCCTGATATATCTACTTCAGCTAGTTTTAAGTATTCTTCAGTATTTGAAATACCAAGTTTAGCTTGATTAAAAAGCTCAAGATCAATAGTTTTATTGCTGTCTGGCTTTATTGTTTCAAATACTGATTCCAATGGTTTTATTGCAGTAGAAGCATAATTAGCAGCTCTAGAAAAAGAAGTCAGAGAGCCTAAAAGCTTATCATATGAAACAAACTCTCCACTTTTACCAACCACATTAAATATCCATCTAATCTTTCTTAAAGAAAGTCTTGCACTCCTGAAGCTCTTATATGCAGTATATGACTCCTTATCAAGGTCAGATGATTTCATCTGGAGAACTGACTGCTGAATTTTTGATAAGGATGACACTCCTTTTACTGTATTTAAATACGTACTAACGGTAGGGATTCCAATGAAAACTATCAGCGCAGATATTATTACTGCAAGAATGCCCATCCCAATTCCCACATCAGCCTTTACTTTGTATTTAAAATCTCTAGCAGTATCCTTTAGTCCAGAAAAGGCGCTTCCAACATTAGGCATATTAAACTTCTTTTTTATTACATCACTAGCTTCTGATATCTTCACACCTGATTTCCTTAATACATACAAAGGTTTTTCTTCTTTTTTAAGAATAGGTACCACTTCTGGTTTTATTCCTTGAAGTGATATTAGTTTTTCAACAGGTTTCTGAGGATTTTTAGCTTTATCTTCTATAAGTTTTGTTGGTTTAAATGCATTTGTATTTATCTTGTATCCAAACGATTCAAGTGTTCTTACAATTCCTTCCTTCAGTCCTACTTTTGGTTTCCAAATTAAATCTTTAAGATTAAATGTATCCGGGGGTCTAAGTTGACTCCTAATCTCAGATATTTCTTTTTTAAATTGAACAGGAAGTTTTGCATCAGCCATACTTTTTACAAGGTAAGCAACTTCCAACGCTGAAACTGGATCTTCTGGCGTAAGAGAATAAATATTTCCCTTTGTCTTTGAGTTAAACTGAGCTTTCACTAGTCCAGAAACCACATCGGATATGAAAAGGTAATACTCTTTTTCTACTCCATCTCCATATATTTCTATAGATGCCCCACTTATTGCATTTTTAATAAATCCTCCCAAGAATCCACTTGATGATAAATCCATTCTTGGACCGTATACCTCAGGAAGTCTCACTATTCTTACATCTAAATCATGTTTCTTAAAGTATTCCCAAACTACAGCTTCAGCAAATCTTTTTGCTTCAATCAAGCTAAATTTATTGTCTTCTTTTTCAGATACACCAAAGTACTTATCAAGGTAAAGCTGAGATAGTCTTCCTTGGTAAACATCTATTGTTGAGGCTAAAAGAAATTTAGCATTGGATTTTCTTGCTAAATCAAGTAAATTCTTTGTTCCTAAGGAATTAGTTAAAAGAGATTCTAGGTTTAAATAGTTTTTGCTGTATAAATATTCCTCTAATCCTGCAAGGTGAAATATGTAGTCAACACTTTCTATCTCTGATGGTATCCCTTCGTTTATATCAGCATCAAATAAAGCAAAGTTTTTATCTTTAAGAAGGTGTTTTACATGTATTTGTTTGCCTGTTTTGAAGTTATCAAGAACAATTACTCTTGCTTTATTTTCAAGAAGAGCTTCGGCTAAATGAGATCCAATAAATCCAGCCCCACCAGATATAAGTACTGTGGGTACAAGAGCAGATTTTGTTATTACTTGTTTTTTTGGCATTTGGGCAGCAAATTTACGTTACATACAGTATACAGAACTTGCTATCATTTCAACCTAATTATATTAGATTGTGGATCGTTAATACAATGATTTTGCTGGTATAATTAGGTTATTGATATGGAACTTAGGGACGTTATTAGAAAAATAAGAAAATATAGGTACTCTTTTGCTTATTCTATTGTTATTGGAGCAATTGTTGGTATTGGACTATACTTTTTACCTCCAAGATACATATCTTCTGGCAGTTTTTATATTAAAAGAAGTATAAGTACAGAAAAGAACTATTTTACATACGAAGGATACTACGGACAACAGACTGCACTAGCTTATACCAACTCGGTTGTTGCTCTTGCTGAGAGTTTGGATTTAAAGAAATTAGTTCTAGAGAAAATGAAGGTAGATGTGAATGAAGAGAGTTTAAGAAAACTATCTAGAATGATAAGAGTCAGAAAAACAGGACCACAGATAATTTCCATAACGGTAAAGACAGATAGTTATGTAGAATCCAAAAATATATGGGAGAAATTATCTGAAGTGTTGTTAAGCAAGACTTATGAAATAAATAAAGATGGGGATCCTAATCTTATGGTTGTTAAAGTTTCTGATCAACCAGTTGTTAAACAAACATATAGATCAATGTATTTATTTCCACTAGCAGGATCTTTTATTTCATTGACTCTTTTTTCATTTTTCATTTGCATTAAAGGGTATTTAAGAGACTAGAATAAAATATGAAACTAATCCTATACACAGATGGTGGAGCAAGAGGTAATCCAGGTCCTGGAGCAGTTGGAGTTGTTATTAAAAACAAGGAGGGAAAAGTAATAAAGGAAGTAGGTAAATTTATCGGTAGAGCAACAAATAATGAGGCTGAGTATAAAGCCATTATTGAAGGTCTTAAAGAGTGTAAAGAAAAGAAAGCAGGGGAACTTGAGTGTTTTTTGGATAGTCTTCTTGTGGTTTCTCAACTTAATGGAAAGTTTAAAGTTAAAGATAAGAAGATAAAGATACTGTGGAATGAAGCTAAATCCTTGGAGAAGAATTTTAAAGAAGTTTTATACCACCATATTCCAAGAACAAAAAACTATCTTGCAGATAAAATAGTTAATGAAGTACTTGATTCACTTTAAAGATGGAAAAAGGTAAATCCAATCCTTGCCGAATAGCTATTCAAAAGACTCTTGCATACAGTAGTGTATTTAAATACCCCCTATCTTTTTATCAATTAACAAACAGTTTGATAACCAAATATAGATTTAGTGGTAAACAGATTAGAAAGGAGTTAAGAAAACAGGAAGAAGAGGGTTTAATAGATAAAGTTAAGGGTAGATATATTCTTCATGGGGTAAAACCAGTAAATTTGGATGAAAGAAAGCAAAATACTCTAAATATATTTGAGAAAAACAAGGAGGTGCTAGAAATATTAAGAAGAACCCCATGGATTTTGATGATTGGAATAACTGGATCTGCTGCAAACTATAATAGTGAAGAAGAGGATGATATTGATCTTCTTTTTGTAGTTAGAAAGGACAGAGTCTGGATTACAAGAGGTTTTGTTTTTGTTATTTTAAGTATTCTAAATAAACTTCCTAAAGATCATGACAAAAGAGAGCTTTGCCCAAATATTTTTATCGATGAAACTAGTCTTCCATGGATTAAGAAGAGAAGGAATTTATATATTGCTCAAAATATTATTTCTATGCAACCTATTTTTAATAAAGATGATACTTACTTTAAGTTTATGTATGCAAATAGATGGGTAACAAAATACTTTCATAATTTTAAGATTAATTATCCAGAGAGATTTATACAAAGTAGTTATTCAAGAAGTTTTTTGATGAAGTTAATTGAACTACTTGCTATGAAATTACAACTAATATACATGAGAAGAAAAAGAACAACGGAGATAGCAACCTCAAAACTTATTCACTTTAACAAGAATGATAACAGCAGATGGATACTGAAAAGCTACAAGAATTTATTAAAGAATACTTAATTTTCTTAATAATCTTCAACTCCTGGAACTGCTTTTTCTTCTTTCTTTGGTACTTCAGTAACAACACATTCTGTAGTAATTATCATTGTTGCAGCTGATACTGCATTTTGAAGAGCACTTCTTGTAACTTTAGCAGGATCAATAATTCCTCCAGCTACCATATCAACATAATCCATCTTTAATACATCAAATCCTATGTTTTTATTCTTTTCTTCTTCTGATCTTTTCTTTATCTCAGATAGAACTTTAT
>Ga0265292_1001751_pt1 | contig 17687 bp, 17 predicted proteins | sample Munlanlewell296A_FD_189080 | JGI IMG/M metagenome (GOLD analysis project Ga0265292, IMG submission 189080) | Leachate microbial communities from a municipal landfill in Southern Ontario, Canada - Leachate well 296A | ecosystem: Engineered > Solid waste > Landfill > Unclassified | place: Canada... | reverse complement strand
TGGAGCGGGGTCCACGTTCCCGGCCGCACCCAGGCGCCGACCACGATCGCTGGGGTAGCTCATTCGGCAGAGCAGCCGCCTTGTAAGCGGCAGGTAAGGGGTTCGATTCCCCTCCCCAGCTCCAGGGAACCCACGCGGCACTTCGCTGCCGGCGCTATCCGGGGAACTGCGGCAACCAGACAGATTGGGCCGCAAGCATCCGGTTCACCATGTCGCGTACCTGGGGCAAGGTGCAATGCACGCCGGTGAGCGGATCCAGGGACACGGCCGCGTAGAGCAGGCTCTTGTCTCCGGTGAGAGCAGCCTGCGTCGCCAGCCGCTGGACGTTGATGTGGACGTTGCTGAGCGCCGCACAGATCGCCGGCAGATCGCCGTAGCGGATGGGACGAACCCCGTGCTCGTCCACCGAGCAGGCCAGCTCCACGCAGGCGTCCTCGGCGAGGTTGGGGATCAGGCCGCCGTTGCGCACGTTTCCGTAGATCACTCTCCGCCTACCGGTCACGATGCTGTCGAGGATGTAGGCGGCATACTCCTCCCCGGGGGTGAGCCCCTGGTGCCTCGACATCTCCACGACCACCTTCTCCAGGCCGGCCAGCCAGTCCTTTCCGTACAGCTCGTAGTGGTCCCAGCGCTTGTCGATGTAGTGCAGGACCGTTTCCGGGTTCTTACGGAACCAGGGCCAGTACTCGCTTGCATGATGGCTGGACTCGGTGTGGAAGTAGCCCGTCAGCCGCATCAGCTCGGTGCGCACGCGCTCGTTTCGACCGGTGTACGCGGTCCAGGGATCGTCGGAGTCGCTGGGGGGAAGCTCCTGCTCCAACTGGCGGCGGATCAAGGTCTCGTGGATCACGGGGATGAGGTCTTGGCCTCCCCGCCGGAATGTTGTGAACCAGGAGGTGTGGTTGACGCCCGCGCAGTCGAAGGTGATGTCCTCGTAGGGGATCGCGATCTGCTCGGCCAGCATTCGGGAGGTGTGCTGGACACTGTGGCAAAGGCCCACGGTCTTGATCCCGAGCAGGTCGGTGGCCCAGCAGAGAATCGACATGGGGTTGGCGTACTGGATCATCAACGCGTCAGGGCAGAGCTCGTGCATGTCCGCGGCGATCTCGCGCATCAGCGCCACGTGCCGCAGCCCTCGGAAGACGCCTCCGGGCCCGAGGGTGTCGCCGACCGGCTGGTCGATGCCGTACTCGCGGGGGATCTCGATGTCGCTCCGGTAGGCGTCCATCCCGCCCACCGCGAAGCAGCATATGACGAAATCGGCCTTGTCCAGCGCGGCTCGCCGGTCGGTGGTGGCGGTGGCCGTGGTGGGCAGGCTGTGGATCTCGATCATGTCCCGAGTGCACGCCAGTGTGCGCTCTGCCCCCTCGGCGCTTATGTCGTGAAGCCACAGGTCGCTGTCCTGGAGGGCGGGGAAGGACAGGATGTCGTAGATCAGTCGAACCGGGAAGACCGACCCGCCGGCGCCGATCATCGCGATCTTGCGCATGAGAAGTCCCCCTTCTTCACATCAGATGCCCGCGGCTCTTCCCGGGAACGGTCCCCAAGCCGGTCGATCCCGGCCTGGTCCGCGGCGCCCCATCCGACACACGACGCCTCATAGTGAATCAAGCGGCAGGCCCGGGCAAAGCCGAAGGCGACGAGGCGCCGGTCTTGCGCGGGCCGCGATGCGCTACAGTGAGCAACAGTGTGGCCTGAGAGGCGAGTCCGGCAATGGGGCCGGTGCTCCGGCCGCGCGGGAAGGCGGACAGGCATGGGCATCCCCGAAACGAGCGCCTGGCAGTCGGCTCTGGGGCAACTCGAGGAGGTCGCCGAGCTGCTGCAGTTGGACGATGGGATGCGGGAGATTCTGCGAACGCCCAAACGCTCCCTGATCGTGGCGGTGCCGATTCGCCGGGATGACGGCCGAGTGCAGGTTTTCCATGGCTATCGCGTCCACCACAACATGTCCCGCGGCCCGGCTAAGGGAGGCATCCGCTACCACCCGATGGTCAGCCTGGACGAGGTCAAGGCTCTGGCCATGTGGATGACATGGAAATGCGCCGTGATGGGCATTCCGTTCGGGGGCGCAAAGGGCGGTGTGGTTTGCGACCCGAAGGAGTTCAGCCGGGCTGAACTTGAACGGCTTACTCGCCGCTACGCCTCGGAGATCCTTCCGCTGATTGGCCCCGAGCGCGATATTCCCGCTCCGGACGTCAACACCGACGGTCAGATCATGGCCTGGATCATGGACACCTACTCGATGAACAAGGGTTACTCGGTCCCGGGGGTCGTGACCGGCAAGCCGTTCTCCATAGGGGGCAGCGAGGGCCGAGGCGGAGCGACTGCCCGAGGCGTGATGTACTGCCTGTTCTGCGCATTGCGCGATCGGGGCATCGCGCCGGCGGACGTCAAGGTGGCCATCCAGGGATTCGGCAAGGTCGGCGGTGGTGTGGTCAGGTTCCTCCACGATGCGGGATGCACGGTGGTCGGGGTGTCCGATGTCGCCGGCGGGGTCCACAACCCGACGGGGCTGGATCCCGCGGCCCTGGACGGGAACGTGGCCGAAACCGGCACGGTGGTGGGAACCCCCGGCACCGACACGATCACCAACGCGGAGTTGCTGGCGTTGGACTGCGAGGTGCTGGTGCCGGCCGCCCTGGAGAGCGTGATCACTGAGGAGAACGCCGCCAACGTGAAGGCACGCTTCGTCGTCGAAGGCGCCAACGGGCCGATCACTCCTGCCGGCGACCGCATCCTCAACGACAATGGCGTGCTGGTGGTGCCGGACGTGCTGGCCAACGCGGGTGGCGTAACCGTTTCTTACTTCGAATGGGTCCAGGACATCCAGGCCTATTTCTGGAGCGAGGAAGAGGTGAACAAGAGACTGCGCGGCCTCATGGAGAAGGCCTATGGAGAGGTCCACGCTCTCTCAACGCGCCGTGGGGTCCCCATGCGCCAGGCGGCCCAGATGATCGGGGTCGGCCGGGTGGCCGAGGCTCACCAGGTCCGCGGCCTATTCCCCTAGTGTGGTCTTGGCCGCGCTCGCGGGGACGCCCGGAAGGGCGCCGCCATGGGTCGAATTCGGCTGCGCTTGGGCGTGCGTGGAGCGATGCGTGGAGCCCTGATGGATCTCATTCGCCGACTGCCGACGTACCCCGTTCACGCTGCGTGCAGAAGGTCACTTGCGTGCGGACGAGCCCCGTGGTAATTACGTTGGTGTAATTCGGCGTATGCTGGTTGCGAACCTGGAGGGAGGAGCCGTGGAGGCGACTGAGCAAGAGGTGGTGCACGGCTCGTCCACGGCGCTGTCGGAGCGGGACCAGAAGATCCTCGCCTTCGAGCGGCAATGGTGGAAGTACGCGGGCGCCAGGGAGCAGGCGATACGCGAGCAGTTCGGCATGTCTGCCACGCGCTACTACCAGGTTCTCAATGAACTCGTGGATTCTCCGGATGCCTTGGCTTTCGACCCCATGCTGGTAAAGCGCTTGCGGCGAGTCCGCGCGACACGCCAGCGCATGCGGGCTGCTCGCCGCATGGGGTTCGACCTGGGCCCCGCCGGCAGCCAGTAGGGGAGGCGAGTCCTCCTGGGCAGACACGCCGCCCCCGGAAACGCCGACTTCACGCGGTCGCTGCTTCGCAGCGTCGTTAAGGCCTTGCTCGTTCTGGGTGCGTTTGGTTTGGTCGTCGCCCTGGTGGCGACCTTTGGGGGGCGCCGCTCCCCCGACAACCCCGCGATGTCCGGCTCGTCGCCGAGTCCGACTTCGCTGATCGAGATCGAGGACTTCGGGACGCCCTCTGCTATTGCGACACCCTCGGCCACCGCGACCCTCGCCTCCTCGCCTTCGCTTTCTCCCACTTCGCGATCCTCGGCCAGCCCCAGCTCTACCCAGGTTTCCAGAGTGAGGCTGCAGATACTGGACGGCGGGTCCCCGGCGGGATCGGTGGCCCAGGCGGCTGCTCGTGCCAGGGCCGCCGGCTACGTCGTGGTCGCGACCGAGCGGGCGGCTCGCACCTATGCCAAGAGCACGGTCTTCTACACTCCGGGCCACGCGCAGGAGGCCCGAGAGTTCCAGGCGCGATTCCCGGTCTTCTCTCAGGTGGCTCCGGCGCCGTCCACTGTGAGCGCGTCGATTCCGCTTCACGTCGTCCTGGGCCAGGACTACCGCTAGGCACTCGCCTCACGCTGATTCGATCCTTGGGGCGGCCCTGAAGTGCGGTTATCCTCTGGCCAGGTGACGCAACCGTGTCGGGTTCGCCGCCATCAGCATTTCGGGCCGAAGGAGGATGCTTTGCGCATCGCGATGGTTTCGCCGCCGTGGATCGAGGTCCCCCCGAGGGGCTACGGGGGAATCGAGTGGGTGGTCAGCCTGCTAACCGAGGAACTGGTGCGCCGGGGGCACGAAGTGACCTTGTTCGCCACCGGGGACTCGGTGACCTCGGCCGACCTCGAGTACTTCTATGCCGAGGGCCAGACCTCGCGCATGCATCACACGGCGCCCGATTCCATCCATGCCCGCCTGGTGGTGGACGCTCTCGGCAAGGCCGTCGGCGAAGGCCGGCCCTTCGACATCGTTCACGACAACACGCAGGCCTTGCTGGTCGCCTTCGCACCATGGCTTCCCTGCCCGACTCTTCACACCCTCCACGGCGCGGCACACCCGGAGGCCCTGGAGTTCTACGGGCGATTCGCGAACACGACGAACTTCAACGCCATCAGCGCATCGCAGGCATCGGACTTCCCGGGACTCTCGGTGTGCGGCGTGGTCCCCAATCCCATTGACGTGGCCTCTTTCCCTTTCCGGGCGGACAAGCAGGACTACCTGCTCTTCCTCGGCAGGCTCTTCCCCGACAAGGGCCTCCACCATGCCCTCGAGGTGGCGCGCCGTGTGGGCATGCCCATCAAGATCGCCGGGAAGATCGACCCCGGTGAGAGCGCCGATTACTTCGAGGCCGAGATCGCTCCCCACCTCGACGGTGAGTCGGCAGAGTACCTCGGCCAGGTGAGCGACGAGGAGAAGAAGGCGCTGCTGGCGGGAGCCCGAGCCACGCTCTTCCCGATCCAGTGGGAGGAACCGTTCGGGCTGGTGATGACCGAGTCCATGGCTTGCGGGACTCCCGTGCTGGCCTTCCGCCGCGGCTCGGTACCCGAGGTCGTGGAGGACGGGGTATCGGGATTTATCGTGGACGGCTCGGTCGAGAAGATGGCTGAGGCCGTGGGCAGAGTGTCCTCGCTCGATCCCGCGGAGATCCGGGCATCCGCTGAGCGCCGATTCTCGCCTGGGGTCGTGGCACTTGCCTACGAGAGGCTATACACCCGGATCGTGCGGGGGGATCGAGGGTAGTGGGAGCCGCGGCGCTGGAGGCGGTCCGAGAACGACTGGCCTGCGCGCTGGTCTGCGCCGACTTCGATGGGACGCTGGCTCAGATCGTGGATCATCCTTCCGGTGCCGTGCCTTTGCCCGGCGCGGTGGAGACGCTTTCGATGCTGGCCCGACGGTGCCGTTGCGTGGCGATGGTTTCGGGCCGCCCGGTGGCCGATCTTTTTGAGCGGGTCGGGGTGGAGGGCATCGTCTACACCGGCCTCTACGGTATGGAAACCCGCGAGGTGGGCGGGTGCATCACGATATCCCCGGAGGGGCAGGCCGCCGCCGCCGCGATTCACTCCGTACGCAAGGAGTTGGAGGCGGCCTTGGCGAGGGAGCCGGGCGCCGTGTTGGAGGACAAGGGCCTGACGCTGGCCGCACATTTCCGGTTGGCGCCCGACCCAGGGTCGGCGGGGGAGCGGGTTCGCCAAGTCGTCGCCGACTTGGCCTTGCGTCATGGACTTGCGGTGGCCGGGGGGCGGATGGTTTGGGAGCTGGTTCCCGCGGGTGCGGTCGACAAGGGCAGACCGATTCTCCGCTTGGTTGAGGCTGAGGATGCCGGGGCCGTGCTGTTCGCCGGTGACGACGTGGGCGACCAGGCGGCTTTCCGGGCCCTGGACGAGATTGCGGCGCGAGGCATTCCCACCTGCAAGGTGGCGGTCTCCTCGACGGAGGGACCGCCGGACTTGCTCGAGGCGGCCGACATCGTGGTCGACGGCCCGCAGGGGGCCCTGGAACTGCTCAGGAGCTTGATCGTCTCCTAGGCGGTCCGGCGCTTCGCCTAACCCCTGGGGCCTTCGCACAGATCGGCGTACTGCTCCGTGAGCCACCGGCTGGGCGGCCAGGCGCTCGCTGCGGCTCGCAGCGTGCGTGCGCGGGACCGGCGCTCTTCCGGGCCCATGTTCAATGCGCGCGCAATCGCCTCGGCGGTCTCGACCACGTCCAGGGGGTTGATCGCCAGGGCAGCCGGCTCCAGTTCGGGGAAGGCGCCCGCGTTGCGGGAAAGCACCAGAACGGTGTCCGCCCGGCTGACTATCGAGCCTTCCTTGGCCACCAGGTTCATGCCGTCCATGACCGGGTTCACGACCAGCACGTCGGCAATGGTCATCGCCGCCAGCGATCTCGGGAAGTCGTCGGAGACATCCAACACCACCGGCTCCCAGTCCCCCTCGACGAAGCGCTCGTTGATCGCGTCGGCCGCCGCTTCGACCTCGGCGGCGTATAGCTGGTACTCGGGCAGGTCTTGCCGCGAGGGGTAGGCGTGGATGAGGTGGACCACCCGACCTCGCCACTCGGGATGGGTGAGCAAGAATGCCTCGTAGGACGCAAGTCCACGCAACAGGTTCTTGGAAAGCTCCAGCCGGTCGACACGCACGACCAGGGCTCGGTCGCCGATCCTGGCCCGGATCATGTCGGCGTGTCTGGCCACGTCCGGGCTCTGGGCACGCTCGACCAGAGAGGGGGCGTCGACGCCCAACGGATAGACGCCTACGCGCACGTCTCTCCCGCCGACGCGCAAGCCGCCGGGGATCTCCTGGGCACCGAGCAGTACGCGGGCGCACGCGCTGAAGTTGTCCGCCCACCGGGGAGTGAGGAAGCCGACCAGGTCGCAGGCCAGCATCCCCTGGAGTAGCTCGCGGGCGGCTCGGTCCGGAAGCATCGCGAAGTAGTCGGGTGCGCACCAGGGCGAGTGGGTGAAGTGGGCGATCCGCACATCGTCTCGCTCAGCTCGCAGGCCCATGGCCGCGAGACTGAGATGGTAGTCCTGGATGAGCACGGCCCCGCCGACCGGCGCCTGCTCGGACAGTGCGCGGGCGAAGGCGGCATTGACGCGCCGGTAGGCCTCCCAAGCTTCCCACCAAACGGCGTCGAATCGCGGGGTACGGGCGAGGTCGAACAGGTAGTGCTGCAGGAACCACAGCGTCCGGTTGGCCACGGTGTTGTAGGAGGCCTGAGCGTCTCGCCGGTCCAGCGCCAGGTAGCTGAGGTGGTAACTGTCGCCGTCCAGCTCGACCGGCGCGCCCCTGGGGTTGGCCGCCGCGAAGGTCCGGTCGCCTTCAGACAGGGCCGAGGCCATCCAGCGGGCCTGCGAATCGCGCAGCACCGAGGAGATGGCCGAGACGAGCCCCCCTCCTCCTCGCGCAGCCGTCAGGTCACCCCCGGGAGTGGGGGAGAACACCGCCGGCCCCCGGTTGGAGGCGACCACGGTAAGGGCAAGGTCCATTCAAACTCTCCCCAGCGCTTTGAACAGCTCCACCGAATCACCAAGGCTTCGCGTGGACAGGAACCGCCTGCGCACCAGCTCGCGTCCGGCGAGGGCCATGCGGCCGGGCAGGCGAGGCTGCATGAGCAGTCGCACACAGGCCGAAGCGCATTCCTCGATGCTGCCGACCAGTAGGCCGGTCTTGCCATCGATGATCTGCAGGCGGATGCCTCCGACGTTGCCGCCGACCACCGGCTTGGACTTCCAGAGCGCTTCGGCCACCGTCAGCCCGAAGCCTTCCCTCAAGGACTTCTGCACAACCACCGTCGCGCATCGCTGGAACGCGTTGACCTCGATGCTGCCCACCCCCTGGAGGTTGGAGAGCAAGTGGATGTCCGCATCGCCGTCTCGATGGGCCTGCGTCTTGTTGAACCACTCCCAACCCTCCGGGTCGTCGGAGGCCATCGAGGCGACCATGACGAGTTGGATGCCGGGGACCTGCTTGCGCACCAAGCGGAAGGCATCAATGACGCCGAGGGGGTCTTTCCACGGATCGAAGCGGGAGACCTGGAGCAAGAAAGGCCGCTCGGGGTCCACACCGTGGCGAGCCACGATCTCACGAGAAGTCGCCGGATCGAGTGGGATGTTCTTGGGCGAGAGAGGGTCGATTGTCGGAGCGGAGAAGACCACGCGGGGACCGACGAGATCATCTGGGAGGAACTCCGGCAGGGTGAAGATGGCAGCGTCGTAGCGGGCGACGTATGGGGCGAGGAAGTTCCAGACCGGTGCGTGGGTGCGGGTCAGGTCTATGTGACAGCGCCAGATCCAGCGGCCCGGAGGCCGGCTGCCCAGGATCTCGCCCAGGTAAGCAAGCAACGCCGCGGGCTGCGCGTCGTGCACGACGACAAAGTCGTAGCTCTTGCCCAATTCCACGAAGGCGTCGGCGTTGGCGCGGACCACCTTTCGATAGGTTCGCTCCATTGCCTCGCCCCAGGGCACCTCCATGCCCTGCAGGCCGTTGTGGATGGCCTTGGTGACGTTGAAGAAGGGCTCCCCGGCTTGGATGACTCGCCACTCCGACTCGATGCCGAGTTCTCGCTCGAGCGGCACGTTGGTCTGGAGGATCTCGGCCACCCCGCCGCCGAAGGCGGTGGAGTTCACGTGTAGCACGCGTGCGCCCGCGAGCGACTTGGCGGCCGCGCGCAGCGACTCCACGACGTCTTTGCCGGCGGGAGCGGCGTAGTCGTCCAAGTGGTGGGCGGTCACGGGGACCGTGTCGATCATCAGATATGCCTCCCAGCGACCGTGAGCGGGCAGCGCAAGCGAGCCCCGTGCAGCCAACAGTGAATCTCCCCGGGAGCCCCGACGCAAGAATCGGCGGAGCGATCTGGGCTATTGCGAGGCAATCGCGGAAGCAACCAGGTCAGGCCGGCTCGCCGGCTTGGGGCGGGTCGGCTGCGCTCAGCAGGCGTAGCTTGTCGACCATCTGCTGGCGGCGACGCTCTTCCTCGCCGGGATTACCCCGGGCGGCCATGACCCCACGCACCACCTGGCTCAAGGCCAGGGGGCTGAACGGTTTGGTGATGTACTCGGCCGCCCCTTCTGTCCAGCCCTTTATCTGGTCGGAGTCCTGGGTCTTGGCCGTGAGCATCACGATGGGGATGCCGGCGGTTCGCGCGTCACTCTTGAGCTCCCGCAGAACCTGCCAGCCGTCCATCTTGGGCATCATCACGTCGAGGAGTATGACCTCGGGCGGATCCTCGCGGGCGATCCTGAGCGCATCCTCCCCGTTGGATGCCTCGGTGACCTGGTAGCCCTCGAACTCGAGGTTCACTCGGCAAAGGAGCAAGACATCGGTCTCGTCGTCCACCACCAACACCGTCGGACGCTCCACGACGTCTCCTCCCTACCGACCATGGTCCCGGCACTCGAATCGACCCATGCACACAGTATCGCCGGGTGGCGTTCCGTCCTCATTCTTGCGGTGAGAGCATGGGAATGGAATAGGTACTGTAGTTCATTCTGCACCTCTCGTGCCCCCCTGTCCTGGCCGGCGCTGGGAGTCTTCCCAACGCACCCCGCCGCGGCCGATTTGTTTGACATCGATTCGCGTCGCATGCTACCCAAGATCCCACAACTGAATACTTGCTCATCCAGAGGGGTGGAGGGCCCGGCCCGACGAAGCCCCGGCAACCCCTCGGCCGACCCCAGGTCGCGACGGGAAGGTGCCAATTCCGGCCCGCGAGGGGAAGATGAGGTGCGCTCTCGAGCCCCTTCGCCGTAGAAGGGGTGTTTTTCTGTCGGGTCTCTGTCGGGACATGCGGCGCCGCGGATCCAGGCCGCGGATCGAGAAGGAGAGGGATCTCGCCCATGGGCGACAACGTCATGGCGCTGCGCTGCCGGGAATGCGCGCGGGAGTACCCGGTTGAGCCGATCCACGTCTGCGAGTTCTGCTTCGGGCCGCTGGAGGTCGCATACGACGAGGACCGCGTTCGCGCGAGCTTCAGTCGAGAGTCGATTGCGGCGGGTCCCCACTCGATGTGGCGGTATGCTCCGCTCCTGCCGGCGTCACCGGAGAACCGGGTGGATTTGGGGGTCGGTATGACCCCGCTGGTGCCCGCTCCCCGGCTCGCGGAGGCTCTGGGCCTTGGAGAGCTCTACATCAAGAACGACACCCGCAACCCCAGCTTCTCGTTCAAGGACCGCGTTGTCTCGGTCGCCATCACCCGGGCCAGGGAGTTCGGCTTCGAAACGGTCGCTTGCGCCTCAACCGGCAATCTCGCCAACTCCGTGGCCGCTCACGCGGCGGCAGCGGGGCTGAAGTCCTATGTGTTCATCCCGGCCGATCTCGAGCAGGGCAAGATCCTGACCACTGCCGTGTATGGTCCGAACCTGGTGGCGGTTTGGGGCAGCTACGACGAGGTGAACCGGTTGTGCGCCGAGGTTGCGGGGCGATTGCCGTGGGCTTTCGTCAACGTCAACATCCGGCCCTTCTATGCCGAGGGCTCCAAGACGATCGCTTTCGAGATCGCCGAGCAGCTGGACTGGAGCCTGCCGGACCACGTGGTCGTGCCGATTGCCTCGGGTAGCCTGCTAACCAAGGTACGCAAGGGTTTCGGCGAGTTCGTCCACTACGGGATCGTGCCGGAGCACCCCGTGCGGATATCGGGGGCTCAGGCCAGCGGTTGCGCCCCGGTGTCCAGTGCGTTCAAGGCTGGGGTGGAGCACATCCGTCCCGTCAAGCCCGATACCATCGCCAAGTCGCTGGCCATTGGCAACCCGGCCGACGGCTACTACGCATGCAGAGCGGTGCGAGAGACGGGCGGGGCGATCGAGGACGTTTCCGACGAGGAGATCTGGGAAGCCATGCTGCTCTTGGCGTCCACCGAGGGGATCTTCGGCGAGACGGCCGCGGGGGTGACCATAGCCACTCTGAAGCGCTTGGCGCAGCAGGGAGTCGTGGGACGCGAGGAACGGGTGGTGGCTCTCGTGACGGGCCTGGGATTGAAGACCTTGGAGGCGGTGGCCGAGCACGTGGGGCCGACGATGACCATCGCTCCCAAGCTGGAGGAGTTTGAGGAGCGGCTGAGTTCCTTGGGGTAACCAGGAGGGGAACATGAGTGTTTCGGTCAGAGTGCCGACCCCTTTGCAGCGGCTGACTGCGGGGGAATCGGAGGTCGTGGCAGAGGGTGCGAGCGTGGGCCAGGTCCTGAGGGATCTCGAGGCGCGCTACCCCGGCATCGGGGAGCGGGTTTGCGACGAGAACGGCCAGGTTCGCCGCTTCGTCAACATCTACGTCGGCGGCGAGGACATTCGTTTCCTGCAGGGTCTGGAAACCGCCGTGTCCGACGGCGCCCAGCTTTCCATCGTGCCGGCTGTGGCCGGAGGCGCCTGAGCGGCCTATCCTGAGTCTGTGGCCGTGCCACCAGGGCGCGGCGCGCGTGCTCCGGAGGGCTTTGGACATGATGCGGCTATCCCGCCGTACCGAGTATGGGCTGCGGGCCATGATGGAACTGGCCTTGCGCGAGGGTGAGGGGGCAGTTCCGGCCCACACGATTGCCCACTCCCAGGGGATCCCCCTGCGGTTCTTGGAGCAGCAACTCAACACCCTGAGCAAGGCCGGATTGGTCGCGAGCTATCGGGGCGTCAAGGGCGGCTGTCTGCTGGCCAAGCCCGCGTCCCAGATCCGAATCCTCGACGTCATCGACGTGCTCGAGGGACCGGTCATGAAGATGGGCTGCCAGGAAGGCCCCGAGGATGCCTGCGCGCAGTCCACTCGGTGCGGACTCGAGGAACTGTGGAGGAGGGTGCAAATCAGCGTGCGGGCCGTGTTCGCCGACACCACTCTCGCGGATCTGGCCCACCGCCACGGCGAGCTTCAACCTTGCGCGGCTCTGTGGCCCGACGCGGAGTCCCGGCGGTTGCCGGTCATCCAGTAGCCGGGCAGGCCCGGCCCGGGTTGTTCGGCGAGAGGGGACCGTCGGCCCGAGCGCTGTGAGCAGCCGGGTCGGGGTAGGACTCAAGACCCGACCCCTCCGGGCCGATTATGGGGTCGGAGGATGGTGTCCAGGAAGTCCCAGGGGGTGTTTCTGAGTGGCACGTGTGTTGATCGTCGACGACGATCCCGTTGTTCGAGCCGCGCTCGAGTGGGCTCTCAGCGATGAGGGCTACCAGGTCGAGACGGCAGCCGATGGGGAGTCGGCGGTGGCGGCGATGTCCGCGAACGCTCCCGACGCGGTCTTGCTGGACTTGATGCTTCCCGGCATGGACGGCTGGGGAGTCCTGCGCGAGATCACCCGGCTGGGGATCCGCTCGCGTACGCGCGTGATCCTCGTGACCGGCCGGGTGCAGGAGTCCGACATCCTCCTGGGGTGGCGCCACGGCGTGGACGAGTATGTGACCAAGCCTTTCGACGTCAACCAGGTTGTCGAGGTCGTCGCCGAGATCCTCCAAGCGGCGCCGGAGCAGCTTCGGGAGAAGCGGCTGCGCGAGTTGGAGAAGGCTCAGTTGTTGCGCCGCATCGAGGCCGCGTTCACTTTCTAGCCCCAGTCCGACCTCCGAGCCGACTTCCCCGCGGCTCGGCAACTCGACCGCCTGCGACCCGCCCGGCGCCCTGGCGCTACCTGCCTGGATCTCTGCCTGAGCCTTGCGAGCCGGTCTCTCGGGGGATCTTGCGGCGTTTGGGGCTTGTTGCTCTTGCTCCTCCCCTTGCTCATAATCCGTTAGCACTCTATTCTGTCGAGTGCTAGTGTAGTGCGCCCGAAGTCCCCCTACATTCGGGCGCGTTTGCATCTCGAATCGCGGCGTTGCTCGTCGGTTGCATACCTACAGGTATGCGCCCTCCTCGCGCCTTGCGCTTCGGGCGCACCCGCGCCCTCGGTGTATACGGCGAATTCGGGCGCACTACACCAGTAAGGGTAAGGGTCATCTGCCTGTATTCCGGTCGCCTGCGGGGGGCCGGGGAACGTGAGGAAGGGAGGACTTATGCCGAAGATCATCGCCTTCGACGAGGAGGCACGGCGGGCTCTGGAGCGTGGCATGAACCAGCTCGCCGACGCGGTGCGGGTTACCTTGGGACCCAAGGGCCGCAACGTGGTGCTCGAGAAGAAGTGGGGCGCTCCGACCATCACCAACGACGGCGTGTCCATCGCCAAGGAGATCGATCTCGAGGATCCATACGAGAAGATCGGTGCCGAGTTGGTCAAGGAAGTCGCCAAGAAGACCAACGACGTGGCCGGCGACGGAACCACCACAGCGACCATTCTGGCTCAGGCTCTGGTGACCCACGGGCTGAAGAACGTCGCTGCGGGCGCCAACCCCATGGGGCTCAAGCGCGGAATCGAGAAGGCCGTCGAGCGCACCGTGGAGGCAATCCGGGATGCCTCCAAGGAGATCGAGGACAAGGACGAGATCGCCCACGTGGCCGCCATCTCGGCCGGTGACGACGAGATCGGCTCGATCATCGCCGAGGCCCTGGACAAGGTCGGCAAGGACGGCGTGGTCACCGTCGAGGAGTCCAACACCTTCGGGCTCGAGCTTGAGACCGTCGAGGGAATGCGCTTCGACAAGGGCTACATCTCCCCCTACTTCGTCACCGACCCGGAGCGCATGGAAGCGGTCCTCGAGGACCCCTACATCCTCGTGGTCAACTCCAAGATCTCCGCTGTCAAGGACATGTTGCCGGTTCTGGAGAAGGTCATGCAGAGCGGCCGCTCGATCATGCTGATCGCTGAGGACATCGAGGGCGAAGCGCTGGCCACGTTGGTGGTCAACAAGATCCGCGGCACCTTCAAGTCGGTCGCCGTCAAGGCTCCCGGCTTCGGCGACCGGCGCAAGGCCATGCTTCAGGACATTGCCATCCTCACCGGCGGCCAGGTCATCTCCGAGGAGGTCGGTCTCAAGCTGGAGAACACCGCCCTGGAGATGCTGGGCAAGGCCCGCAAGGTCGTCGTGACCAAGGATGAGACCACCATCGTCGAGGGCGCGGGCGACGCCGAGCAGATCAAGGGTCGCGTCAACCAGATCAAGGCCGAGATCGACAAGACCGACTCCGACTACGACCGCGAGAAGCTTCAGGAGCGGCTGGCCAAGCTGGCCGGAGGCGTGGCGGTCATCAAGGTCGGCGCGGCCACCGAGGTCGAGCTCAAGGAGAAGAAGCACCGCATCGAGGACGCCGTCTCGGCGACCAAGGCTGCGGTCGAGGAAGGCATCGTCGCGGGTGGGGGCACGGCCCTGGTTGCCGCGCAGGCGGTGCTGGACACCCTGAAGCTCGAGGGCGACGAGGCCACCGGTGTGGCGATCGTGCGCAGGGCCCTCGAGGAGCCACTGAAGCAGATTGCCGTCAACGCCGGCCTCGAGGGTGGCGTGGTGGTGGAGAAGGTGCGCAACCTCAAGGCCGGTTGGGGCCTGAACGCAGCCACGGGTGAGTACGTGGACATGTCGAAGGCCGGCATCGTCGACCCGGCCAAGGTCACCCGTTCGGCGCTGCAGAACGCGGCCTCCATCGCGGCGCTGTTCCTCACGACCGAGGCGGTCGTGGCGGACAAGCCCGAGAAGGAGAGGATGCCGGCGATGCCCGGCGGCGGTATGGGGGGCATGGGCGGCGACGACTTTTAGTGTAGTCAGGTAGCGAACGCGAAGGGCGGGGGCGGCGATGCCGCCCCCGCCTCTTATTTTGCGGGGGAGAGCGCCAGTGTGGTGCGTCCGAATTCGCCGTAGACATCGAGGGCGCGGGTGCGCCCGAAGCGCAAGGCGCGAGGAGGGCGCATGCCTGTAGGTATGCAACCGACGAGCAACGCCGCGATTCGGGATGCGGACGCGACCGAATGTAGGGGAACTTCGGACGCACCACACTAGGGGTTGCCTCGCGACCCGGCGGCCTCAACAATGGGCAGGTGGAACCGACCCGCTCACCGCTTTCGGCCAAGCTCGATGCGCTGAGGCAAAGCCTCGCAGCGACGGGCGGGGTCTTGGTGGCCTTCTCCGGTGGGTGCGACAGCGCCTTCCTGCTTGCCATGGCCTCAGAGGTCCTGGGAGACAGGGCGGGCGCGGCAACGGGAGTGTCGCCGTCCATCCCCGCCGCGGAACGCAAGGCGGCGGCGGAACTCGCGGGGCGGTTGGGAGCGCGGCACGTCTTCGTGGAGACGTCGGAGTTCGAGCTTCCCGGCTACCTGGCCAACGGCGTCGACCGCTGCTTTCACTGCAAGAGCGCCTTGTTCGACGTCCTCGAGCCTCTGGCTCGCGATATGGGACTTGCCGCGATAGCCGTGGGCACCAACGCCGACGACTTGGGCGATTTTCGCCCCGGTCAGGAGGCGGCGCGAGTGCGCGACGTCCTGACTCCATTGGCGGACGCGGGCTTCACAAAGGCCGATGTCCGCGAGGCCTCGAAGGCAATGGGACTTCCCACTTGGGACAAGCCGCCGGCGGCGTGCTTGGCCTCGCGCTTGCCCTACGGGACCCCGATCAACCCGAGTGCCCTGGCCCGGATCCAGGCGGCGGAGGAGGTCTTGACGGGTCTCGGGTTCCGGCAGGTGCGTGTGCGCGATCACGGCAACCTCGGCCGGATCGAGGTCGAGGCGGCGGAGATGGAGCGACTCGCTTCAGCGGGAATCCGCAAGAAGGTGGCGCAAGCTCTGCGCGATCTGGGGTATACCTACGTTGCCGCCGACCTAGACGGTTTTCGATCGGGCAGCATGAACGAGGTTCTTGACCTGGTCCCCGGGGGTCCCAACCCGGTGCCGGTGCCGGACGACGAAGGCGAGGAGGGACCGTGAAGCAGAGACTGCATCTGACGTTTCCGGAGCACCTGATCACCGAGCCGGTGATCTACAACCTGGCCAAGCGCTACGACCTCGTCACCAACATCCGCCGGGCCAACGTGGAGGAACGCGTGGGGTGGGTGATCCTCGAGGTCGAGGGCTCCGAGGATGCCCTCGAGGCCGGCGTCGAGTACCTGCTCGGGATGAGTGTGCAGGTGGACCGCATCGACGGCGACGTCCTGGAAGGCTAGTGTGATATGCCCGAATGTAGGGGAACTTCGGACGCACTACGCTAGCTACGGCCTGATGGTCAGCGGCTTCATCTCGCGCCCGCAAGGGACCATGGCGGTGTTGGGGCCGAAGGTGGGCGCAGGGCTCGCTGAGGCCACCGCTGAAGGAGAACCCGACGGGGAAGGGGACGGCGAGACCGTCGGGCGAGCGGTTGGGGTCGGGACGGCCCCCGGCGCTCCCGAGATGACCTCCTGCGGCACCGGTTGGTCGGCCGCGATGGCTTCCCACAGGAGCTTGGTGCGCTCCGGTATCTCCAGGACGTAGGAGATACGGCCGATCATGCCGGTCTTGGACGGCAGGCTCAGAGTCTGGACGTCCTTTGACTTCATGCCTTTGGCCGAGCGGGCCATCCCCAGGATCTTGCGGCTGGAGAGGTCCTTGTCGACGGCGACGGCGGGGCGAAGATCAGAGACCAGCCGGTCCCACCGGGTCGTGGGCACCTTCTTCAGCCGCTCGAACAGCGCTATCAGTAGCGCTCGCTGGCGGGCCTGACGCCCGAAGTCACCCTGCGGATCGAAATGGCGAGCCCGCACCAGCGCGAGAGCCTGGCTGCCGTTGACCCGTTGCGTGCCGGCCTTCAGGTCCAGCCCTGCCACCTTGTCCTTCAAGGCGCAGGGGGCGTCCACCGTCAGACCGCCGGCGGTGTCGATCACCTTCTGGAACCCGGCAAGGTCGATAGAGACGAAGTGGTCTATGGGGAGTCCGGTGAACCGCTCGACGGTCTTGACGAGCAAGGCCGGACCGCCGTTGAAGGCTGAGTCGAGCTTGCCGTACACCTCGGTCTTGGGCCGGCCCGGCCAGGTCCCGGGGATCGCGACCCGCAGGTCACGAGGCAGTGAGACGAGCACGGCCGCGTGGCGGGCCGAGCTGTAGTGGACCAGCAGGATCGAGTCGGCGCGGGTCCCGGAGACCTTGCCCTTACCGAAGGTGTCGGATTGCTCCTCGGACACCGCGGCCCGGCTGTCCGACCCGGTGACCAGGATGTTGATCGGCTCGCCCGCAGCCGCCGAGTGTGAGATGCCCGCATCGACGCGATGAAGGGAAGGAAGAACCCGGACGAGGAACACGCCCACCCTCACGGCCACGGCGGCCATCAGCACGGCCAAGCCGGCAATCAGCAGCTTGCGCTTCACCTGGTCTCCTGGTCCAACGCCCGCGAGTGGGCAGCGGGGCTCGACGTGAGTTCCCTTCGCCGAATGTCCCGGCGGGCGGATGCCAATGGTACCTGGGTTGACGGATGCATGACGGGAGGCCGTCAGTCCTTGGCTTTGATGCTCCCGGCTCGCCCGGGCGGCCAGATGCGTACGACCGCCCTCCCGACGAGCGCGCCCCGCTTGATGGGCCCGATCACCCGGCTGTCGGAGCTGTTGCCGCGGTTGTCGCCCATCACGAAGTACTCATCCTTGCCCAAGGTGATCGGTGAGAACTCCGATGTGTTCACGCCCTTGGATAACCAGGGTTCGGCCAGGGCACTGCCGTTTATGAACACGTGGCTGCCCTTCCCTTCGACGGTGTCGCCCGGCAGGCCGATCACGCGTTTGATGAGATCGGCCTCCCCGGGTGTGGGCTGACCAAAGCCCTCCGCCA
>Ga0265292_1001750_pt1 | contig 17691 bp, 13 predicted proteins | sample Munlanlewell296A_FD_189080 | JGI IMG/M metagenome (GOLD analysis project Ga0265292, IMG submission 189080) | Leachate microbial communities from a municipal landfill in Southern Ontario, Canada - Leachate well 296A | ecosystem: Engineered > Solid waste > Landfill > Unclassified | place: Canada... | reverse complement strand
AGAAATTTGTGATGGCTTTAGCCGGTTTGTTCTTACTCACTTTTTTACCGGTTCATCTTATTATCAACCTGATGTTGCTTAAGAGTGACCCTGGGCCTTTTAACGAAGCTGCACATTTCATGGCAACATTTCCATTAGTAAAAATAATGGAGGTTGCTCTGATCGGAGCGATACTTATTCATATTGGCTGGGGCATTTTCCTTCAGATCCAGAACTGGCTAGCCCGTCCGGTTGGTTATGTCAGCGGCAACAAATCAGAAACATCATTTTTCTCAAGGTTCATGATCTGGACCGGAGCTTCAATCTTCATCTTTCTTGTACTGCATTTCTTTAATTTTTATTTCATTAAGCTGGGATTAGTCGCCGGGAATCCGGAAGATTTTTATTCTCTTGCGCATAACCTTTTTAAGATCCCTGCATATAATTATATTTATCTTGTTTGTTTTTCACTGCTTGGTTTTCACCTTTACCATGCCTTCTCTTCAGCTTTCCAGACATTTGGTCTGAATCACAGATTATGGACTCCGGTAGTCAAAGTGGTTGCACTGATCTATGCAATCGTACTCCCGGCAGGTTTTGCTTTTATCTCAATCACTTTATGGCTTTTCAAGTAGATCAGAAAAAAAATACAATTATGGGAAAACTAATTTCAAAAATACCCGATGGTCCACTGGCACAGAAATGGACAAAATATAAAGCTTCTGTTAAACTGGTTAATCCGGCAAACAAGAAGAAGCTTGAAATAATTGTCATTGGTACCGGATTGTCTGGTGCAGGAGCTGCCTCAGCGCTCGGTGAACTGGGATACAGTGTGAAAAACTTCTGTTACCAGGACTCCCCGCGAAGAGCACATTCCGTTGCAGCTCAGGGCGGGATAAATGCAGCAAAAAACTATCAGGGCGACGGTGATAGTATTTATCGCCTGTTTTATGATATGATCAAGGGTGGCGATTACAGGGCCCGCGAAGGAAATGTTTACAGGGCAGCTGAAGTAAGCAATGAAGTAATTGACCATTATACTGCTCTTGGAGTGCCCTTTGCACGCGATTATGGAGGAACACTCGATACCCGCTCTTTCGGGGGAGTCCAGGTGTCAAGAACCTTTTATTCCAAGGGACAGACAGGTCAGCAGTGTCTACTGGGAGCCTATTCATCGCTAAACAGGCAGATAAAAAAAGGTAATGTAACTATGTTTCCCCGCCGTGAGATGCTCGATCTTGTTTTAATTGACGGTAAGGCACGCGGAATTATTGCCCGCAACCTCCTGACAGGCGAAATTGAAAGACACGCGGCACATGCAGTTGTACTTGCCACCGGAGGTTATGGTACTATTTATTATATGTCAACCCTTGCTGTTAACTCAAATGCATCCGCAGCATGGAAGGCACATAAAAAAGGAGCCTTTTTTGCCAACCCGAGTTTTGTGCAGATACATCCTACCTGTGTTCCTCAGTTGAACGAGTTCCAGTCAAAACTGACGCTTATGTCGGAATCACTTCGTAATGACGGACGCGTTTGGGTTCCCAAAACCAAAGGAGATTCAAGAGCTGCAAATGAGATACCTGAAGAAGAGAGAGATTATTATCTCGAACGTCGGTATCCCACTTTCGGAAACCTTGTGCCGAGGGATGTTGCTTCCAGGGCTGCCAAGGAACGTTGCGACGCTGGTTTTGGTGTTGGTGAAACAGGTCTCGCGGTTAATCTTGATTTCAGGGATTCTATAAAGAAACAGGGGAAGAAAGCTATCGAGAACAAATACGGTAACCTCTTTGAGATGTATAAAACCATCACGGGGATTGACCCGTATGAAGAGCCGATGCGCATCTACCCGGCCGGCCATTACACCATGGGCGGATTATGGGTTGATTATGAACTGATGACCACAATACCCGGACTTTATGCGATAGGTGAAGCTAACTTCTCGGATCATGGAGCAAACCGTCTTGGAGCGAGTTCTCTGATGCAGGCTTCAGGTGACGGATATTTTATTCTTCCAAATACAATAAGTAATTACCTGGCCGATGAGATAAGTGTACCGAAAATCTCGACCGACAAACCGGAATTTGAAGCTGCTGAAAAAGAGGTAGTTGAAAGACTTATAAAACTTATTTCAATAAAAGGAAAGCAAACTGCTTCATCATTCCATAAGCGTCTGGGTAAGATAATGTGGGACTATTGCGGAATGATAAGAAACGAGGAAGGACTTAAGAAAGCACTTGTACTGATAAGGGAGCTTAAGGAAGAATTCTGGAGAGATCTTATTGTGCCAGGAACATACAGTGAACTTAACATGGAATTGGAGAAGGCAGGCAGGGTAGCGGATTATTTTGAACTTACCGAGCTTCTTGTAACAGATGCCCTTAACAGGAAAGAGTCATGCGGGGCACATTTCAGGGAAGAGTATCAGACTCCTGATGGCGAAGCACTCAGGAACGATGAAAAGTATACTTATGTTGCTGCCTGGGAATATGCAGGAGAAGGGAAACCATCTGTAATGCATAAGGAGGAGCTGAAGTTTGAGGAGGTTGAGATGAATGTGAGAAGCTATAAGTAAAGGCCCAAAGGCATAACGACATAACGACATAACAAAATAACGACATAACAAAATAAACAGAATATGAAGCTCACACTTAAGATATGGCGTCAGAAAAATGCAAAAACCAAAGGTAGTTTTGTAACCTACATAATGGATAATGTATCTCCTGAGATGGCATTCCTCGAGATGCTCGATTCTCTTAATAAAAAGCTTGTTGAAGAGGATAAGGATCCGGTGGCTTTCGACCACGATTGTCGCGAAGGGATCTGCGGCTCGTGCGGAATGTACATAAACGGACATCCTCACGGGCCGGTTCCTGCAATCACTACATGCCACCTCTCCATGAGATATTTCAAGGAAGGAGATACAATATGGGTTGAACCATGGAGAGCAAAGCCCTTCCCTGTAATCAAAGACCTTATTGTTGACAGAACGGCTTTTGATAAGATCCAGATAGCCGGGGGATTCATTTCCGTGAATACCGGGGCAGCACCTGAAGCCAATTCAATTCTTATCCGGAAGAAAAAATCAGACGATGCCTTTGATTCGGCTATTTGCATCGGGTGCGGCGCCTGTGTAGCTGCCTGTAAAAATGCCTCAGCAATGTTGTTTGTATCCGCTAAAATTTCTCAGTTTGCTCTTTTACCACAGGGTAGAATTGAGGCAAAAGAGCGGGTGAAAGCTATGGTTGAAAAAATGGATGAAGTTGGTTTTGGCAATTGTTCAAATTCAGGTGCCTGCGAAGCTGAATGTCCGAAACAGATCAAACTTACAAATATCGCCAGGCTAAACAGGGAATACTTCAAGGCATACTAAATCAGGCGCAAATTGATTCTACTTCTTTTACTGTTTTAGGTATTGGTTTACCCAAAACCTTATGCCCTTTTTCGGTTATGAGGACATCGTCTTCGATACGTATTCCCCCGATTGACATGTAACTATCAATTTTGCTGAAGTTGATGAATTCTCTGAATTTCCCCTTTGCTTTCCATTTTTCTATAAGTTTCGGAATAAAATAACATCCCGGTTCAACGGTAAATACATGTCCTTTTTTATAGGGCATGGCAAACCGCAGAAATGCCAGTCCAAACTGGTCGCTGCGTTTTACTTCATCATTATATCCTATAAAATTTTCTCCAAGCGCTTCCATGTCGTGAACATCGAGTCCCATCATGTGGCCAAGTCCGTGAGGCATAAAGAGTGCATGAGCGCCGGCTGTAACCGCCTCATCAACATCGCCTTTCATCAATCCTAATTCTTTCATCCCCGATGCAATGATTTTGCATGCCATAAAATGCAGATCGCGGTTGGATATGCCGGGCCGGGTTGCTTTAATGGCTTCGGTATTGGCTTTCAGAACAATCTCATAGATATCCTTTTGCTGCTGGCTGAATTTTCCTCCTACCGGAGTTGTCCGCGTAATATCAGAGGAATAGTGCAGATTTGTTTCCGCGCCTGCATCAGTGACCATCATCCTGCCCTTTTTTAAGATATTTCCATGTGCATGGTTGTGAAGAGTCTGTCCGTTAACACTGAGTATTATCGGGAATGAGGTTCCTCTTCCTTTTGCAAGTGCTATACCTTCGATAGTCCCGAATATATCCTGCTCCTTAACACCCTGCTTGCACATTTTCATTGCGGTAACATGCATATCGTATGCAATATCCACTGCTTTTTCAATCTCCTCAATTTCAATTTTTTCTTTAATTGATCTCATTGAAATCACTGCCTTAATCAGATCAACTGAGGCAAGGGTTTTCATCTGGCAGGGGTTTTCCTTCAGCAGCGAACCAAGTATCATCTTCGTTTCTCCGCGGTATGGAGGCAGAAAATTTATCTTTCTGTTTTTTGAGAGAACATCCTTAATAAACTCTTCAAGTTTCGGCAGCGGTGCGGTATTTGTAACCCCGCTTTTAAAGGCAAGCTCTTTAACTGTCGGCTGAGGGCCCATCCATATAATGTTGTCCATGTCGCAATCATTGCCGAAAATCCGGTCTTTGCCTGAATCGAAATCCATCACTCCGGCGAATCCCGGGATGTCGAGTCCGAAGAAATAGAGAAAATCACTATCCTGCCTGAAATGATAAGTATTAGCAGGATAATTCATTGGCGCTTCACTATTACCGATGAACAGAGCCAGTCCGGTTTTCATTTTTTTATGGAGTTCCTCTCTCCTTTTGATATATACTTCACTTTTAAACATAATCGTAATTATTATATGACTAAATAGAGTCTACTAAATTACTATTCATATGACTATATTCCAAAATTGCCAAATAATAATTAATTGTTTTAATTTTTGAAATTGTAACACTTTCAAGTCTTCTCCGTATTAATATTTATGTGAAAATGTTTTCAACAATACAAAACCGGAAATTCAAAATTCAAACATTTTAATAATCAATTATATTAAAATGCGAATGCTGTTTGTTATTAACAAATAAATATTATATTCGCATCAGTTACTAACAGTTTGTTAACACGCCGGACAGCTATGCCATACAGAAGATTACCCAATACCGACACTGCCCGCATAAAGGCAATGAGGATTGCTCTTGAAAAAGGGAAGGAGCTTCCTCCTCATAAATTGGCATTTTCCTCAAAAACAATTGTAAGGCTGCAGAAGTTTCTTCCGCAGTTCGAGTATAGCATTAAGTTGTATCGTCAATCTCTGTCATCACAAAATAAGAAAAGCAAGGACTATAATGAAATCCTGAGGAAGGCAAGGATATATCTGACACATTTTATCAGGGTAATGAATATGGCAATATTCCGTGGTGACCTGCCTGCCGAAACCAGGGCTCATTATGGGCTGGCAGCAGATGAATCGACAGTTCCCTCTCTGAATACTGAAAATGAACTTATGAGCTGGGGAAAAAGGATTATTGAAGGAGAAGAGTTCAGGATCAGGAAGGGAGGCAGTCCGATAACAAATCCTACAATTGCAGTTGTAAAAGTCAGATTTGAAAATTTCATTGAAGCCTGGAATTATCATAATGCTCTCGCAAAAAAGACATTCGATTACATTGAAAAAAACAACAATCTGCGGAAAGAAGCTGATGATATTATTCTGCAATTATGGAATGAGGTTGAAAGAACTCACAGCACTCTTCCCGAAGACAAAAGAAAGATCCGAAGTGAGGATTACGGCCTTGTGTATTTCTACAGGAAGAACGAACTTAATAAAGCCAGCGCTGCAGAAGCTCAATGTCAGATATATCCATAGTTATTTATTAACCTGTACAAATAAAACTCTCTTGACAATAGGCAATATATCTTTGGGAGATTACCCTTTATTCCTCGCTCCGATGGAGGACATTACCGATCCTTCTTTCAGGATGGTGTGCAAGATGCATGGTGCAGATTTTATGTACACCGAGTTCATCTCCTCTGACGGGCTGATAAGGGATGGCCAGAAAAGTGTCAGGAAGCTTGATATATATGATTTTGAAAGACCAATCGGCATTCAACTTTATGGACATCTGACAGATGCAATGGTTGAGGCGGCTCTTATTGCAGAAGAGGCAAAACCTGAATTGATCGACATCAATTTCGGCTGCCCGATAAAAAAGATTGCCAACAGGGGCGCCGGAGCGGGTATGCTCAGAAATATTCCTCTGATGCTTAAAATGACTGAAGCAATTGTAAAAGCTGTAAAACTTCCTATTACACTAAAAACCAGGCTTGGATGGGATGACAACAGCAAAAACATCGTTGAAGTGGCAGAGCGTCTGCAGGACGTTGGTATTAAAGCATTGACAATACATGGCAGGACAAGGGCCCTGTTTTATAAAGGTGTTGCCGACTGGACTCTTATAGGTGCAGTAAAGAATAATCAAAGGATGAAAATCCCTATTATTGGTAATGGTGATATTGACGGGCCTGTTAAAGCAAAGGAGATGTTTGACAAATATGGAGTTGATGGCATTATGATCGGACGTGCAACTGTAGGCAGGCCCTGGATTTTTCGCGATATCCGGCATTACCTGAACACAGGGGAGCTGTTACCAGAACCGTCAGTAAATGAGAAAGCCGACCTTGCCCTTCTTCATCTTGATAAATCGCTTGAATTCAAAGAGGGAAAAAGAGCCATATATGAAATGAGGCGACATCTTTCAAATTACTTCAAAGGATTACCTCATTTTAAAGAGACTCGCCTTAAGCTTCTCACCGCAACTGAGGTTGACGATATCAAATTCATCATTAACGAGATAAGGCAAAAATGGGGTGACTTCAGAACAGATGATAAAACGTCTGTTTATGGGATCTGATTTACAACTTTTTCAACTTTTACTTCGTTGAAGAGCAGTGAAAAATCATCCCATTTAAAAATTATTTTCAGAATGAATATAAAGACAATCCCAATTAAAACAAGTGCAGCGAATTCAGTCCATAGATAAATGTTCTGCTGCTCATAAAGTGCTGGCGTTTGCAAGGCTGATGATTTGTTGGTAACCATTATACAGAGAAATATGTTATTCGCAGTGTGCGCTCCCATTGCAGCTTCAATTCCGTCATCAAGAATTGTGATCACTCCAAAAATTAGCCCGAAAAGAATATACTGAGGCATCATAGTAAGGAAGCCGAATTCCTTAACCTCAGGATTGAAAGCATGCATAAGGCCGAACAGAACAGAAGTCATTATCAGGGGGAACCATCTGTTTCTGAGTATCGCTGCAAAACCCTGCATAAGATATCCTCTGAAGAGAACCTCTTCAAATGCTGCCTGAAATGGAATCAACAACAGAGATATCACTGACAGTATAATAAGAGAAGTTGTTTTATTATTCAGGGCAAAGTTTGAAGGATCAAGTTTAAGATACATGAATAAATAGACGGCAGAAAGTATGAGCCAGATAAATGCTGAGACAAAAAACCTGCTCCATCTGATTCTCCCTGTGCCATTTATAGTTTCTTTTAGTGTTCGGCTATTTAAAGGTTTAACAAGCAGAATAAACGCCGCTAATCCTGCAATAAATGGAAAAAGCATCATAACGAGCCCTGCGTTGGGATCAAGACCCAATACGCTATAATCATTCGGATTGGCTGAAAGCTGGGAAAACACTTCAGGATTTGAAACCGATTTAATTGCCATAGCAATAAGTAACGGAATGGCGCCGATAGTATTGGATACGATAAGAATCACAGCAATCATTACAATATATCTCCAGTAGCTGTTTTTGCCTGCAAATGTTGATTCAAGATGGTTCATAATTAACAGATTAGTCAGAATTCCGAAATGGCCCTTTTCGGATGGTCGATCGAGTAATGAAGACCAATGCTCTCCTGCCTGTTCTTGGCCATTTTAATAATAAGATATCCGACATTAATAAGGTTTCTCAATTCGCAGATCTTTTTGGATATCAGTGATCGCTTATAAAGGCTTTCAGTCTCTTTGTAAATTATTTCCAAACGGATCAATGCTCTTTCAAGGCGAAGGTCTGATCTTACTATCCCGACATAATTACTCATTATCATTTGTACTTCCTTGTAGTTCTGCGTAACAAGGATCATCTCCTCGAGGTGAGTCGTTCCTTTATAGTCCCAGTTGGGTATCCTATCCTCGAATGCCAGATCCTTAAGACGGCTGCCGGAATGGATTGCTGCCCTGTGAGCATATACCGCAGCTTCAATCAGTGAGTTGGAGGCCAGTCTGTTTGCTCCGTGCAACCCTGTAGAAGATGCTTCGCCAAGAGCATAAAGTCTGTTTATGTTGCTCTGACCATCCGGATCAACTTTAATACCTCCGCATGAGTAATGAGCAGCCGGGACAACCGGTATCATGTCTTTTGTGATATCTATGCCGCGTACAATACAATGCTCATAAACATTCGGAAAATTGTCCTTCAGCCCTTCAGGTTCCAGATGGGTACAATCGAGCCATACATGATCGTCACCCCATATTTTCATCTCATTGTCGATCGCTCTTGCGACGATATCCCTTGGGGCGAGTGATCCGCGACTATCATATCTGTTCATAAATCTTTCACCTGCCATATTTTTCAGAACAGCACCATATCCGCGCAAAGCTTCAGTGATGAGAAAGGATGGCCTGATATTCGGATCCCACAATGAAGTGGGATGAAACTGAACGAACTCCATGTTTTCAATTGTTCCCTTGGCTCTGTAAACCATTGCTACCCCATCGCCGGTAGCGATTTCAGGATTGGTTGTTGTCAGGTAAACATTCCCCATTCCTCCTGTAGCAATTACTGTTATTTTTGAAAGGAAGGAAATAACTTTCTGGTTAACAAGATCTGCAACATAAGCCCCAAAACATTTGATATCAGGATAGTTCTTTTTCAAAACATCTCCAAGATGATGCTGTGTAAGTATCTCAATAGCAAAATGTTGTTCAAAAATATCAATATTAGGATCTTTTCTGACCTGGTCTACCAAAGTTTTCTGGATCACCTCCCCGGTTTTGTCTTTATGGTGAAGGATCCTGTATTCTGTGTGCCCACCCTCCTTTGCAAGATCGTAGGTCCCATCTTCTTTCCGGTCAAATGATACGCCTAGTTCAATCAGATCTTTTATCCTGCCAGGGGCTTCCTCCACAACCATCCTGACCACTTCTTCGTTGCAAAAGCCATCGCCAGCAATTAAGGTGTCCTTTATATGTTTCTCAAAATTATCGGGTTCGCTGAATACTGCAGCGATACCTCCCTGTGCATACCTGGTATTGGAATCCTCAATGCTTGCCTTGGTTACAATCGATACTTTGCCATACCTGGCTGCCTTAAGTGCGAATGTAAGACCGGCTATTCCTGAACCTATTACCAGAAAATCAGTTCTCTTTATCATCAGTTCTTCATCGAAAACAAAGGGTAAATATACAAATAGATTTTAGGTTTTACCTCGCATCCTCCCTAAAGGTATTTTAATCCCCCATCCCCCCAAATGGGGGGTCAAAATATAATAAACGTTTCTTAAGCCCCCTATTGGGGGAGTAGATAAAGAAAGGGGCAGGGGCGAAAAAACACTAAACAGGAACTGAATCTCGTTGTAAAACAGAAGATTTTAAATTACTTTTGCCTTCCGCTAAAGTTTAACAAAAGTAATTATGGCTCAGGATGATATTTTCAAAAAGTTAGTTGCTCATTGTAAGGAATATGGTTATGTTTTTCCTTCAAGCGAGATCTATGACGGGTTAAGTGCAGTATATGATTACGGCCAGTATGGCGTTGAACTGAAAAACAATATTAAGAAATACTGGTGGGATAGTATGGTTCTGCTGAACGATAATATAGTGGGTCTTGATTCAGCAATATTCATGCATCCGACAATCTGGAAAGCATCGGGTCACGTTGACGCATTTAACGATCCGCTCATTGATAATAAAGATTCAAAAAAGAGGTACCGGGCGGATGTTCTTATTGAGGATCACCTGGCAAAGATCGAGGATAAGATAACTAAAGAGGTGGAGAAGGCAAGGGAACGGTTTGGAGAAACCTTCGATGAAAAAAAATTCCGGGAGACAAATCCACGTGTTCTCGCTAACCAGGTTAAGGTTGATGAACTTAATGCCCGGTTTTCAAAAGCGCTTAATGAAACCAACCTGGCTGAAATAAAACAGATTATAATTGATAATGAAATAGTGTGCCCGGTATCAGGCACCCGTAACTGGACCGATGTAAGGCAGTTTAACCTTATGTTTGCCACCGAGATGGGGTCGACTTCGGAGGGAGCAAATAAAATTTATCTGCGTCCCGAAACCGCCCAGGGGATCTTTGTCAACTTTCTAAACGTTCAAAAGACCGGGAGGATGAAGATACCATTTGGGATTGCACAGATAGGTAAAGCATTCCGCAATGAAATAGTTGCAAGGCAGTTCATCTTCAGGATGAGAGAGTTTGAACAGATGGAGATGCAGTTTTTTGTGCAACCCGGGAGTGAGCTGGAATGGTTTAAAAAATGGAAAGAGATACGGATGAAATGGCATCAGGCACTCGGTTTCGGAAGTGAGAATTATCGTTTTCACGACCATACCAAACTTGCCCATTATGCAAATGCTGCCACTGATATTGAATTTAAATTTCCTTTCGGGTTTAAAGAGGTTGAAGGAATACATTCAAGAACAGACTATGACCTGAAACAACACCAGGAGTACAGCGGCAAAAAGTTACAATATTTCGATCCTGAGAAAGGCGAATCGTATGTACCTTATGTAATTGAAACATCCATTGGTGTCGACAGAATGTTCCTCCAGGTCATCTCTGCTGCGTACAATGAAGAAGAATTAAAGAAGGAAGATGGAAGTACCGATACCCGTGTTGTCCTGAGGTTACCTTCGTTTCTTGCTCCTGTTAAACTGGCTGTGATGCCTCTTGTTAAAAAAGACGGACTCCCTGAAATTGCCGAAAAAATTGTTCATGATCTGAAGTTTGATTTTAACTGCCAGTATGATGATAAGGACTCAATTGGCAGACGTTACAGAAGGCAGGATGCTATCGGCACTCCGTATTGCATAACAATAGATCATCAGACTCTCGAAGACAGGAGTGTTACGATCAGATATCGTGACACTATGAATCAGGAGAGAGTTCAGATAGCTCAATTAAAGGATATTATTGCAGAAAAAGTCAACATCAGAAGTTTGCTGAAAAAACTTTAGAATGAACAAGGTCCTGATAATAACTTACTACTGGCCACCCAGTGGAGGAGCAGGAGTCCAAAGATGGCTGAAATTTACAAAGTATCTTCCGGAATTCGGGTGGGAACCGGTTATTCTCACTGTCGATCCTGAATATGCTGCATACCCGGTTACCGACAATTCCCTTGCAGCTGAACTGCCTTTGTCAGTAAAAGTACACAGAACTCCTGCCATTGATTATTTCAGTATATATAAAAAGGATAAATCCAGAATACCTGCAGCAGGTTTTGCAAATAGTGTAGATAATACATTTAAAGGGAAGATCCTGCGTTTCATCAGGGGAAATTTTTTCATCCCTGATCCAAGGAGAGGCTGGAACAAATATGCTTTTAGAAAAGCTTGTGAGATAATCGAAACCGAAGGGATTAATCATGTTATTACAACCAGCCCGCCCCACTCGACTCAGTTTATTGGATTAAATATCAAAAAAAAATATCCCGGAATAAAATGGATTGCAGATCTTCGTGACCCATGGACCGACATTTATTATTACAAACAGTTCTATCCGACATTCATTTCAAAAAGAATCGATTCGGGATTAGAAAAAAAAGTCCTGAAAAAAGCCGACAGGATAATAACTGTAGGAGCCTCTCTGAAAACATTATTTTCATTAAAAGTAAAAGGGATCGAAAACAAGACAGAGGTAATAACAAACGGTTATGATGAAGCTGATTTTAAAGTGATTACAGCAAATGAACCTTCCAGATTTACCATAACTTATGTCGGTACTCTTTCAGATATATACCCTGTTAACGGTTTGATAGCTTCTTTGAAAAACCTCCGGCTTGAAGGTAAGGATTTTGTACTGCGTTTTGTCGGCACCGTATCAGAGAATGTCAGGGATCTGATAATGTCAGATATTCCTGATAGTTCTGTTGAATTCCTCCCTTATGCAATCCATAGTGAAGCTATTAAATATATGATGAGCTCCACAGTACTGATTTTAATAATACCTTCACATAAAAGCAATAAGAGCATTGTTACGGGCAAGTTATTTGAGTATCTGGCTTCCGGAAAGCCTATTCTTTGTCTGGGTCCGGCCGATGGCGACGCAGCTGAGATAATAAATAAATGCAGGTCTGGTGTGACTGTTGATTATTATGATGAAAAGAAAATTTCGGAATTTCTGGGCAATGTCGATGAGTATTCCGGGTTATCTGATAAAGATGCTGTTAAAGATTTTTCGAGATTCAGTTTAGCAAAACAACTGGTAGTAGTTTTGAAATAATTATTAGTCCTTAAGTTTTTATACGTACTACATTATCGATAATTAACAATTATGAATTTCTGTATTTAACTTATAAAAATGAACATTGGAATAGTAGTTGATAATGAGCTGAATGATGATGTTCGTGTTCTCAGGGAAATAGGAATTCTGAAGGATCAGGATTATGAAATCTTTGTACTATGTTTTGGGTTCCGTAAGAAGTACAAAAATCCGGTGAACAAGATAAATATCACCAGAATCAATATACACAGAAAACTCCGGGATTTTTTATTTTTCTTACTGAATACAATACCCGTTTATGAATGGATTTGGGCATTACAGATAAAAAAACATATTTCCCTTAACGGAATAGAAATCCTGCATGTTCATGATCTTTATATGGCCCGGGCAGCTCACTCCGGAATAAAAAGGACCGGGAAGAATATTCCTTTGATTCTTGACCTGCATGAGAACTATCCCTTCACAGTTACAACTTACAATTGGACGAAGGGATTTATCAGAAGTCGTATTTCTCAACCGGGAAAATGGCTCAGGAAGGAGAAAGAGTATCTTGAATATGCAGAAAGAATAATTGTTCTTAGTAATGATTTCAGGAATGTCCTGATAAATCGTTATCCTGAATTTTCAGAGGAAACTTTCGTTGTTCTACCTAATGTCCCCGATCTTTCACAACCGGAACCTAAAAGTAAAGGGTCTGTTAAGAACCCATTTAAACAGGACTTCCCCATACTTTTTTATTACGGTGTGATTGCTGAAAGAAGAGGTGTGTTTGATGCTCTCAGAGTTTTTATTAACCTGGTAAAAGAGGACTATCCTGTTAATTTCCTTCTGATCGGGCCGGTTGATAAAAAAGATAAAACACGTTTTCTAGATCTCATAGGTCTGGATCTGTTAACCAATCGTATACATTATATTCCCTGGATCGATTCAACAGAATTGTCTGCATATCTTGAAATCAGTGATATATGTATAGCTCCATTTCACAAGAATCCTCAGCATGAATCTGGTGTTGCCAATAAAATATATGAGTATATGCTTGGGAAAAAACCAATAATTGTATCAGACTGCCTGCCCCAGAAAAAACTTATTGAAAAATATAATTGTGGATTAGTCTTCGAAAATATGGCAGAGTTTCAGAATGCAATAATAAAACTCATTGATGACAGTAACCTGAGAACCGGAATGGGGGAAAAAGGGTATGAGGCAGTTATTAAAGAACATCATACCGGAATGGTTAAAGAGAATCTGATATTGTTATATAAAACAATAACCTGTTAAGCAGGAAGCAAGGGGTTTTTCTTTGAAAAAAAGAATACCGGATATGATTAATTTTGGACAGTTTAAACATGGGCAATAGATGAATTATTCGCATTTTATTATTACTCAATTTAATCTGAGAAATTTTCCACAATCAAATAATAATGATTATGAAAGTTGGTTAAAATGGACCAGAAACAGAATTGAGTTATTCAGAGAGTATTGTTTACCCTCAATTATAAATCAAAGTTGTAAAACATTTAACTGGTTATTATATTTTGATACTGATACCCCGGAAGAATTTAATGCATTCGTAAACGAGTTAAGATCATATTCTTTTATCGATATATATTATTGTAAAGGAATTGAGGATTTTAATGTAAATTATATAATGGAGGTTAAAAAGAGAATTGAAAGATCAATAAAATGGATTGTTACAACAAGGATAGATAATGATGATTGCTTACATAGGGACGCGATTAAAATAATACAAGAGAGTTTTGTTGAGAGGAACAAATTTTTAATATCACTGGCATCAGGATATATGTTAAATATTACTGACAGAACGCTATCTCATTATTACTATCCAATGTCTCCTTTTATAAGCTTAATAGAAGCTAATGATAATGAAATAAAAGGTGTTTTTGAAAAAGGGCATACAAAATGGGATAGTTTGCGCTTGTTTATTTTTAAAGAGATTTGGTTAGATTATTTTAATAAAAAAGCAAGAAAATCTCGATTCATTTTAAATAAACCACTATGGATACAAACTGTTCATGGTGAAAATGTTAGTAATAGCTTTTACAGAGGATTACCAGTTCTTAAAAAAAAGGATCTTCACGATTTCTCAATTAATTATTCGACCAATAAATTATCAATTAAAATAATCGGAAAATACTTTAATTATGTAATATGGAAAAGATATCTGAAAAGCCTGATAATTAAAATCATATTAAATAAATAGATTGTATATGAAAAATTTAGGCCCATCTATAAAAGAAAATTTTCCAAAAACTTATTTTTTTCTTATTGCAATAATAAATGCTTTTAAAAGAATTTTAAGACCATATTCAATTTATATTACTGATAGTTTGGGCGGTAGTTTTAAAAGCTATTTCATTAATTCAAATATGAGAAAGAAGATTTCAGAATTAAAACGAAATCTTGATAAAGAATCAATTGAGACTGTTGATGTTATAATACAACGACTTCTAAATTATCCTGATCAGAGTTATTATCATAAAACTACAAAACGGAAAGAAATTGTTGGTGGATTATTACCAATAGAAATGAACCAAACCAAGAAAAGTATTCATAAAAAATTGAAGAGTTATAAGCGTAAATTAAAGTTCCCTTCAAAACATATTGAAGAATCAGTGTTTTATTATTATCATGGACTGAGTTTACTCCCTAATGCAGTTGCAAAATATATAAAGGATCAGGATTTTATTGATGTTGGAGCATTTATTGGCGATTCTGCAATAGCTTTAAAGGAATATCAATACAAAAAAATTTATTCAATTGAATTATCTCAAAAATCTATAGAAAGATATAAAGTTAACCTGGCCGCATGCAATATTAATGAAGACAAATTTGAAATTATAAATGCAAGTATAGTATCAAATGATGGTGAAACACCGGTTAAACTGGCAGATACTGGTTCTTCAGGGCTATCTTTACTAAGAAAATCAGGTAAATACGATGAAATTTTAGTTGAGCAAAAATCTATTGATTATATCGTTGATGAATATAAAATATCTCCACGTTTTATCAAGGTTGATATTGAAGGTAATGGTCTTGAATTTGTTAAAGGAGCAAATAATACATTAACAAAATTCCGACCAGTATTATCTATAGCAATATACCATAATCCATATGAATTTTTTGAGGTTAAGCCTTTATTAGAGAAATTGTTAAATGATTATGTATTTATTGTAAGGAAATTAACAATGGGTATAAAAAATAATTTATGTCATTCAGAAGTTGTCTTAATGGGATATCCAAAAGAAATTATCAATTGAGAAATGTGAATTTGGAGTAAAAGTAGTTGGGGCAGATTCATCCGACAATCTTTATTAGACAATCTTCTCTGATTTCTATAATCAATTTAAAAAACTGTCCAGCCCATATTTTAAAGGTAAATAGTATCTTCGCAATGATTTTAGAATATGGTTCCCTAAACGTTAAGGAATGATGAGGGTTAAGGTTTTTTTTGGAAATTTAAGGACATGTTAAACTCAATAAGAATATCATTAAAAGACACCTTGATTTACGGCCTTGGGAACATAGCAGTTAAGGTCGTTGGATTGTTGCTGATCCCAATATATACCGATAAAAAGTATTTTTCAATTGATGAATTCGGGGTACTTGGAATACTTGAGATTTGCGGCTTGGTTTTAACAGCTTTCCTGGCATCCGGGCTACCGCAGAGCCTCACAAGATGGTTCTGGGATAAAGAACACAAAGAGAATCAAAAAGGTATCTTTTTCATGTCTCTTTCAACACAATTGATTGTCTCATTAATATTTTGCCTGTTGCTGATCCCCCTTTCCAGCACTTTTTCAGTATTGATATTTTCAAAACCTGACTGGTCACGGGTAGTAACACTTGTAATTCTTGCTTCCGGTATTCAGGCTGTTAACAATATCATCAATACCCTGATGAGACTTCAGTCAAAATCTCTGCTTTATACAATAACAAACCTGCTTAAACTGACTTCTGTTTTATCGCTGACACTCTATTTTATTCTTTCAAAGAAGATGGGGCTTGAAGGTATTTTCCTTGCACAGGTAATCGGAAATGCTTTGGTTGTCGTGCTCCTTCTCGGCTATACAATAAAGAATTCCAGGGTGTTCTTTGATAAAACTATTTTTAAGTCAATGAATGTTTATGGCTTTCCCTTATTACTGGCCAATATTTCAGCAGTCCTGTTGAATGTTATAGACAGATTCTCACTCAATTCATTGGCTCTTCTGAAGTATGTTGCTCTCTATACACTTGCTTTCAAAATAACCAGCGTTTTAAAACTTGTTATTGTTGATTCAATCAGACTGGCGCTTGGACCCATGATGATAAAACGGATAGATTCGCCTGACAATAAAAGATTTTATTCAAAGGTACTTCTCTATTCTTCTTATGTTATGATGTTTGGAATAGTAGGAGTCTCCCTTTTTTCATTTGAATTAATTAAAATTTTAGCCGATTCTAAAGAGTACTGGGATGCTGTTGTGATTATCCCGGTTTTATCACTGTCAATTTTCTTTATTAATATGAAGGAAGTTACTGTCTATGGATTGCATATAGCAAAAAAGACCAGGATAATCGGGATTATAGTTATTTTCTCCACACTTTTAAGCCTTGCCCTTAACCTGTTATTAATCCCGTTATGGGATATTACCGGATCTGCAATTGCAACACTTTTATCACAGTTTATTTATTGGTTTGCATGTTATTATTATTCTCAGAAAGTATTTTATATACCTTATGAAATCCGGAAAATAACTGTGTTGTTGCTTACCGGGGCTGTTTTATCCTTTTCCAGCTTATTTTTAAACGGATTGGATCTTCTCCCCAGGATGATTATTAAAACAGGATGCGTTGTCAGTTTCCCTTTCATACTTTATCTCTTTAATTTTTATGAACCTGTTGAATTACAGGCAATCAGAGGCTTTGTTGTCAAATGGTCAAAAATTAAAAACTTCAAAAACAATTTGAAATCTCTGAAAGGAATATCGAATGAAGTTTAAAAAATTAATCAGAAATATTAAGAACCCGTTAGGGTTCAAATATTGGTAGAATTCAATAATTACAGGTAAATACATATTTTTGTCTTTCTTTCAGGTCAATAACCTTAAAAACATTGCAATGCAAATAAAAAATAAAATCAAACCCATTCTGCCACATCTGATCGCGGTATTAATATTTATAGTGATCTCTTTTGCATATTTTTACCCTGTTCTGGAAGGTAAAGTGTTAAAAGCAAACGACTCGACTGTCTCTAAAATAAATTCGAAAGAG
>Ga0265292_1001749_pt1 | contig 17711 bp, 12 predicted proteins | sample Munlanlewell296A_FD_189080 | JGI IMG/M metagenome (GOLD analysis project Ga0265292, IMG submission 189080) | Leachate microbial communities from a municipal landfill in Southern Ontario, Canada - Leachate well 296A | ecosystem: Engineered > Solid waste > Landfill > Unclassified | place: Canada... | reverse complement strand
CCACCACCGTCGCCCAGTTCTGTTCGACCAGATTTGATGACATAAGCTGGCTGAAAACCAGTTTTGGCCGAGACTTCGCCTAAAGTTTTGTTAAATGAAAACTCATCACCTGGCTTAACGATTGTCAGGTTGATTTTTTTAGCAGTCAAAGCCACGTTATGAACTCTGGTGGGAATTGAATGACCATAATAGCTTTCGCCAAACCCAACCAATTCAGATATTCCAAGATTGTTTGTTGAGGCCAAAGTTCTTTCTGGTTCAACAGCGGTTACTTCTAGAGGTATTTCAACCAAAGCTTTAGTTTCAGCTTGATTTAGCCAATTATTTAAACTATTTTTTACCGCCGTTACAGCCGAATCTGTTTTGAGCTTTAGCCCTGGTTTGCCGGGTTTAAAATTAGCAACCACTAAGGTAGCTGGGTCGAAGTCAAATTCAGCATTAACCGGCTGGCTAGGAAGTGACTTTTCAACTAGTGAGATTTCAGTTTCGATAGGTTTGACCAAAACCTTTTCTTGCTGCGTTTGGTCTGGGTTTAGGAGTGGCACTAGCTTTTGGTCATTGAGGTAGAAAGTCTGATTTTCGAGAGCTAGCTTCAGCTGTTTGCCAACCAAGGTTGTGGCGGCTGTTTTGACCAAGCTAATTTGGCTTTCTGAGAGTGGCACAAAGGAAGTTTCCAAAGGGGCGGTGGCAATAAGTTTAGTGATCTGGCCGGTTTGGCTAGCTGCAGCCAATTCACCCCAAGTAGAAAGGGAAGAAAGTTCAGCTGAAAATTGATTGATTGATTCTAAAACTGCTTGGTTTGATTCTGCCACCTTGAGACTTTGGCCGGTTTTTCCGGGATCTACCTTCAAACTATTGGCATTTCCAGAGGTTGCCAGAGTGACCGTTGGTTTCAAGCCGGGCGTGTCTGTCTGCTCTGCCAACAAACTGACCAAATTAGTAACTTTTTCAGGGCTGACTTCGATTTTGGTAGCGAAGTAGTTGGGCTGATTAACAAACAGGTTTTTTATTTTTAGCCAGAGAGTTAGGTTGTGGGTCTTTTGAAAAATTTGATTTAAATCTCGGTTGTAATCATAGCTTGCTTGCAGCTCTGTCGAGGATGACGCCACAAAATTAGCGTCTGTTTTTAGGGTTAAATTGAAGATTGGTGGCAACGGCCGATTGCTTATTAAGAATTTTTCCGCTTCAATCAGGGTTTTATCGCCAATTAAAACGCCATTAACATAAGTTTGAGGGTAGAAAGCCGTCTGATAAAAAGCAATTAGCTGCCAGCTCATGCCTGTAGCCAAGCATAACAATGAAATTACCGCCAAACTTCTCCAAGAAATTTGGCTAAATCTTAGCAAGACTAGCGGCTTGATCTGAGCTAAAAAAGTAGCCATAATAGGTTAGATTGTAACTAAAATTTGTTCAGTTAGTTTAGACCAATTTCTAATATGCCAAATCCGCCCAATTCGACTATGCCCCAACCAACCTCGGCTCCAGCTGTTCCAAAACCCCAGCCAACTCCAATGACGCCTGGTATTCCTAATATTCCACCCGCTACTTCTCAACCAGTCCAACGACCAGTTTTTTCAGTTCCCCCTTCAACGTTACCGGCGCCAATGCCTTCGCCCGCCAATCAAACTGCTGGATCAGGGCCAGCTGCGGGTTCAGCTGCTGGATCAGTTCCTGTGAGCCAAGCCACTTATGCCAAACCCCCATCCCAGCCAGCTCCTAATGCGGCCAATTTGCCTCAGACTGGCAATTTGGTTCAGAATGGCACTTTGCCAAATTTAGCCACGCCGTCACTGGCTCCTAAGTCAACTATGGTTCCAGCTCCGGCTCCAGTGTCAATCCCAACGCCAACTTTAACTTCACCCTCGACTTCAGCCCCAGCTCCGGCTCTAACTCCACTGGGCACTCCAGTTGTCTCGGCAGGCATGGCTTCTAAACCAATGGTGCCGCTAGGTAGTACAGCTACTAGCAAGCCCGGAGCGCCTATTTCCGCTGCCGGCGGTTTGAGCGGCGCACCGGCAACAACTCAGGCTGTGGCTGGCGCCACTAAGCCTGGCGCACCAACTCCAGCTAAAGCAGAAATTAAAAAGCCACCCTTTTGGTTGTTTGCCATTATTGGGGTTATTTTAATGGCAGTAGTGGGTTATTTTGCCTTTTCTGCTATGAGCGGCAAGCCAAGCTCTGACACAAATGCCGGCAGTGGCACTGATTCAACCGGCAGTGATGGTGCCGCATCAAGTGGCAAGGCTACATCAGCGGCTCCAGTCAAACAAACCACTTTGATTTATTGGGGACTTTGGGAACCAGATGAAATCATGAAAGAGGTCATTGGTGAGTTTGAAACGGCCAATCCTCAGTACAAAATTGATTATCGCAAACAGTCGCCCACAAATTATCGCGAAAGACTTCAAACCGCTATTGCGTCTGGAAATGGGCCGGACTTTTTTAGAATGCACGCTACTTGGGTACCGATGTTAATTGACGACTTGGCTCCTTTGCCAACAAACGTCATGACGCCAGCCGATTTCCAAAAGACTTTCTATCCAATCGCAGTCGAGCAATTGACAGTTGGAAATAAAATTGTGGGCATTCCGCTAATGTACGACGGTTTGGCGCTTTTTTATAACAAAGAAATGCTTAAATCCGCTAATGCAGAGCCGCCTCAAACTTGGGCCGAACTAAAGACTTTAGCTGATAGTTTAACCGTGCCTTCAGACAAAGGTGCTAGATCTGGTGGCAAGTTACAGCGGGCTGGTTTAGCCATCGGCACTTCTTATACAGTCGAAAGCTTCTCAGATATTTTGGGCTTGTTGGTTAAGCAAAACGGGGGAGACCTAGCGGCCCCAAATAGTACTGAAGTCAGAGACGCTTTGCTTTTTTATACCAATTTCGTCAAAGAGGACATGGTTTGGAGTGGCAATATGCCTAGTTCGACTCTAGCATTTACTCGAGGTGAAGCGGCCATGACTTTTGCTCCTTCTTGGAGAGCGCTAGAAATTAAAGCGAGTAACCCAACTTTAGATTTTGGGGTGGCCCCGATGCCAAAATTGGGCGAGCAGAGAATGGGTTGGGCATCTTATTGGGCTGAGGGTGTTAATACCAAGAGCAAAAACCAAGCTGGTGCTTGGGCCTTTATTAAATATTTATCTGAAAAACAAAACCAAGAAAAGTTCTTTTCAGCCGCCAGCAAGAGTCGACCTTTTGGCGAACCATATTCTAGACAAGATATGGCTAGCAATTTAGCCGCAGACCCAGTTTTGGGCAGCATTTTAGCCGATGCTCCCACAGCAACTGGCTGGTATATCAGCAGCTACACCCACGACAAAGGCTTGAACGATCAAATGATTAAGTATTATGCTGACGCTATTGACGCCACTTTAGATGGTAAAAACATGGAAGATGTCTTGACCACACTAGATGCTGGAGTCACCAAAGTTTTGCGGCAATATAACGTAACTAAGAAATAACCTTCTGTGACGGCGCACAAAAAAGGCAGTTGGTTTTTAGGTGAGAATTACTTCGGCTAACTTTTCACCATCGTGACGCAGCAAACTTCTGGTTAGGGCGTCCCCGGCGGTTTCTGGAATGGTAATTTTCGAAGCTAGTTCAGCTCTAACGATTTCGATTTGAGGATAAGTTCTTTGTAGTTCTGCCAAGTCATCTTGAACTGGAAATTCGTGTTGGCTTTCGTAAAGACTCAAGATTTTAGGTGAAATTTCACCTGAATTGATCACGATTTTGTCTGGAACTCGGCCACAATATTTAATTACTTCTTTAACATGATCGCTCGCCGTCATGTTATGAGTTTGGGAGTAGTGGGTCATTAGATTGATTACATAGGTGAATTTGGCTTTGGTGGCTTGGAAAACAGCCTCGATTCCAGACACAACTAGGTTAGGCAGGAGGCTGCCATAAAGGTCGCCAGGACCTAAAATTATCTGGTCAGCCTCTAACAGCGCTTGTCTAGCTGGCTGATATAAATTGGCTTGGGGGACTAGGCTGATGTCTGAAATTTTTTGGCCACCTAGATTAGGATCATCTAGGTTCTCTTCGCCAGTTAATTTTGTGCCATTTTGATATGAGATTTGGAGCTGAACTATTTCTTCTGTGACAGGTAAAACTTTGCCGGTAATCCGGAAGATTTTGGCTGCTGTTTCTATGGCTTTGCCTGGTGATGCTTCTAGATCTTCTAATGCAGTTAAAATTAGATTGCCTAAACTGTGGCCGCTCAGTCCAGTCCCTTTGCTAAACCGATAAAGCAGTAGTTCTCGGACTGACACAGTCTCATCGTCATTAGCTAAGGCTGCCAAGCACTGTCTTAAATCGCCCACTGGCAAAAATCCAAACTCATCTCTAAGCCTTTTAGTAGAGCCTCCGTTGTCTGAAACCACCACAATGGCTGTTAAAGCGATGGACGGCTGATTTTTTAAAGCACTTAAGATTACTGATGTGCCAGTGCCGCCACCAATAACCACAATCTTTGTGGGTTTTGTTGATGCTGCTGGTAAGCTAGTTGAGAGAGGATGTGAAGTTGACATATGTTATTGTGCGATACAATACTATCATGTTTACTCCCCTGGAGTCATTAGTTCTCGCTACTTTAGCTTACACGGCTCAGTTTGACTATCCCTTAAGCCAATCAGAGATCTGCCAGAGATGTTTGAGCTATTCGGCTTTAAAAACTGTTGGAGTTAAATTAGTAGGCCACAGCAAGGCTGATGCTCTTAAAATTACCCAAAAAAACGTCTCCCGAGCAGTTCAATCTCTCAGCAAAAGAAAATATTTGGTTGTAAATAAGGCTCCATCGTCGGCGGATGCTTTAATTTGTTTAGCTTCGAAGTTAAAGCCTCTAGCCACCACCACGGCAGTTGATTATTTTCATGAGCGGCAGGCCAGGAGCAAATTGGCAAAAAAACGGTTGCATGAGTGGAGTGAGTTACGCCAAATGCTCTTGAGCGTTCCCTGGGTGTTGGCTGCGGCAATTACTGGGTCAGCGGCGATGGCCAATGGGACAAAAAAGTCTGATTTAGACGTCATGGTTATAGCTATGCCGGGCAGACTTTGGCTAGCTAGATTATGGGTATTAGTCTTGACGTGGCTGCAGCGGCGCCGGCATTCAACCGGCTGGTGTTTTAATCTTTGGCTCGAGCCGTCAGAAATGGGCTTGGCGCCTCAGCGCCAAGGCGTTTATGAAGCTTACGAGCTTTGGCAGTGCTATTGGCTACTGGACAGAGCCAGTTGGAGATTGGTGTGGCTAGATAGAAACAGTTGGTTTAGAGAGTTTTTACCTTTAGCAGGCTCAGAGCCGAAGTTTTTTAAACCCTCGACTCAGTTATTAGCTCCATCGAGGCAAGCAGACATTTGGCCAGATTGGTTTAGCGAGTTAGCTAATAGCTGGGCTTATCTAATTCAAGTACACTATCGCAAATGGCGTCACGGCGAAGCCAAGGCGCCTCGAAATCAAGCCTTCTTGCATGCTTCAGATTCTAGATCTGGAATTTATGCTCGGTGGCAACAAAAATTGACTCAAATAGGTTTGATTAACTAATTATGACCGAATTAATTTGGCAACTGGCTGACGAGATTTTGCAGCAATTAGCTCAAGCTAAGGTTGAAAATCAAAAAATTGTTTTGGTGACCGGCGTTTTTGATATTTTACACGCCGAACATCGGCGGTTTTTGGAAAAAGCCAAAAATTTGGGTCAATTATTGTTGGTCGGTTTAGAATCAGATGTGAGGGTTAAAGCTTTAAAAGGTTCTGGCAGACCAGTTAATCCTGAGCAAGTCAGGCTCAGAAATCTAGAGCTTTGGAAAATTGCCGATGCCATATTTGTGCTGCCAGAAAAATTTCAAACCAGCCTGGATCATGAGCGGTTGATTGGGTTGATCAGACCAGACGTATTGGCAGTATCTAGCCACACTGCTTTCTTGGAAAAGAAAGCCGAGATCTTACAAAAATTTGGTGGCCAGGTTATAGTAGTTCATGAGCACAATCCGGAGCTCTCGACCACTAAAATATTAACCGCCGCCGCCTAATTTCAGTGGGTGTCTGAGTGGTCAAAAGGAAGTTTATGAAACCTCAATCAAAATTTTTTGTTGGCTTGAGCACAATTTTAATTAGTGGTTTGTTGCTAGCTGGTTGCTTAGAATCTAAAATTGATCCTTCAACCCCAACAAATTCAGATTCCACTAGTCCTGAGCAAAAAGTTGGCGACACTACTTTAGCTGGAACTATTTCTCAAACTGGCGACCAATTTGTTTTAACTATCCCAGGTCAATCGCCTAAATCTTTAGATAGTTATAAAGTTGATCTGAGTCTTTATGCTGGCAAAAGTGTCAAAGTCACCGGCCAATATAGCGGCGACACGCTATTTGTCAGCTCCATAGAGTAGACTAGGACTTGATGTCAAAATCTTCCACGGTTTATGTCTGTCAAAGTTGTGGCGCTGCTTCTCCAAAATGGCAGGGTCAATGCGGTTCGTGTAGCGAATGGAATACTTTGGTGGAGGAATTGGCGCCGGTGGCGACTGCCGGAAGCAAGACTAGAGGTTTTAGTCGGGGTGGGGTGGTAAAGCTATCTGGTGCTAGCCTGGAGCAGATTTTAATTCCTTATAAAAATATTCAGCCTTCTAAAACAGCTAAAAATCGGTCTTTTACAACCTTGGATGAACTAGACAGAGTCCTGGGCGGCGGTTTAGTTCCGGGAGCAGTCTTATTGTTGGGCGGAGAACCAGGAGTTGGCAAATCAACGCTTTTGACTCAGATGATGCTGGGGATGATCACAGCCGGCTTTGGTCAAATTCTATATATGTGTGGCGAGGAGAGTCCGGCTCAGATTGCCTTAAGAATCCAGCGGATGCTGGGGCTAGAGTTGGCAGCTGATTTGAAAAAACCTTCAACCAACGGGTTATCAAAACTGGAGATTTCTGAATTGCTAGGTGAGAACGTTCAATTTGTGACAACTACGGACGTGGATCAGGTGGTGGCAGTGATCGCTCAGACAAAACCTAGTTTAGTGATCATTGATAGCATCCAAACTTTGACGACCCAAGAACTAAGCGGCGCTAGCGGCAGCGTCGGCCAAATTCGCGAAGCGACAGACAGAATTGTTAGTACCGTCAAACCTTTGGGTATCCCGACATTTTTAATTGGTCATGTGACTAAAGATGGGGTGATTGCTGGACCAAAAGTCCTTGAACACATGGTTGATGCAGTTCTTGAATTAAGTGGTGAAAGAACAAGCCAATTACGTTTGCTTAGAGCCTTGAAAAATCGTTTTGGAGCTACAGATGAGGTGGGAGTTTTCCAACTAGTCGAGTCAGGCTTGATAGAAATTTCTAACCCGAGTGAGTTATTTTTGGAGCATCAAGATCATACTGTAGCCGGCAGCGCTACGGTGGCGGTGATGGAAGGGACTCGGCCCTTATTGGTAGAGGTTCAGGCTTTGGTAGTTGAGTCACAACTAGCCATGCCGCGGAGAGTGGGCCGGGGAATTGAGCTGTCCAGAATTCAAGTTTTGGCGGCAGTTTTGCAAAAACACGCTCATCTACCTCTAGGTGCCACAGATATTTTTGTGAATGCTGCCGGAGGTTTTAAGATCACTGAGCCAGCAGTAGACTTGGGGTTAGCAGTGGCCATAGTCAGCTCCTTAAAGAACAAAAAATTACCTCAAAAAGCTGTTTTTATAGGAGAGATAGGACTTTTAGGAGAAATAAGAGCCGTGAGTTTTCTAGATAAACGCATCAAAGAAGCCAAGAGAATGGGCTTTAGCCAAATCTATTCGCGTCAGTCGCACGGTCGGGTCAGCGAGGTGTTAAAAGATCTCGGCTTATAATAAATTCATTTTTTCGCCGCTATTTCAGCCTGAAAACTATTTACCTCTGACTCTAGCGTAGCGCTCTCTGCTAGAGCGAATGACTTTATCTCGATTCTGATTATGGCTCTTGGCTAAGGCTAAAGTATGGGCTGGGAAGGGGAGCGAGATGACATTATCAATCGTAATCTTATTAACGATCTGATGTTTGCCTAGAGTCACTAAGTCATTGGCAGTGTATTTGCCGCCAAACTCTTTTTCGAAGGCAGCGGCATCGTCGGCGCCCATGACAAAGCTAACGATACTACCGCAGTTGCCAAAGATGGCCTTTTGAACTTCTTCTGGAATTTGAGCAATATATTGGTTCGCTAATATCAAATTAAGCCTATACTTCCGGGCTTCTGAAAGGATCTTATTGAATGATTCGGTGGCAAAATTCTGGAATTCATCCACATAGAGATAGAAATCTTTGCGAGACTCTTCGGCGATATGAACTCTAGCCATAGCTGCAATTTGAATCTTGGTGATCAACATCGCTCCTAGCAGGGTAGCATTGTCTTCACCTAGTCGGCCCTGAGATAAATTGACCAGCAAAATTTTACCTTGATCCATGACATCTTCAATGTCAAACGAACTACTTTGGGCGTTAACGACGTTGCGAACTAAGGGAGAGGAAACAAATTGACCCACCTTATTCAAGATAGGGGCAATAGCTTCAGTCCTAAGTCTTTCCTGCATTTTGTCGAACTCATGCACCCAGAAACTTTTGAGAATTGGGTCATCGAGATCTTCGACATATTTGTTTCTGAATTTGTCATTTGTTAGCAATTCCAAGACATCAGATAGGCGAGCGTGGTCACTCTTGAGTAGTGTCAGGAGAGCGTTGCGCAAGATATATTCTAGTCTTGGCCCCCAGGAATAGCCATAAAGTTTTTGAAAAACTGAGATAATGCCCGAAGCAATCAGCTCGCGATGTTCGACATTTTTACCCTCAAAAAGGTTAATTTGGACGGTCTTTTCAGGATCAGCTGGGTTGAAATAAACCACATCGTTGATGCGGTGGGCCGGAATATAGTTCAGCAGAGTTTCGACTAAATCTCCGTGAGGGTCGATGACACACATGCCCTCATTGTTTTTGAGATCATTGATACCCATGTTGGCTAACAGGGTAGACTTGCCGGTACCGGTTTTACCGATGACATACATGTGGCGTCTTCGGTCAGCTCGCCATAAGCCATATTTTACCGGGGCATTTTTAAAAGTGGTTTGGGCAAAGACGTTGATTTCTTTTTTTACCTCTGGGGGAGACAGTTTGACAACGATAGGCAAGTCTTCTGGCGGCTCACCCAGGAGGGTTTTTTGCCAGGCAATGTTGGCCACCACACTCAAATCTTCATTGGGCAAATGGAATAGGGTGGCCAGTTCTTCTAAAGTTAAATGCATTTGGTGGCTGCGGAAAAACCTCCTGGCCAACAGCATGTTTAAAAAATGTTTTTTGAAGAAGTAAGTGGTAGAAAGTTCTAGAGCATTGCCCTCACTTTGAGACATGGAGTTGTAAGTAGCGCCAATTGATTCCATTAGGTTACGGCAGCGTCTAATGCTAGGACCTTGGACAGCTAGCTTAATGCCAGCCTTCAGACCCCGAGTTTTAAGTTTTTTCTCGATTAAAGCTTGCTGAGGATGACTGATAGAAGTCACACTGTTTTCTCCCGTTAGGGTCAGGACAGCTTTACCGCCAATAGTTTTGCGACCAGCCTCTTTCCAATGTTCGCCGTCATCAGCCACACAAAACTGGATGACGACTTGATAGCCCGGCTCAGTCTTTGACAAAGTCGAGAGGAGGGTGATCAGCGGGTCAACATCGGAAAAATCCTGAAACGTTTTTAAGGGCAAGTACTCTTGATGTCTCAGTTTCAAGCCTCCCAGGCAAACTATCTGGCCGGAGGGCATGGCCATTTGAGCTAATTTATCTGTGAATTGTTCAATCAGGGGCAAACCAGTTTCTGGCGAAGTTTCCGCTGCCGCCAGTTCTGGCGGGACGGCGGGGATAGCTGAGGTAAAGACTTCTGCCACCGGATCTTGATCCAGAACATTGATGGTGGCCTCTGGGTAACTAGCCATTAAGCCAGCCTTGAGGTAATCCATCAATCTTTCCGGGGTGTAGCACAAAAACCTGATGGTTTGATTCGAAATTAAAATTTCAAAACTCAAATGCTCGTCTCGACCCAACATTAAGTAAAGCAAATTGTTGTGAAGCTGAGGAATGGTGGCAAATAACTGAACTGCACTCTCGGCGGTGTGCTGAGAATCGCGGCCGGTTTTAAGCTCGAGGACGAAGTGGCGGGCAGACATAGTTTCGGATATCTGATGCTAGATTCTGGATATCAGAGATAAGTATAGCATTGTGGGCTGGCTGCGAGGAGTTGGGTGGTGGAGGACTAGGTTGTGAAAGCGCCCTTAGACTAGTTCTAGCTCAAAAGTTATTCTAATTTGTCCCCAGCTTGGTTTTATTGAAAGCAATTGTGGAAAACTATACATATTACTGACTTATTTGTTGGTAATATAAAATATAGGTCTACTGGATTTTCAGCAATCTAACTATTATAGGTTGACAGAATGGGCGATAGATAGTTATACTGTGATTCAGTCGCTCTTTTCAAAGATGTTTTGACACAGTTTTCATTTCAGAGATGGGAATTTTTCGCCGGTGTGCCGGTGAGATTGAACCTGAGAAGCCTCTGGAGTGAGGCTGTGAAAAATAAGCTATTTTGATGATCTACCAGAGGGGGAATTAAAAAATCCACCTCATCGGTGCACCCTGCAAGCAGGATCACAAACGAGGTGGATTAGCAAGAGAACATTGTTGTCGCTGAGAAGCTCACGATTAACAATGTCTTCTTAAGTAGCGTCCCATTCAAACTCGAATGAAACGTTAAGTGGGACTACTTTACCACTGGGGTGGGGGGCGGTAAATTGCATCTTAGATAGTCAAAATACTATCAAAATGCATCAAATTTGAGAAAAAGCTGAGAATTTTAACTGGAAACCAGTTAGAACCAGCTAGAAATGAAACTTGGGCTGTAAAACCGCCAAGACTTAAAAAATTAACCAGACTATTGTGAGGAGGTTCGGTCGTTGGGCAGGCAACCGAACTTCTTCAGAGTGGTCTGGTTTTTTTGTTTCTAGAGAAATTTAGTCTTTTTAAAAATTGCTTCTGGGTACGAAAAAGGCCCACCTTGCGGCGAGCCTTTTTCTCTTGATAGTAATTTTATTTCACTGCCTTTTTTCGAACACTCGCGTTAATGCTGCCCAAGACGTAATACACAAATCCTGGACAATATAACCACCAGATGCCAATGGCATCTTGAGTGCCGGTGGTTTGCAACACGACCCACGTAATGGGTCCCATTGCAAGAAAACTTATAACACTCGCTGTTTCGCTCTGGCCAATCATTCGGCCAAAGCCCAAAAGCAACGAGAACGTGGCAACAAGCGCCAGGGCATTAACAACTGCCCAGCCAACGCTGCCATCCTCGGTCCACCCGAGGAAAAAGCTGGCCAATTGTAAAAGCACGCCAACTAGCAGCGTGCCGCCGAGAGTTCTAAAAATCTCAGCAGGGTCAAATCTTTTCGGGGTATTCATATTGCAAAGCCTCCAACTAACTAGAATGGGTGTAATGAGTCACTTTAATCAGCTAAGCTAATTAAAATGGCTCACTTTCACCCATTTTTAGGCGGTGAGAAATAAAATTTTAAAGATCAAGAGAATCTGTTAATTTTTGGGTTTTTAGAGACCAGAGCAAATCTGGAACCAAATCGCCAAAAGCTTTCAGATAGGCCTATAATACCAAAATCTTATTTAAAAGTCAATCAACAAGGCAGATATGATTGTCCTATAATAATTGACTTTTCGGGGTGTTTAAAGTATAATCCCCAGACCTATGATGGATTTTGCCATCCCTACTAATACCCAGGCCGAAAGGCCCATCCAAGTCTTATTTAAATTAAGATTGAGTTTGTTGGGCCAGGTTTCCGATGTCGGATTCCAGATTCCAGATCTCAGAGTGGGAGACAGTGCTACTGATTCTCGTGTCTCAGTGGCTGAATCATTAGTCACCGAGGAAGTAGAGGCTTTGGATGAAATTGGTGCTCCAAAAACCTTAAAGCATCATCTTTTACAGGGATTTCTAAATTTAATCATCGTTTTAACCAGTGTGGTGATTTTTAGTTGGTTTGGTCCCAGTTTAGCCTATGACTTAGTTCAAGGCTGGCAGCGGGTGACGACGGTAGCGGGAACCCAAGTGGCCAGCCAACCAACCAAACTAATTTCGACCGAAACTAATTTACCAACCTATTTTCAAAGATTTAACCAATGGGCCAATGGCTTGAGCGTCACACCTATTGCTGGTCAATCGGCTACGGAACCCAAAGTTGTAGAGCCGTCGCCAACACCAACTCCAGTGAAATATCTACCTGTCTATGACGAAACTCTCCCAGAGGGAAATTGGTTGGTAATTCCTAGAATCGGGGTTAGATCTGAGTTGCAAAAAAATCCCGATTTCGAAAAATCCTTAGAACGAGGCTTGTGGCAAGTGCCTGACTTTGGTGATCCTGGCAGCACAGATTTGCCAATGATTGTGGCTGGTCACAGATATGGTTGGGACTGGTGGTGGAAGTCTGACTATTGGAAATATAACTCGTTTTATTTATTGCCCAGCTTACAAGTGGGCGATAGAGTTGAGGTCATTTCCGATCATCGTAAGTGGTTGTATGAAGTTTACGCTAGCGAAGAAGGTGAGCAAATTTCAGATTATAGCGGTGACTTGATCCTGTATACCTGTAAATATTTAAACTCTCCGGCCAGATTTTTTCGTTACGCTAGACTGGTCGATCCCACAGTTGGTTCGCAGCCGTAATAGAGGCAATTGTTGGTTAAAATGGTTTTATAATTGAGGGTGTTATGAAAATTTGTTTTATTACTTCGAACCCCCAAATAGATTACATTAAGCCTGAGCTGGAAAAGCTGGGCGAGCTCAGCGTGCACGATAAACAGAAACTGAGTGTGGCTGAGGTGGTGGCTTTGGCCGGTGAGAGCGAGGTTCTAATTGCTGGCTCATCTGGGATCGAAACTATTCAATCAGATTTAATTGATAAATTGCCCAAATTGAAACTTTTGGCTTTGTTAACAGTTGGTTTGGACTGGGTGGATGTGGCCTATGCCAAATCTAAAGGTATTGCTGTTTGCAATATTAAAGGAGCCAACGCGGAATCTGTGGCAGAGCATACTTGGGGAATGATTCTAGATGTGGCCAAAAGAATTACTGAATTTGATCGAGACGCTAGACTCAAGCAAGCTTTTAGATTTAATGATTACAAAGGTAAGGAAATCTTTGGAAAGACCTTGGGCATTATTGGGTTAGGAGATATTGGCAAAAAAGTCGCCCGCGGCGCCGTCGGTTTTCAGATGCGCGTTTTAGGTTTAAATCAATCTAAAAAATTGGTTCCTGGTGTAGAGGTAGTTGATCTAGCGCAACTGTTAAGGGAATCAGATGTAATTGCGGTTTGTGCGCCTTTGACACCTCAAACAGTGGGTCTAATTTCTGCGGCTGAAATTGCTCAAATGAAGCCGGGGGTAATCTTGGTGAACACCTCTAGAGAAGAAATCGTGGACAAAGTGGCGGTGATGGTTGGCTTGAAAACAGGTCAGATTTTTGGGTATGGTATAGAGACTACTATCATGAAGCCGTTGCCAGCCGATGATTTATATTATTCTCATCCTAGAGTTGTGGTTACGATTCACAATGGTTTCAACACCGAAGATGCTGATCAAAAATCTTATGAGCTAGTCGCAGCCAATGTTGCAGCTTGGGTGGCGGGGAGAGCTCAAAACTTGGTTTAAGGTGGTGCTTGGGTTTAAATAATCAGGATTGTTTTTGACAAAATAGCCTCAATCTGTCATACTCACGTATCTTCCTTAGAAGTTCTCTGCAGTCTGCCCTTAGGCCAGACTTGTAATAATTGCAGGGTAAATTATTTTCTCAATCTTATTTCATGTCGGTAACTAGTAGTTAGGAAACTTGGTAAATATGCCACGAAAAGCTGGCCAATCGGCCGTGGGAGCTAAAAAAGCCCCAACTAAAAAAAATATTAAAGAAAATCTCACAGATTTAGAGTTCGAATGGTCTGACGAGGGGATGCTCACGGAGCATGCTCCTAGTCCAGAGCCAGCTGATACAGCTGGAACTGATTTAGATCTAGCCGCAGCCCAGTCTTCTGGCGCTGCTAGAGCGGCCATGGAAGAGAATCCGATGACTAAATTGGCCGAAGCGCCATTAATGTCCCAGATTATGCCCCCTTTGCCAGTGGCAGAAAAATCTCAATCAGAGTCAGCGGAAACTTCGACTGAAAATTCCGTTGGCGAGTTGATTGATCTCAAGGCAGGTTTAGATGATGCGGCGGCCAGCACTACTTCTTCAGCAACTCCTCAAGGAGGTGTAATTGGTGCCAACGCTTCAGCTTTGCGCCAAACCCCGATGCAATCGCCTTTTGGCTTAAACAGACCAGATATTAGACCAAGATTTAGCCGTGATTCCAGAGATGGCCAGGGCTATAGAGCTAATAATGGTGGCTATCAAAGTAATGACAGATCCATGAACAATCTTAATTCTATGGGCAGACCAGCTTTGCGCCCGAGTTTGGGTGGCATGAACCGAAATAGACCGGGTTTCAGAACTCAAAACAATGGTTATGGCATGAACAATCAGAGTGGCGAGCTACCAGATGATGGTCAACCAACTGAAATTGTGGCTGGTATTTTGGATACATCCAGAGAAGGTCATGGAATTGTTCGTCAGAACTTTGGAGAGAGTGATCGAGATGCTTACATTTCTACAACTTTAATTCGCCGGCTTAGGTTATTACCAGGAGATGTGGTGAGTGGTCCAGCCAGAATGCCTAAAGAGAACGACCGGTATTGGGGCATGACTAAAGTGGACACAGTTAACGGTTTGTCATTGGAGGATTTTGCTAAAAAAGGTCGAGTCAACTTCAAGAGTTTAACACCGGTTTATCCAGATGTGCAGCTGAAGTTAGAAACTGGCAAAGAGCCGTTGTCGCTGAGAATCATCGACATGGTAGCGCCTATCGGCAAAGGGCAGAGAAGTTTGATCGTCTCACCACCTAAAGCTGGTAAAACCACTTTGCTGAAAGATATCGCCACTGGTGTAGCTAAAAATAATCCCGAAATTCATGTCATGGCAGTTTTAGTGGGCGAGCGGCCAGAAGAAGTGACTGATATTCGCAGACATATTGCCGTGATTACGAGTGGTAAGGGCGAGGTGGCCGCGAGTAATTTTGACGAGTCAGCTCAAGATCAGTGCCGAGTGGCAGAACTGGCTTTAGAGCGCGCTAAACGCTTGGTAGAGTCAGGCAAAGATGTCTTAATTTTATTGGACTCAATCACTAGATTAGCCAGAGCTTATAACTTGGCGATGCCAACTTCTGGTAGAACTTTGTCTGGAGGTTTTGATCCAGCCGCTTTGTTCCCACCCAAGAAGTTCTTTGGGGCAGCTCGTAACTTCGAAGTCCCTGGATCTTTGACAATTATCGGTACAGCTTTAGTAGATACCGGTTCTAGAATGGATGACTTGGTTTATGAAGAGTTTAAGGGTACCGGCAACCAAGAAGTTATCTTAGATAGACATCTGGGCGAGCGGAGAGTTTGGCCAGCTATTGATGTCCAAAAATCTGGCACTAGACGCGATGATCTCTTAATTGATCCGGTGACGTATCAATCCATCATTACGCTGCAGCGGATGCTCGATATGTTGGATAAAGAAGAGCGAACCATGACCTTGATCGAGAGACTGCGCCGAACTGATTCGAATAAAGAATTCTTGGCTAGTTTAAAAACTGGTTAATTCAGTACAATAGCTTAAATATGATAGAGACACCTACTGGCTGGAAAAGTTGGTTGGCTTTAAATGCCGACCTTTCCACCTATGGTCAGTTTTTGCATTATTACCTCAGAAATAGAGGCTATAGCTGGTTTGTGAGATTTGAAGGCTTAAAAGACGTTTTAGTTGACGCGCTTTACAAGCAGCGAGGCAAATATACTCGGCCATTTTTGCATTTTGGCACAATTGGCTTAGCTGCCTTAATGGTGGTTTTTGGGCCAATGGTTTTAACCAAGGCTGAGAACGACAATCGCCAATTAGTTATGGCACCAGTTTTATCTACCGCTCAGGCGTTTGCGCCAGATTTTTATACTGCTCAAGCTGAAGAAGTGAAACAGTATCGTGGCGGTGAAATCATCAAACATGTGGTGGTGGAAGGTGAAACAGTTTCCAGCATCGCTACCAGATACGGTTTAGAGTCAGACACGCTTCTGTGGGATAACAAATTGAGTGTCAAAGCTAAACTAAAACCCGGCCAAGAGTTAGATATCTTACCTATCGATGGTGTCAGGCATAAGGTTGTTCGTGGGGAAACAATTTACTCAGTTGGTAAGAAATATGGCTTAGATGGGTCCCAAGTTCAGGCAATTGTTGACTATCCATTTAATGAATTTTTGAATGATGAAACCTTCGAATTAGCCGCTGGCCAATTTTTGATGGTTCCCGGCGGAGTAGTGCCTCAGGCAGATACGGTTGACGCTCCTAGAGCTGCTATTGCTAAAAAGCTAACGCCAGATGCGGGCACAGTGGCAGCGACTGGCAGATTTATTTGGCCAGCCTCAGGCCTAATCACTCAAGGATATAGGTTCTATCACAAAGCTTTTGATATCGCTAATCGCGGTGCTGGTCCAATTTTGGCTGCAGATTCTGGCACAGTCTTAACTTCTGGTTGGCCAGATAATTCTGGTTATGGCAATAGAGTCATTATCGATCATGGCAATGGCTTCCAGACTCTTTACGGCCACATGAGCCTACTACAGGTTTCGCCAGGTCAAAGAGTTAATCGCGGTGACGTGATTGGTCAGATGGGTAGCACCGGCCGGTCCACTGGCACCCATTTGCATTTCGAAATTAGACAAGGCGGAGCCCTGCTGAATCCAAGTGATTTCTTGAAATAACTTGTCTTGTTTGGCGTGAATGTGGCTGTGGCATTAAGTTTTGATCTTAAGTTTTTTGTCCGCCAGATATATCAGCCCTTTTTGGGCGTTTTTCTAAGGTATAATACTCCTATGATTGATTTAGTTAAATTAACTCTTAAAGCTGGTGATGGCGGTAATGGCCGAATTTCCTTTAGACGCGAAAAGTTTGTGACTCATGGTGGTCCAGATGGTGGCAATGGTGGCGAAGGTGGCCAGATCATTATTCAAGCTGTGGCAGGAATCAACACTCTCAGACCTTTTTCTGGCATCAAATTGATCAAGGCTGAATCTGGTATGCCAGGAGCTAGACGCAAGATGTCTGGTGTTAAGGGTGAGTCCATTACCATCGATGTGCCAGTAGGTACAGTCGTTTGGCTGGTGGGAGAGAACAGAACTTCATTTCAAAGAACTCAAAATCATGGCGTCAGACAGCTAGCCAACAAAGCTGAAATCGAGATGGAAAAGTTCTATGTCGAAAAAGAGCAGCAACCACCCCCACCTCGAGAAAAAGAAGAGCTGTCGTTGGTGGTAGATCGACTGTCTAGTTATCGAGAAATTTGGCAGGTTGTTGGCGATACCCCAGCTCAAAAATCATTTACCGATGGTAGTCAGGCCGTAGCCTTAGTTGAGCTAACGGAAGCCGGTCAAAGAGCGGTTTTGTGCCAGGGCGGTTTTGGCGGTAAAGGCAATTTTTTGTTTAGAGGCTCGACTAACGTCACCCCGCTAGAAGCTGAGTACGGCTCATACGGTGAGCATAAAGAAGTAATTTTAGAGTTACGACTTTTGGCTGATGTTGGTCTGGTGGGT
>Ga0265292_1001748_pt1 | contig 17718 bp, 17 predicted proteins | sample Munlanlewell296A_FD_189080 | JGI IMG/M metagenome (GOLD analysis project Ga0265292, IMG submission 189080) | Leachate microbial communities from a municipal landfill in Southern Ontario, Canada - Leachate well 296A | ecosystem: Engineered > Solid waste > Landfill > Unclassified | place: Canada... | reverse complement strand
GGCTTCATAGCGGCCATTGGCAGGACGATAAGCCAAGACGCTTCCTGCCACCACACCGAAACACGATACCACCCCTCGGCCCCCTCGGTCCCTCGGCCCTTCCCCTTTCGACCCTTCCGACCAGGGACCCTTCAGACCCCTCTGACTATCGGCGCTTCGGCCGCCACGCGTGCAGCGTGAGGTCCACCTTGCCCGCGCGCGTGAATCGCACCTTCTCCCCCTTGAGCAGCCGCACTTGCTCGGCCCCCACGCGTGCGCTCCCATCGAACGCGACGACGCGCCACCACGGCAAGTCATCACTACGCTTGAGCACGCTCGCAGCTTGCCGCGCGGCCAATGGCGAGCCCGCCAGCGCCGCCACATCACGATAGCTGAGCACCCTCCCACGCGGGATGCGGCGGACGACGTCGCGCACGCGTTCCTCGAACTCTGTCAACGCGGGATTGATGCGGCACCACGCGCTTGAACCAGCGTGGCCAAGATCAGCACCGGGACGGGCGACGATGGCACGACGGGTCTCGTTGGCGGCGCGCGCGTCGCGAAGAGCGCGCAGCGCGTCGAGGTCATCGGCGCAGTGGACGAGACGAACGACGCGCTCGGGCTCGCCGCCGCGCTCGCCACCCGAGGCGAGCTGAAGGCGCTCCTCCGCACGCTGCAAGAGGACCTCTTCGCGCTTGGCGCCGACGTGATGGCGCCCGAGGGAACGAGGACCATCCGCATCACGCCAACCCACGTCACGCGCCTCGTGCGCGAGGAGGACCGGCTCGAGGCCGCGCTCCCGCCGCTCCAGCACTTCATCCTCCCCGGCGGAACGCCCTGCGCCGCCGCGCTCCAGCTCGCGCGCAGCATGGCGCGGAGGGCCGAGCGCGAAGCGTGGCGCGCGCACGCGGCCGCGCCGCTTGGCGGGGACGTCATGGTGTATCTCAACCGCTTGAGCGACCTGCTCTTCCTGCTGGCGCGCGAAGAGAACGTGAAGGCTGGCGTCGAGGACCAGCAATGGATGGGGCGCCACGCGCCATAGGGAAGTCCTCGTGCCATCGACTCACGGTAGCAGCGCCCGCGCCGTCGTCACGGCGAACCACGTCATGATGCCCGCGAAGACGACGAGCACGATGGCGGCCGCGTAGCCGACGAACTCACTGAAGCGCTTCATGCGGGTGGCACCCGCAGTCGCAAGGAGCGACCACGCCGCGATCCAGAGGGCGAGGCCAACGAAGAAACCCAGCGCGACGACCCAGCCCAGCAGCGAGAGCATGGAGCTGCCAGCCGTGAGCCACCACCCCCAGTTGAACGGGCTCGTGATGACGATGATGTACGCCTTCGCGAAGGACCCCGTCGCCGTCGTCTCGTTGCCCGTTCCATGGCGACGCGCGGTTCGCCACGCTCCGTAGCCAAAGTGCAGCATGAGCGCGGCGCCAATGATGGCGAAGACCACCTTGAGCCAAGGCAGCGCATCGACGATGCGGAGCACGCCCAGCCACGTGAGCAGGAGCATCGTCATGTCGCCAGTCACGGCGCCAAGCCCGACGAACCAGCCGCCCCAGAACCCGCGGGACGCTGCGCCGTGCGCCATGAGCGCGTTGATGGGGCCAGGCGGAGCCGCGAGGCTCCAAGCAAGCACGGCGCCGATGAAGAATGGCGCGTTCGCGACGTCCACGTCAAGCGAGCACGCGCGCCAGGGGAATGAGCGTTGCTGAGAAGAAGAAAGCGTTCGAGAAGGAGGAAGAAAGGATCGCCCGCCGCATCCGGCGGCGGAGGAAGAAGTGTGAGGTTCAGCGGCCCTTCTTGGCCTTCCCCTTCTTCGCGGTCTTCTTGGTGGTCCTCTTCTTCGCAGTCTTCTTCTTCGAGGTCTTCGCAGCCATTGGCTTTGCACCCTCTGGACGCTCCATTGCGATTCGTACAATAAGAACCTTCTGAAAAGTGTCGAACGGTTCACGCGCTATCGCCCGCTATCGTGCGCAAGCAACGTGGCGTGCTCAAAACGATATCGCAATGCGAGCTGGAGTGGCCTTCACCGCCTAGTACAGCGCGAGATGTCCAGTGACCTTGTCCACGTCGATATCTCGCCCCGGACCCACGCCCAGCACGGTGATCGTGCCGGGGGGGAGTTCGGTGTGCCCCGCGTCCGTGATGAGGGCGGTCGTGAGGCCCGCGCGCTCCGCGGTGAGCTTGATCTCGAAGAGCTGCTTCTCGTTCTCGGCCTTCACCACGACCTTCTTCTGGCCCTCCTCGTACCACGCGTCGAACGCGTTAGGCTGATGGCGCTTGGCCTTGAGCGCGCAATCGACGGCCGCGTGAGCGACTTGGGCGGCGAGCTTGCCGGCGCTCAGCTTCAGGTCCTTGCGCGCGACGATGACTAGCTTGGGCACGGCGCCTCCAGCTTCCGGGGCGCGTTTGTGCGTTTCCTATTTAGAGGGAGGATGCCGTCGGCTCGCCAATGCGCGACGTGCTCGTCGTAGGGGGCGGCCCGGTCGGCGGCCAAACTGCGCGTCTTCTCGCAACGAGGGGGCACGACGTCCTCCTGGTGGAGGAACACGAGCGTGTTGGCGAGCCCGTCCAGTGCGCTGGCCTCTTCACGCCCCGCATCTTCGACCTCGTCGATTTCCCGCTCGAGTCCGTGTTCATGCACGAGGTCCGCGGCGCGCACGTGTGGTCGCCAGGAGGGCATCTCGTGCAGTTGGATGGCGGCAGGACGATGGCCGTCGCGACGGACCGCGCCGAGTTCGATCGCCAGTGCGTGGCGAGCGCTGCGCGCGCGGGCGCTGAAGTGCGGACCGGCGTGAAGGCCGTCTCCGCAGTGCGGGACTCGGATGGGGTCACGGTCACGCTGCGGCATGCGGACGGCTCGATCACAAAGGAGTGTGCGCGCGTCCTCATTGGCGCGGATGGAGTGCAGAGCCAAGTCGCGAAGTGGTTCGGCCTCCCGCGTGCCCGCGAGCTCATCCCATGCTACGGCGCGCAGATCAAGGGAACGAAGCTGCCGCCAGACGTCGTGCAGATGTGGGTGGGCGCGCAGCGTGCTCCCGGCTTCTTCAGCTGGATGATCCCGACGGACGACCAGGGCAAGACTGGCAAGGTCGAGGTCGGAGTGGATCTCAAGGCGCCGCAGCCCGCGAGGTCGTACTACGAGCGCATGCACTCGGACCCCATCGTGAGCCGATTCCTGGAACCAGACGCCCGCGCGGAGTTCGACATCTGCGCGTGCATCCCGCTTGGGCCCATCAGGGCGACGAGCAGCGAACGCGTCGCGCTCGTAGGCGACGCGGCCGCCCAGACAAAGCCGACGTCAGGCGGCGGCGTGTACACTGGGCTAGTGAGCGCGGGGCACCTCGCCAGCGTCGTGGGCGATGCGCTCGACGAGGACGACCTCTCCGCGCCGCGCATGAAGGAGTACCACGATGCGTGGTACGCAGAGATCGGGCGCGAGCTGTACGTCGGCTGGCGGCTCCGCAAGGCGTTCATGCACCTCTCGGACGCGCAGGTCGAGGAACTCTTCGAGCTGCTCGATGACAAGGAACTGCTCCAGATGGTCAACTCGCTGGGCGACATCGACTACCCAAGCAAGCTCGCGCGGCCATTGCTGAAGAAGGCGCCGCAGCTCTTCAAGTTCAGTGGGGCGGCCATCGCGAGCCTGTTCGACTGATCCTTTTGTTGCGCGGGCCCTTATCCGACTCCGATGTCGCGCCGCTCGAACGCCCAGAATGCGAGCACCGTCGCGACGAGTGTGAGCGCGGCGAGCACGGCGGCGTGCGCGGGCTCGAATGTGGCCGTGAGCGGCGGGCTCGCTGCATAGTAGTAGAAGGGAGACGCTTTGCGTACCGTTGCGAGGGCGTCCACGATCGAGCCGAAACTGTAGAGGAGGTATGACGCGACCGCGATCGCGCTGCTGGCCCCGACGGCGGATCCCTTCCGCCCCCGAAAGCACGCGAGCAAGAGCGCGATGGAGCCAAAAGCGTAGCTGAGCAGCAGGAGCAGGAGCACGACCTCGGCGACCCGCAGGAGGTCGAGGCCCATGCCGACCACGAAGCCACCCACAGCCAGCGCGGCCCAGAGGAGCACGGCGAGCGCGGCGAGCCCGACCGCCAGACCGCCTGCCTTGCCCGCGAGCGCGCGGCGGCGCGACACGGGGTGCGTCAATAGGACGTCGAGCGCGCCACGCTCCTCTTCACCGGCGACCACGTCCGCCGCGCGGCCGATCGCGTAGATGAGGAAGACCAGCGGGAGCATCGCGCTGAAGAGCTCAGCGCTCAGGAACCCGGCCGCAGAACCGAGGTCAGTGATGCCGAAAGCAGCCCTCAACGCCGGGGGGTACGCCGCGATGAGCTGATCGAACTGCTCGCGTTGTGCACGCACGGTCGGATAGAAGGCCGCGATGAACGACACGTAGATCACGAGGCCAAGCCCGAAGCCGAAGAGCGCGCGTTGCTGATCGCGAAGCGTCCGCTGGAACACCGAGCCCAAGAGGCGCTGGCTCATCGCGTGTTCGCCCCCTCGGGACGGGCGTAGTAGCCCAGGAACGCCTCTTCGAGCGTGGGCTCGTGAAGCGTCAAGTCCGTGACGTCCAACGCGGCGAGCGCCTTGAGGAGCGCTCCGGCGGGGCCGCGCACGACGAAGATGAGCCCGTCGTCATCGGCGCGCACGTCGCTCACGCCCTCGACGCCGGCGAGCGCCGCTGGCGTCTTGGGCGACGCGAACTTGGCTCGCGCGTGGTGGACCGCCCGCTCCTTGAGGCGCCCCATCTCCTCGACGGCGACGAGTCGCCCCTCGCGGATGATCGCGACGCGGTCGCAGAGGGCATCGACCTCCGAGAGGACGTGACTACTGAGGAAGATCGTGCGGCCCTCCGCCTTGGCTTCGCGCACGAGAGCGTTGAACTCCTGCTGCATGAGCGGGTCGAGGCCGCTTGTGGGCTCGTCCAGGAAGAGCAGGTCCGGCTCGTGCATGAACGCCTGGACGATGCTGACCTTGCGCTTGTTCCCGTTCGACATCTCGCGAACGCGGCGATCGACGTCGAGCTGCAGCCGCGCGGAGAGCGACTCGACGCGGGCCAGATCCACGTTCCCACGAAGGTTCGCCGAATAGCGCAGCACCTCGCGCGCGGTGAGGCGCTCTGGGAAGCCGGGCTCTCCGGACACGTAGCCGACCCGAGTCGCGATCCGTGGTGCGTCCGCGCGCGGATCCATGCCGAGGATCTCGATGCGCCCCGCCGTGGGCCGAAGGAGGTCGAGCATGCAGCGGATCGTCGTCGTCTTGCCCGCGCCGTTTGGTCCCAGGAAGCCGAAGACTTCCCCCTTTCGTACGTCGAACGTGACGTCCTCGATGCCGCGGGCTTTGCCGTACGTCTTCGTGAGCGCGTCCACTGTGATGACTGCGGTCACAAAGAAGAGAAGGAGAGGGATGCTTTGGCCTATGCGGTCCGTCCTACGAGAGGACCGGGACGGGGGCGCACGGCTGGGCCAGTTGCGGTGGGCCGAGCAACCATCGCCACAGCCGCTTGCCTCCATGGATAACCTTGAAAAGGAGGAGTCCGTCAACCTCACCGTAGGACGATCATGGCGAGCGAGCATTCCCCACAGATCGGCATCGACCGCGGCATCGTGAACCGGGAGATGTTCGACCAGGCCAACGTGGAGCGCTTCTCTTACAAAGCGAAGGAGGGCCTGACGGCCGAGGTCGTGAACAAGATCTCGGACCGCAAGAAGGAGCCCGAGTGGATGCGCGAGTTCCGCCTCAAGGCGCTCGAGACCTTCCACAACAAGCCGCTGCCCACGTGGGGCGCGGACCTCACGAAGCTCGACATGAGCAAGATCACGTACTACGGAGACCCAGGCGTCAAGGAGACGAAGAACTGGGAGGATGTCCCGCAGGACATCAAGGACACGTTCGAGAAGTTGGGCATCCCCAAGGCCGAACGCGCGTACCTCGCTGGCGCCGGCGCGCAGTACGAGTCCGAGATGGTGTACCACAACCTCGCGAAGGAGTGGGCGGACCTCGGCATCACGTTCGTCAACTGTGACGAGGCCCTCCAGAAGCACGAGGACATCTTCCGCAAGTACTTCATGAAGTGCGTCCCGCCCACGGACCACAAGTTCGCCGCGCTCCACGCCGCCGTCTGGTCAGGCGGCACCTTCCTGCACGTTCCCAAGGGCATCAAGATGGACATGCCCGTCCAGGCGTACTTCCGCATGAACGCGGAGGGCTTCGGCCAGTTCGAGCACACCCTCATCATCGTGGAGGAGGACGCGCAGGTCCATTACATCGAGGGGTGCAGCGCGCCCAAGTGGGAAGCCTCCTCCATCCACGCGGGCTGCGTCGAAGTGTACGTGAAGGCCCGCGCCCGCGCTCGCTACAGCAGCGTCGAGAACTGGTCCCGCCAAACCTACAACCTGAACACGAAGCGCGCCATCGTCGAAGAGGACGGGTTCATGGAATGGGTGAACGGGAATCTTGGTAGCGGCGTCACCATGCTCTACCCAATGAGCATCCTCAAGGGGCGCCGCGCGCGCTCCGACATGACGGGCATCGCCTTCGCTGGTCCGGGCCAGAACCAGGACACTGGCTCGAAGGTCCAGCTCCTTGCGCCAGACACGAGCTGCAACATCGTGAGCAAGTCGCTCGCCGTGGGCGGCGGCATCACGACGTACCGCGGCCTCGTCAAGGTCGGCCCCGCCGCCACCAACGCGCGAGTCAAGGTCGAGTGCGACGCGCTCCTCCTGGACGAGAAGTCCAAGAACTTCACGATTCCTGACATGCAGGTCATGACCGACAAGGTCGAGATCGCGCACGAAGCGACCGTCGGCAAGATCTCGACGGACCAGATATTCTACCTCATGAGCCGCGGCCTGACCGAGGCCGAGGCCAACGTCATGATCGTGAACGGCTTCATCGAGCCGATCACCAAGGAACTCCCACTCGAATATGCGGTCGAACTGAACCGGCTCATCGAGCTGGAGATGATCGGCAGCATCGGGTGAACCGTTACGGCGCCAGCCCCAAGGCGATCTTCGCCTTGCCGCTGAAGTTGTACTGATAAGGTTTTGTGGCCCCGATCTGGACGAGAATGTCGAGTGATTGAAGCTGAGAAAAGATTTGGCTGACTCTTGGCTGGCTCTTCTTGATAACGCGGTTCAGCTCGTTTTGGCTGAAGGGCCGTGGCATGGCTGCGAGCCGCTCGACGGCGCTCTTAGCGGCCCGCGGCAGGTCCCGCAACGTCGCTTCGCGATACTCATCACGTAGGAGCGTGACAACTTCGGTGAATGCGAGCGGACGCGCCTCCACGGCCAGTCGTCTTTCCATCGCGTCCTCGAACGCACTGAACATCGCGCGCAAGTCGCCGTTGAACGTCGCATGCATCTGCTCGACGGCCAAGGGCTCGACTGGTTTGACGAACGGGACTCCGTGAATGGCGAGGTTTTCGTACCTCTTTTCGAGCAACGCCTGCACTTGAGGTGCGGTCAAAGGCGGGAGATCGACTGGATGTTGAAGGATGCTTGCGATTCTCGGATGGGCTGACAGGTGTTCAGCGACAAAGCCCCGACTCGCTCCGATGACGAAATGGATCCCAGGGATCTGCAAGAAGTCACGGACATCATTGAACAAGACGCTGGGCCACTCTGAGTCCCCGATCGCAGCGAGTTCAAGATTGTTGACGTGAACAATGGTTCCTTTGAACCCGAGCTCGGCACGCGCTGCCGCGGCAACGGCACGCGCGAGTGAGAAGAGCCTGGCGTTCTCGATCGGGGGCGCTTCTCGTGGCGGTCGCTCTCTGGAAAGACTAACACCACCGCCGGCTCCGGCATACTCGCCGGGGAAATCAACTCCCCAGCTTCCACTGCCTTGCGTTGCCTGGTTCACGAGCGCGACCGCCTCCTGAACTGCCGCGTTCGCGGTTGCGCGTGCGCGTATCCCCATGTCCGGGGCGTTCACGAGCGGACGCAGGATGTTTGTCAGAGTTTCGAGCGCGAAATCCCGATACGTGAACTTGCTCGTGACTCGAACATGGCTCGGGCTGACGACATAACCATTCTCACCCGCCGTGAACTTGACGTAGTTGATCAGGGTCGTCTTTCCTCCACCCGGAAGGCTCTCGACAACACTCGCACTGTTCTCGCTGCTCGCAATACGATTCAGGATGCGACTCTCACCGCCGCGTTCCACGTACAGCGTGATCGGGTACGCACCCTGGCGAGTTGGCTCCAGGGGTTGGTCGAAGAATGGAGTCGACCGCAACCCGAAGGGGTGCCAGAGATTCTGCATGCCGACGATTACCGCCGAATTCCTTATATAAGTTTTCTTGCGGAATTCAACAGGAACCTCAGGCCATGCGAGGCCGATCCGGCAGGGCGTCACCTTCCCACAGCCGGTGCTGGGCTCATCAGCGGTCGTGGCCCGCCGCCATGAGGCGCTGCACATCGCTCGAGCCCCGCGCGGCTCGTCGTCAGCGGGCTGGTTCGCCGAGGCGCGAGGACGGGTTTCCTTCACGGAGCTCGGGAAGGCGTCACAACAAGGTTCTTAACCGTCCCCGATGGGCCCTGGCTCATCATGCATCGGCGCGTCCTTCTCGTGGCGGTCCTCGTGGCACTCCTGAGCGCGGGCTGCTTCAGTATGGACAAGCTGACTAGCGCCTCGACGCAGCTTTCGATGGCCGACGAGATGCTCGCGCACCCGCCAGGGTCAGACACGGTGCCTACTGGCCTCACGCGGGAGTTCGACCTCTACCTCGTCCGCATGACGCACGAGATCTATCCTGGCGCGTCCATGGGCATGTGGGCCTTCAGCCTCACTCCCGAGGACGGCTCGGGCAGCGTGCCTGGCCCCGCGCTTCGAGTGAACGAGGGCGACACGGTCATCGTCAACTTTCACCCGGGCGTCTCCGGGTTCAACCACACGATCCACTGGCACGGCGTCGATGTTCCGTGGCAGATGGACGGCGTGCCATTCATGACGCAGAAGCCAGTCGAAGCGGGTGAGACGTTCACGTACGACTTCATCGCGAAGCCCGCTGGCACGTACTGGTATCACTGCCACGTGGACCCCACGCACCACATCGACATGGGCATGTACGGCGCGCTCATCATCGACCCCGCACCAAGCCACTCCGATCCCCATTACGACAAGGAGTTCCTCCTGATGCTGGACGACATGGACCGCTTCCACCTCGAGGGCGGCCAACCCGCGACGGGGAACCTTCCGCAAGGCGGCGACCCCAGCGAACTCCAGCAGTACGCGAACCGCCAAGTCTCAGACTCCATCAATCGGAACCCGGCCATCTCCGACAAGGTGACGGGAAGTCCCGCGCGGCCGCAACGCAACTGGACGCAGGTCACGTACGCGCCGTACACCGCCGACTACAACACGTTCCTCATCAACGGTGTGGCGTACCCCAACACGCCCGTCCTCGTCGTGCAGAAGGATAGCACGATCCGCATCCGCGTGGTCAACGTCGGCAACGAGTTGATGACGCTCCACCTACACGGGCACCACATGCTCGTCACTCACACGGACGGCGTTGCATTGAGCTCGCCCTACTGGGTGGACACGCTCCAGATCGGGCCTGGCCAGCGCCAGGACGTCTATGTGAAGATGAGCAATCCTGGCATGTGGGAACTGCACGACCACATCGGCCGGCACACGCAGAACGACAACATCTTCCCCGGCGGCGCGATGACCGTGCTCTGCTACGAAGGCATCGAAGGCTGCGCGGAAAAGGGCGGCCACCACCACGGAGGGATGCGCTCAGGCGACCTGGTGGACTGGCGCTGGAACGAGCTGTGGCAAGCTCTCCCCTGAACGCACGTCTCGTCGGTCGGCTTGCAGCTCACGAGCCTCATTGTGTCAGCGCTCGCTTGCTCTCGCTTCGACCCGGTAAGCGGCCACAGGACTCATACCCCACACCATCCAGCCCAAGTCCGTATGCCGACCATCGACGAGACCAAGAAGAAAGCAAGCGACAACTGGGACAAGACCAAGGGCAAGGTTGACGAGAAGGTCAACGAGATCCGAGGTGGCACGCAGCGCGGGCCGCAAGACAGGACGCCGCAATCGAAAGGCGAGATTGAGAAGCGCCCTGGCGAAGAGAAGCGCCCTGGCGGCGAAGAGAAGCGCGTTGGCGACACTGAAGAAGAAGACGCCAGCGACATGTAATCTCAAGCGCGGCGCAACAACAACGTTACCCCGCCCACGTCGATCGCCTCGACGGCGGCGCCGTGGAGCGTGGGGCTCTTCTTCACCTCATACTCACCCGCGACGAGGTCGAACGAGCGGCCGTCACCAAGACGCACCGTCACGCCCGCATCAGCCACACTTGCAGCGTCCATGGCCTTGAGCGCCTCGCTCACGACCCTCGCATCCTGGCGGTACTTGGGGCCTATCTTGGCGTGCACTGGCTCCACGCTCGTGGGACGCATCTGCACGTCCGCCGCTTCGACGAACCGGAGTCCATCGACCTTCGTCGTGGACACGATGTCAGCCTGCCCTGCCTCCAGCGCCTCGCGGGCCGCTGGTGAAGCGACGACTTCGAGCGCGGGCATCTGTTGGTTGAGCGCCAGCTTGCCTTGGGACTTCCAGTTGCGCACGGCTGCGATGACGTTGCGCACGATGGCGCCCTGCTCCAGTGCGGTCTTGTCCACCGCGCCAACATGCGGCCACGCTGACGTGTGGATGCTCTTCTCGCCCTCGTGCTTGGCGTAGTGCTCCTGGAACATGTCCTCGGTCGAGAAGCACAGCACGGGCGCGAGGAGCTTGATGACGCCCAAGCCCACGGTGTATGCAGTGTAGCGCGCGCCTGCGTCGCCCGCGTAGAGGCGCTGCTTTGCAGCCTCGAGATAGTGGTCCGCGAGCATGTTCCACGCGAAGTGCTCCGTGTCCTTCACGGCCTTCGTGTAATCGTAATCGTCCCAGTCGCGAGTCGCGCTCTCCACGAGCAGCGCGAACTCGGCAAGGATCCAGCGGTCCATGAGCGCAAGGCGCTCGGCGGGAACGGCCTCAGGCCGTGCGCCGCCGACGCCTCTGGCAATGAGCCCCTGGATGTTCCTCAGTTTGGTCGCGAGGCGCTGCGCGCGCGTGAGTTCCTTGGGGTTCCAGATGATGTCCTCTCCAAGGTTCGCGCCAGTCGCGCTCCAGTAACGCAGCGCGTCTCCAGAGTAGTCCCGGATCACGTCGAGCGGCTCGACGATGTCGCCCTTGGACTTGCTCATCTTCTTGCCCTTGCCCAGTTTCACGAAGCCCGAGATCTGGGCGTCCATCCACGGCGTCTTGTCGTGATGGAGATGCGCTTTCACGATGGTGTTGAACGCCCAGAAGCTGATGATCTCGTGGGCTTGCGGGCGGACGGAGAAGGGCAGGAGCTTGGAGAGCTTCGAGTCGGTGTTGATATCAGCGAGTCGGGCGTTCCTCACACCCATGCGCTCCGAAGCTGCGAGGATCGCGATCTGGGGCGTGAGCGAGGACGTGGCCCACGTGTCCATGACGTCGGCCTCGCCGCGGAAGACGGCGTTCTCGCACTTGGCGCACTTGCCGTGCGGCTTGTCCACCGTCGGGTCAACGGGCAGGTCCTCGAGGCGCGCGAGCTTTGGCTCGCCGCACGCTTCGCAGTACCACAGGGGAAAAGGCACTCCGAAGTAGCGCTGGCGCGAGATGCACCAGTCCCACTTCAGGCCCTTCACCCAGTTGTCGTAGCGGACCTTCATGTATGGTGGATGCCACGCGACCTTCTCCCCGCGCGCCAGGAAGGCGTCACGGAGGTCGAGGTACTTGACGAACCACTGCTTCGTGACGAGGAACTCGATGGGGGTGCCGCAACGCTCGTGCACGTTCACCGAGTGCTCGAAATGCTTCTGTGACAACAAGCGGCCCTCACGATTGAGGTCGGCGAGGATGTTCTCCCGAGCATGCGTCACGCTTTGACCGACGTACTTGCCGGCACCATCCGTCATCTTGCCATTAGGCGCGATGACCACGCGCAGGGGCAAGCTGTTGGCTTGCCACCAGTCGATGTCCATCTGGTCGCCGAACGTGCAGTTCATGACGACGCCAGTACCGGTCTCCTTGTCCACCGTGTCAGACGTGAGGACGGGCACGATGTTGCCAACGCCCACTGGCACCCGGACCTGCTGGCCCACGAGGTGACGCGTGCGCTCGTCGTCTGGGTGCACGAAGATGGCGACGCACGCGGGAATGAGCTCGGGGCGCGTCGTGCTGATGACGATCCTGCCCTCCGCGCCTTGCTGGTAGGTCACGACCTCGCGCGGTTTCGAGTTGGCTTCGGGGCCAGGCACCATCGTGCGCAAGATGAGCTTCTCGTGCGCCGAGTGCACGGCGCCCACCAGATCGAAGCTGATGTCATTGAACGTGCTAGGCAGGAGCCGGTCCTCGGTCTCCACTTGCGCGATGGCCGTCTGGCACTCGGGGCACCAGATGGTGGGGCGCTCGGCGCGGTACACGCGGCCCATGCCGAACATCTCGATGAAGGACTCCTGGCTGATCCTGATGACTGGCTTGTCGATCGTGCGGTACACGAGCGACCAATCGCAGCTCGTGCCGATGCGACGCCACGAGCGCTCCATCGCTTCCTCGCCCTTCTTCGTCTCTTGGAGGCAAAGACGGATGAACTCCTGGCGGCCCACGTCAGAGAGCTTCTTGCCTACGGCTCGCTCCGTGAACCGCTCCGTGGGCAACCCGTTGTCGTCGAACCCGAAGGGGTAGAACAACGAGTACCCACGCATGCGCTTGTAGCGGGCCGTGAAGTCCATCTGGTTGTACGAGTACGCGTGCCCAATGTGCATGCGGCCGCTGACCGTGGGCGGCGGCGTGTCGATGCTGAAAACGGGCTTCGAGGACGCCGCGTCGAAGCGGTAGATGCCCTGCTCTTCCCAGAACGCGAGCCACTTCTCTTCCATGGCCTGGATGCTGGCATCCGGCTGGGGCGCGGCGTCGTCCCCAGCGTCGTGAGCTGGGGGCAAGCCGCGTCGGGGCGCGGCGTGGTCTTCTGCCATGGTGGGGCGCCGATTGGGGGGCCGCGCTTAAGCGTTTGTCACACGCCGATACGTCTGTCCTCCAGCCGCACCGCAGCGGGGCGGCGAGCGGGGGTTTCAGGAGACAGCAAGTCCCCTGACGCCTTCGCGCGGGACCGCGTGCGAGACAGCATCATGGGGGCCACAGGAGCAGTCCGCGTAGCGGCCACACGAGAAGGAGCCATCAAACGCTTGTCGGGGCCCCCAGATAGTCGCGGGCTCAAATCGAGCAGCGAATCCTACACATACCAGTAGGTTTGCCACGACCCAACGCCAGGGAGCCCCCCAAGGCCTTGGCAGCTTCTCATGTAGAGCGCGCAAGCCTCGGCGTAGAAGTGCAGGGTGCCTGACGTTGGTGTAGCAGGGTTATGGTGGGCTGGACAATACCCGTATCCAGTCGCGGGCACGCTGGTCGTCCAGACGACGCCGCCTATGACGTGCATGCAAACTTGATCCCCATCCCACGAGTCCGTCCACTCACCAGCATCAATCGTCCCGCTGAACGGGCTGTTGCTTCCGCCCGACCCTCCAAGGACCCAGATGCAAGTTACCTGGCCTCGGGCGGCGCGCGTCGCCACGGTCATGTAGTCACTCGGAGCGTAGCGCCACGATGATGGAGGATCGTTGGTGGTTTCGCGGCAGTTGGACGGGAAGCTGCTCCGTTCGACATAGTTCGATGGCAGAGCCGGGTTGGGTTCGATTGTCGCGCTTGCGCAGGTAAAGAAGCGCTGGCTGATCGTGCCATTCTCCTGATGCACGACGCGAAGCTTTCCGAGGGCCAGGTTTGCCGAGAACGTGTCACGGCGACTGGAATCAGTTGTTGTTGTTGTTGTGTTGAGGTAGTCCGGCGTCCAACCATCGCCGCCACAATTGATGTGGGACAGGTAGGTTCCTGTAACACTGTACGTAGTGTGACCCGAGACGTCGGTTTCGTAGGACAGCGTGAAGTCCCACAGGGTAGCAGCCGAAGCGGGCTGGACCACGATAAGCGAGACGATCGTTGCGATTACGATCACTTGCAAGGTCTGCTTGTAAGCGTTCATTGGCAGCACTCCAGACAAGGACCCCCCCCCACCTATGCATATACACATCGTCTTCTGCTGCTCAGTCGCACCAAGCAGTGCCAACTTCGAACTGTGAATGGAAGAACTGGGATGGTTCGAACCCCGGCAGCCAGTCGATGACGGAACGGCCCGAACCGGAGCCGCCAATCGTGGTGCCATTGAGCGTGGCCGTCCATGTTCCACTACAGTCTCCCGTTCTCACGAGCTCAAGGTGTGACGAGCCAGTGGCTGACTTCGTCAGGTCAGCGTGCGAAAGAGTAGCTTCAGTTCCAACGCCAGCGGTGTTTCCCGCCCCAAGAGACACCAGGATCGTGCCGGTGCCAACGATGGTTGCCGTGAGTGTATCGCCGCCGACAACCAAGGACTCGTCGCCGATGCTGGCGCTTGCTGGCCGGGATGCATGAGCGCCGACTTCTCTGAAACTCCCCTGCCCATGTGTGGTCAGCACCCATGAGGAATTCACGGAGAACAATAGGATTCCCCCAGACCAATCATCGTGCGCACCAACGGAACCGATCGATATGTTGAGGGCCTCCTCGGTTCCACGTGACCCATCAATGAGGAAGAGAGGGGACGATGGAAACGTGAACGGAGTACCTGGGACTTGGCTCATCGACGACCCACCGGCAAGATCGCTCACCCGAAGCGCCAGCGGTTGACCTGAGCTGACCCCGTATGCCGCCCCTGAGAATAGAGCGCCAGATTTGGTAGCATTGAGGTCCACAACGAATCCCTGTGAGTGCCAATTCGCCGATGCGGGGGGCGTTGTGGCAAGAAACACCGTGTCATTCCTAGCGAGTGTTATCTCCATCGTCTTCCATGAATCACTGGTACCTATCCAAGTTTCGCGCGGGTCGAGAGGAAGGTGACCCGAGATAGGAAAGTAGTAGGATGTTGGGGGGCCTCCTTCTATTGCTACTGTTACGGTGAGCGCGCTATCACCGCCCCGTGCAGGGGGAAGAATGATAAGATCGTCTTGGGGCGACGGGAAGAGACGGATGACTCTGCAAGTGCAGGTCTGGTTCAGGTAGGCGACGCTCAGGAGGCTTGACCCGGCGTTCGGCCCCAGGTCAGAGGTCGGTAATCCCAACCACTCGTTTACGGGGATCGGAGTACCGCAAGAGGTGCAGACCTCAACGTCGCTGCTCGATTCAGTAACGATCGCGGAGTACGTGTCGTGTGTTCTCAGTCCTGTCAGAGACAGGTCCTGCGAGTGCGCCGGCGAGACCGGAGCCGTCACCACCAACAGCAGCAGAATGAGTGCGGCCGGTCGTACGCTCACAGGTGCCTGTGTGGACGGTGTGGTCTTCTAGTTTTCCGTCGGCTTGGACTGCGCCAGAGCTGGCGCGTTCCGCCTACCCCTTCTTCGTCTCGGTCGCGAGCCGTTCCACGCGCTGGAGCGATGATAGCAGGATGTCCTCCAATGCCGCTTTGTACGCCTTCTTGGGGACACCAGGCGCGCTGAGGTTGTAAAAGATGTCCCAGCGCAGGGTGGTGAATCCTTTGCCGGCGATGAGCTCGATCTGCTGCGTCCAGTACTTCTGGCCAGGATTCCGGGTGCCCAGCCACGTGATGTTGTCATTCACGCGCCAGCGCGTGGCTTGCTCGTCCCACGAGGGCACGCCCAGGAAGTGCAATCGGCGCTTCACGTCCGGCCCGTCCTGCGTCGCACCATCAAGGTACTCGACGCTCCGCAAGTGAAGGATCTCGCGTGGCGTCGCGAAGAACCGAGGCCACTGCTTCGTATCGCTGATTATGGCCCAGACGGCTTCCGGTGTGGCGGGGATGTTGCGCTCCTCACTGAGGTGCGTCACGCGGGGCAATGACGCCCGCCCTCGCATGAAGCTGGCGGCCCTCGGCGCACGGATTCACCACGGAGGACGGACGCCGCCTCAGGTGAGGCGAGATACGGAGGTGGTGAGCCGACGGTGCGTTGACCTCCGTCTCTCTCCTTGGCGCGGGCCGGTCGCCGGGTCGGTCGCTCCGTTCTCCGTGTCTCCGTGGTGAAGGAACAAGACGCCTCAATCCAACGGCACGAGGCTCGCCCGCTCGCGCTTCCAGCGCCGCGCGAGCATCGGGGCGGCGTCGAGCACGCCTTGCAGGTCCTTCAGGGGCGTGTCCGACAAGCGCTCCACGCCGTACTCGTCCGCCACGACTTGCGCCGCACGGCTGCCCGCGAGGCGTTTGCGGTTCCCGAGGAGGTCCGCCCACTGCTTGTCGATGTGGTTCTGGACGGCGGGATCCAGCGCGACGCCGACATCCGGCTCTTCCGTGGGCATGTTCTCGATGTGTGGCACGAGCCGCTCGAACTCGGGGTCCACCCAAACGGCGAAGTCGCTCGCGTCGGGATCGCGCCGCGTGCGGATGATGGGCGCAAGGGACTCGATGAACTTGAGGAAGGACGAGTAGCCGAAGTCTCGGTAGCTGAAGTCCGGCCGGATCCGCCGGATGCTCTCGTGCAATGGCCCGCCGTACACGCGTCCCTCGTCATCCGCGGCGGCGGGCATGGCTTCGAGCACGACGTGGTGGCGCTCACTGAGCTTCTCCCCCTTCGTGGCGGCACGCTCAGTCCCGTGCTTCTGCGCGGCGGGCTCGGAGCGAAGGGGGACAAGGCGGGCTTCCTCCGCGTACGCGGTCTCGGGGAGGGCCGCGTTGGGGCCGGGCGTCTGGTCGTAGTAGATGAACTGGTCGCAACTTTGCACGAGCGCGCGACCCACCCGGCGCTTGGCCCCCAAGCCGATGACCTTCTTTCCGCCCTCACGGATGCGACGCGCGAGTTTCGCGAAATCGCTATCAGCAGTGACGAGCATGAACACGTCGATGGGCCGCGTGTAGAGCAGGTCCATGGCGTCCACGGTGAGGTGGATGTCGGTCGCGTTCTTCGTGCCGCTGCCCGTCGTGAACTGGTGCAACTCCTCGAAGCCCGCTTCGCGCAGAGCGCCTTGGGCCTTGGCGTAGCGTGTCCAGTCCGCGTAGGCGCGGCGCACGATGACGCGGCCGAACGCGGCGGCCTCCGTGAGCACGCGCTGCAAGTTGACGTCGCGCGCGTTCTCGTAGTCCATGAGGATGGCGACGGATGGCTCATGGCCGTCACGCTGCGCGGGCACACGGGGCGATGGAGCGTCCCGGAGATGAGCCCTGCGGTTTCGGTCTGTCACTCGCCGGAGGCGGCCTATCCGCGCCGCTCGTTCTTGATGTCCTTGGCGACTCGGAAGCCCACGAGCGCCGCGCCAACGGGGCAAAGGATCGCTGCAACGAGCGGGATCCACGCGTAGCGACCGTAACCCCAGACGGAGAGCGCGAGAACAAGCGCGAATGGGGAGAGGGCGAGGGCCCAATGGAGCCACACCCAGGACCGGCTCTTGCCCTCGGGAGCCATGGTGAACTGGACCATCAAAGGATGATGAGCCACGGATGTCTCATGTAACTTGTGGCGCTGCCACCGCATCACTCCGGCACGCGCATCGCCGCGTAGAGCGCGCGGCTGCTCTCCACGAAGCGCCGCCACTGCGCGAGGCGCGCGTGGCGCTCGCTCTCACCTATCTTCGGCGTCCATCGCTTGTCGAGCGCCCACGCTTTGGCGACCTCGCCTCGCGACTCGAAGATGCCAGCGCCCAGCGCGGCGAGGCACGCAGCGCCAAGCG
>Ga0265292_1001747_pt1 | contig 17724 bp, 14 predicted proteins | sample Munlanlewell296A_FD_189080 | JGI IMG/M metagenome (GOLD analysis project Ga0265292, IMG submission 189080) | Leachate microbial communities from a municipal landfill in Southern Ontario, Canada - Leachate well 296A | ecosystem: Engineered > Solid waste > Landfill > Unclassified | place: Canada... | reverse complement strand
GGGCCAGGGCGATTGCGCCGCCCAGCGCATGTCCGACCAACACGGCTCGAGAAAGGCCCGCCGCATTCATAAAACCAACCACACTATCAGCATAATCGGCAACAGATTGGCAGCCCGGCCCTTCCGATTTTCCGTGACCGGGCAAGTCGAGCGTAAAGACACGCACATCAGCCAGCCGCCGTATTTCCGGTGGCCAGGATAAATGATCACCCCCCGCGCCATGGATGAGTACCAGCGGCGGCTTTGTTGGTCTTCCCCCTTCATGCAGGAAGTAGTGTATACCGGCAGCAATTGGCATTAGAGTGGGAGTTATTGTTTTCCGGAGGAGTGGTGAAGACGGTCGGCAGCCTCTTCCGTCAGCGGAATATAGACCTGAACCCGGGTGCCCTTACCGGGCACAGATTGAACGTCCAGCACGCCGTTGACGAGTTCAGTACGATCCCGCAAGTTGACCATACCCAGGCTGCCGCGCTGATCATAGGAGCGGTTGACCGCGACGACATCGAACCCAATCCCGTCATCCTGGATTACGAGCAAGGCCAGGCCTTGTTTCAAGAGGCGCAGGTTCACCCAGATGTGCCCGGCCTGGGCATGTTTACGGGCATTATTGACTGCTTCTTCCACAATATAAAAAATGACACCCTGCTTACCCATTTCGATGGACTCGAGGATACTTTCGTCCACTTTGATGAGCACATTTTGCGAGAATGTCTCTTTCGTTTTCTCCGCCATGGATTGCAAAGCGGCCACCAAACCCTGCGACTCCAGAATCAACGGGCGCAGGGTGAAAAGCATGTGACGGATCTCTTTCGTCGTGCGCCGGGCTAAATCCTCGATGCGGCCCAGTTCGTCGCTGACAGCCTTGGGATCTTTAGACAACATGCGCTGGGCAATGTTGGCACGCATGGCAATTGCCGAGACGGACTGGGTGGGACCATCGTGCAGGTCACGCGCCAGTTTTTTGCGGGCTTCTTCCTGGAACTCAATCATGCGTTCGCGCTCATCCACCACGTCCTGATAGAGACGTGCGTTTTGTATGGCAACCACTGCCTGGCTGCCGAGGATGTCCAAAAGTTCACGCCGCCCGGCGGTGAAAAACTTCAGCTCCGAATGACCGAAAAGCAGGACGCCATAAGCATTGAAACCGCTGCGCAATGGGAAGCAGTAAATCTCATTGCAACTCATGAAGGTGACAAAGCGGGTCAATTCCGGGTCGTCCCGCACGTCTTTGAGCAAGACCGGTTTATCGTTTTCGATGGCCTGGGCTATGGCTCCCTTCTGACCGCGCAAAACGACGCGCATGTCCGCCGGGGTCAGGCGGCGCGCCGAGCCAACTTCAAGAGATTCTTCTTTGGAAAAAAGCAGGACGGCGCAGATCAGTCTATCGTCGGGGGGAGCATCCGGCTCGAGATTTAGTATGCTCAAGCTTAAGTCCAGGATGGAATCGAGCACGCGCTGGTAGTTGAGGGTTGCCGTCAGGGTGGAAGTCAAACCGTAGATGGCGCGAAGACGGTCATTGGTGGCGCGAAGACGGTCATTCTCCGTGCGTTGTTTCTTCTGCTGTGCTTCGGATTGAGACTGGCGAGCGAGGCGAATCGTCTGGTTGAGGCGCATGCTCAAATAGCCAAACACTCCGGCGATCAGAAAAGTAAGGAAAATTGAGGCGCCAAGAATAAGCAGAGCAAATGGAGCCAGCGTCTGGAGAACGGTCATTCCGATTTGAACGACCATCATCAAGATAGCCGAAACGAATGCACCCATCACTTCAAAATAGATGGCGGCGGTAAGCAGCGGCAGAACAATTATCCAAAAGGCGGGGCTGGCGAACCCTCCCGCCAGAGCAAAATAGAGACCCGCAGCCAGCAAGTCAACCCCAATGCTAATCTCGCGATGGCGCGCCAGACGGCGGTTCAACCCGGCCAGCAGGGTCAGGGCGATATTCCAGCCTGCCAGACCGATCAAGAGTAAATTCGGCAGAACCAGAAGTTGGTCCCCCAGCGACAAAGAGATAGTCAACCCCAATAAAACCAGCCAGCGCAGGGAAACGATAAACCAGTCAGCGACAAAGGGAGAGTCAGAGGCGCGCATATCTGCTTAAATGATAACCGAAAATCGCCCGATTGTATCGGGCGATTTTATTTTGTAAAGAAACTGACATGTCATGCCCGCGAATCGGCCATGCCAATCAAAATCCATAGCAAGGGGCTTGAAAACTGATCATCCCAGCGAAGCGCCCGCCCGGGCGGCAGGAGGCACACAAGCCCAGTACAAGTTGGAGATTTTTATAGACTCGTCTTCATTTGAAGCTCTTGCGAAGACGCATCTGTGTACGCAATCGCCAGAGCGGTCCAACCGCTTTTCGTATATAGTATTTGGCCTGGATGCTAGAGAACCATGAACCGCCCTCACGGTAATGTACCCTGAGCATTTCCGGCCAGCAGCGGTCATCGGCAGCAATAGTTTTGCCCTGCGTGTGCAAGCGGAAATTAGCCCACAGCCGCGGCGTGTATTGCACGGGGGCATGGGTTGCGAGACGTACCCACAGATCGTAGTCCATCGCAAAATAGAAGGACGGATCGAGCGGGCCGACCTTGCGCCACAGATCGGCGCGCCAGAAAGATGCCTGTTGCGGGATATGAACATAGCCTCGCCGCAGGCGTTTGTAATCGGTCTGAGCCGCGGGGAAGCGACCGATGACGCGTCCTTTCTCGTCAATATAGTTGGTGTCTCCGTAAACTAACCCGACCTCCGGCCGACTCAGCAAAAACTCGACCGCTTCGGCAAGAGCATGCGGCTCGTAGGTATCATCCGAATTGAGCCAGGCCAGAATGTCACCTTTCGCCCGAGCAAAGCCCTTATTGATGGCGTCGGTCTGGCCGCGATCTTTTTCGGAGACCCACCAAGCAAACCGGTCCGCGTAGCGCTGGATGATGTCCACGCTGCCGTCGATGGAGCCGCCGTCCACGAGGATATACTCGATATTGGGGTAATCCTGCTCCAACACAGAGCGAATGGTGAATTCCAGGAAACGCGCCTGGTTGTAGGAAGGGGTAACAATGGAAACAAGGGGAAGGTTGGATAAAATCATGGGTTTTATGGTCGAAGGTCGAATATCCAATAGCCGTCGCCTTGATCAATCAGCGGATAATGGGCAGTGAGATATTCGCGCAGTTCGGGCTGGTTCTCCCATTCTGGAGGGGAAGTAACTACGAACAAGTCTTTCCCGGAAATCTTTTCAGCAAAAGTGGTGGCAAAATCAGACTTGGTCTGCCCTGCCAGAGCGCGTAATGCTTCGTCGGCATTACTCGACCACTCTGAGCCGCTGACCCAACCGAAATAGGCCAGGCGGCAACCATAATCTCCGGAGAGTTCGATAATATTTTTATCGTAGCCAATCCGTTGACCGAGTTCCTTCCAGTAAGCAATTTCGTGGCGATACTGATTGCTCACCATGTAATTGCGGGCTTCCCATATTTTCATGGTTACACCAAAAAGTAACAGCCCGGCGAACATGGCGCGCGGCAGCCAGCTCTTCTGCAAGGCAACCTGCCGGACAAGAAGGTCCGCCACAGGGATTAAGCCAACGGCGACAATCGGGATGAGCGGCAAATGGTAATACTCGTGCGTAATGAAGTGATATGGGAATGCAAATCCAAAGACGATATAGCCGAGCCAGGCCCCCACAATCAGAAAGCGCGGCGCATTAATACGGAACAGCAGAATGCCTGCCAGGGAAAGGAACATGGCCGCAAAGGTGGATATTCCGGCGGCGGTAAACAGCCAGCGGCCATAAAACGAAGGGTCTTTCAATAAAGCAGGGAAAAAGCGGAGAGCAAATTGCCCGCCCAATGTTCCAACAATAATCAGACCATAAAAATAATAGATGACAGTTGGGATGGCTGTTATCGCAGCGACCGCCCAGGTTTGTTTATCAACCAGAATGCGTTTCAAAGATCCCCGGCTAAGAACCAGCCCCACAGCAGCTCCCAGCAGAGGAAACACTGCCACCGATTTAACCAGGATGGCAAGTCCGGTCAATATTCCGGCCAAGATGGCAGTTTTCCAGGTGCGGCGCTTCTCCCAGAGGTAGAGCGCCCACAGTGACCAGGCAATGAGAGCCGTCATCAGCGAGTCGGGCATGAACGCCCAACTGGCTGTCATCCCAAATGGGAGAAACAGAAAATATGCCAGGGCAATGATGCCGCCCTCCCGCATGAAGAGTTCTTTCGACAGCAGCCAGATGGCAAGTCCGCCTGCCAGCCAGAACAGGGAGGCGAAAACCCGGCCCACCCAGATATGTTCACCAATGATATGGTACGTGAGCGCCGCCAGACTCTCCATGATGGGCGGCTCAATCAATCCCTGCGCTTTCCATTGGGCAACGGCAATGTCGCGCTGCCATTCCGGGGCAGTCGGCAGGTGGGCGTAGTACATCCCGCGTGCAATCAACAGCGACCGGTACTGGCGCACCAGGTAGAAATCGTTGGGAAGGTCGGTCAGATCATACAGGCGGATGCCCAGCGCGCCGATGAACAACACAGCCACCAGTGCCACCGTCAGCCAGGGTTTTGAAAAAAGTTTCGGTGAATCTCTATTTTCCATGATAAATTCTTCCTCGCTCTTACGGTTGACTCAACGGATGCTGGAGGTCAAAGATAACATATTCGTCTGTCTGGGCGAAGATGGGATAGTGGGTGTAAAGCAAATCCTTGACCACCGGTTGGTTATCAAGCTCCCCAAACATGGTAACCACGAAATACTGCTTTCCGGCAGTATCTTCGGTGAATTTCTCCATAATGTTCACATCCTGCCCGGCCAGGTAACGAACACCGAAATCGGCGCTGGTAAACCAGGCCGCAGAACCTTGCCAGCCCCAGTAAGCCAGGCGATAGCCATAATCCTGCGTCAGGCCGATAACGCCTGGACCGTGACCAAGTTTATCTCCAATCTCAGCCCAGAATGAAGGTTCGTTTTGATAATCTGAATTGACCATTTGGCCGCGTGCATACCAGGACGGAACGGCAAGACCTACCAGAACAACACCCACCAGCACCAAGCGTGGGAAAAGACCCGGACTGCGTTCGAAGAAGCATTCAAAAAACAGCCGGAAGGCGGGGGCCATCGAGACGGCGACAACAGGGATGAAAGGCAATTGGTAATAATCATGCGTAAAAAAATGATAGGGGAAGGTCATGCCGAAGACCAAATACCCGATCCACAGCCCGATGAGCAGCGGGCGCTCACGCCTCGGATCGGCCAAAAAAACACTGAGAGCAGCAAGAAGGGAGGCCCCCATACCAATATTCCAGTTAACCGTGTAAGCCCAGCGAAAATAAAAGGCCGGGTCAATCCACATTGTCGGAAAGAAGCGCAGGGCAAATTGTCCTGTCATGTCCAGCTTCAGCATCCCGTAGAGCGTGTAAATCCCCACCGGCAAAACCAGCAGCAACGCCATCACCCAGGCCTGCGGATCGCGGATGGAACGCTTCAGCCCTCTCGCGCCGAAAATAACACCTGCGAATCCACCCACGATGATGAAAACAGACAAATTTTTAACGAAAAGCGCTGCTCCAGCAAAGATGCCAAAGAGAATCGCCCATTTCCAACTGGCAGTATTCTGCCAGCGGAAAAGCGCCCAGAGCGCAAAGATGATGAGCGCCACCATCAACGGGTCTGGCATGAAAGTACGGCTGGCGATGACCCCGAAAGGAACAAAAAGATAAAACAGGGTTCCGATCATGGCCGCACTGGTGGAGGCAAGTTCCCGGATGAGCAGGAAGAGCGCCAGCCCGCCCAATACCCAGAACAAAGATGAGTAAACGCGCGCAATCCAAAGGTGTTCACCAGTCAGACGATAGGTCTGCGAGACGATGGTCTCCAACACCGGCGGCTCGATTGTGCCGGTAACACCCAGGCTGATGGCGGCATCGCGCTGCCATGCCGGGGCATTGGTTACGTACTGGTAATACAAACCGCGCGCCTTGAGCGCGGAAAACAACTGGCGCGTGGGTGCAAAATCCAGCGGAGGGTTGGTCAGGTTGATCATTCGCAGTCCAAATCCCGTCAGGAGTGCCAGTATCAGCGAACCCTTCCACACCCATGGGCGCTCACGAAAAACAAAATATCTGAAGAAAAGTTTTTTCATTACTCGTCTCCTACTTGCGCGAGCATTCAAACACCAGGATTTTGTCGAAAGTTTCTAGCAGGTGGCAGGATTCAACATCCACCTGCGCCGGATTGGAACCCCGTTCTTCGAGGACCGAAGCGGGGGTCTGACCCTCGACCGGGTCCACCAGGACCAGTGCGCGGTCGAACGCTATGAGCGGGTCGAAGTGAGTATTCATAATGCCGTGCAATTCAGAATAGTACCATACCGCAGCATCGTCTGGCGGGGCGACGATAATCAGATCATCGTCCTGCAATTGGCCCTGAACGAACAGGACTGCTTTTTCCTCACCGCCGCGTCCAGCCCAAAGCTCGGGAAGTTGCGGCGCGAGCCAGGCAGCGTGCTGGATTCCAGCCAGCAGCGCCAGCCCAACCACAATCACCGCCAGCGGCAGGCCGCGCAAGAACTTTAGCCGGACTTTTTCCAACAGGCCAACGGTCCCCGCGGCGGCCCATAACAGCATCAGCGGCAAAAGGAACAACCACACCTTCGCCCAGGCATTCGGTCGTTGGATGATGATCAAGGCAGCAATCCATAGCACCGCTACCAATTGCAACGGGACGCGGGTGGTGGAAAGCCGCCGATGGAAAATCAGGCTCAGGGTCCAGCCTGCCGCGAGGAATATCGCCATGATAAGCGGGACGCCAGACGTCCACTCAACCCAAGTCTCGGTGAAACGATGGGAGAGAGTCTCCAGCAAATCAGCCCAAGGAAGCGGGGCAACGAACCCGTTCACAAACACTTTTTCCGGGCCGGTGAAAATCAGGATCGGTGTGTAAAACAACATCGTCAGGATGACAGTGCCAACACCGGCTGCAACCCAATAACGGAGAAAATCCAGCTTCGAGCGGTACGGGCCGGGACCTTCGACCTGGTTTCCAAAAAACAGCCAGGCGAACAGTATACCGAAAGGGAACAGCATGACCGGCACAGTATAAAGACCCAGGGCAGAGAACAGGCTGATCAGCATCCAGGCAAGAAGATTTTTTTGTTTGCGGACAATACTGCCGAGCGTCAACGTCAGCAGGGTGAAGAGCGCCACGAGGGTATAGCCGCGGGCATTGGTGGAATAATTGATTAATATCGGTAACCAGGCTACCAGCAGGGCCGCACCGAGGGCCGTCCAGCGATCATAGAGACGTTTGGCCAGCCAGTACACCGCCGGGACAAGCAACACGCCAGCCGTGAAAGCTGGCAGGCGCACCGCCCAGGGCTGGATTCCAAAAATGCGCGTCGAAAGATGGACCAGGATGGAATGAAAAACGTGGTTGTTCGGCAGGTGATAATCAGTGGCGGCAGCAAATAGAGAATGGGCAAAGGCCACATAGGTGTAAGCTTCGTCATGGTGCAAAGACGAGTAGATGTATTCCAGCCGGTAAATAACCGCCAGCACCATAATGACCAGCACAGCCGCCAGGAAACCGAGTTCATCCTTTTGCGGGCGCAGACTGGCAAAAAAGTGCCCGGTATCCGCCCAGAGCTGTTTGAAGAAAGGCCCGAAGAGTTTCCACCGCCGCAGACCGGTCAACACTGCCAGACCGAGAAAAACCAATCCGCCCAGGCCAAAGAGCACTTTGAATACTTCAGCATTCCATGGTTTCAGGGAATTGAAATTGCCATCCGGCATGAGCAAACCGGTAAAAGGCTTCAAGATTTCATAGGGAAGCAAGGCCAGGATGATCCCAAAAATCCCCAAAGATGCTGGCAAAGCAGCGAACAACCAGGAAATCCAATTGCGGCGCGGCATCACCTACTTGTCCCGTTTCAAACGGCGGGTGCGCAAACGGTCGTACAGGGCGCACACTTTTTGCAGTCCCAGCAGGGAGAAAAAGGCCAGCAGGATATGCTTCCAATCCCCGAGCGCTGTGGATGGGTGCAGGCGGAATGAACGGCCATATGCCCGCAGGGCGCCGCCCGGCTGATCGGCGTCGGTCAGGTAGAAGGCATCGAACCGGTTCACGCCCGAAATGATTCGTTTTTCGTTGGCAGCAATGATTTCGGCAAATTCCGGCCGGGACTTCAGGTCGTCAATCAGCACTTTAGCTTCCCGTCCGTAAGCCGCGCCGCGGGTGCGGTTCTTGGCCTGGTCGTGGTAGCGGGCCGCCGCCCAGGTCTGCGGGACATAAACGATGGGCGCAATGCGTGCCATGCACATCCAGAGCAGGTTGTCCATCAACAGGTGGTAAGCCGGGTTGAGATAATTCACCTGCTCCAGCACCGACCGGCGCATGAAGGCCGCTGGCTGGCAGATGATATTGAATGCCATCAGATCCGTCAGTGAGTATTGGCGGGCGCACATCAGGTTGAACGGCTTGCCGTTCGCGTCAATAGCGAGGGCATCCGCGTAAAAGAGACCCGCCTCGGGATGGGACCGGAAAGCTGCCACCGCGGCCGACACCGCCCCAGGCTGGTACAAATCGTCCGAGTTCAGCCAGCCGACGATCTCGCCACGTGCCCGGCGCAGGCCTTTGTTGACCGCCTCCGACTGACCGGAATCCTTTTCCGAAACCCACCAGGTGATCTTATCAGCATACTTGCGGATAATCTCAACGCTGTTATCGGTGGAGGCGCCGTCCACGACCAGGTATTCGATATTGGGATAATCCTGTTCCAGCACCGAGCGCAGGGTCGCTTCCAGGAAGCGTCCCTGGTTGTAGGACGGAGTAACAATGGAAACGAGGGGAAGGTCAGACATGCTATTTGAAGAGAGACGGGTAGTCAACTTTGGGGAAGATGGTCAGTTTTCCACCGTCGGTAGCGTCCAGGATCTGCCGCCCGTGTGCCTCGTAAGCCTGACGGGCCAGCCGATAACCAATCTCGGAGGTTTCAAAGTCAGGGAGTTGCCAACGGAAGCCTTTTCCGAAATAACCGGGATGGAAATGGTTGGGATCATCCCCTTGCGAGACAACCGTGGTATTGGCTTTGCCCGGCACATTGGAATTATGGTCCACGCCAACCAGGATAACCTGCTCGAAGCCCATGTGGAAGGCAAGTTGCAACGCAACATAGGTGACAGTCGCACTTTCCCAGACCCGATGACGGACATCACGGGCAAAGGCAGGGTTGTCGTAAGTGGTGTAAAGGAAAGTGGCAGGGAGTGGACCTACCGGGAAAAATCGATGTGAGCGCCATGAAAGGAACTTCGGCATGGACAGTGCGGAGATGTCACCGGTACATTGTTCGATGACCAGGTCATTGACCGAGACAAAATACGTGGTAGCGAATCCCAGTTCGGGGAACATCAGGTAAATGCGGTTCAGGCCAAACGTGAATTCATCTTTGAGTTTACCCAGATCGGTTTGCTTCAGGCTGGGGCCATTCCCGATGATAAAGGCGCGTTTGCTTTTGTGAATATCTTTCAGTTCGGCCAGACGCGCCTTGCTCGCGCGCCGCCAGGGATGAAAGTAAACGCCCGGCAGGTCAGGCAGGTGCATCAACCCGCTGTAGGTTTTGCGAAGAACATTCCAGGCCGGGGCAGGAACAATTTGTTTTATGGTTTGCTTCACGCTCACTCTCGTTTCTCTTTACTCCGTACTCAACCTGGCGGTTGCGCCGCCGTCCACGATCATGGCCTGACCGGTCATGAACGAGGATTGCGTATTATCGGCCAGGAAATAGATAGCGTGGGCGATTTCCTCGGGCTTGCCGACGCGCCCGTTGACGGTCTTGCGAGCCAGGTTTTCGAGGCGGGTGTGGATATCTTCGCCTGCCACGTGGCCGCGTCCGAGACCGGCGCGCAGCATGGGAGTATCCACCGCGCCGGGCAGGATGGCGTTGACACGGATCTCGTCCCGGGCAAATTCAATTGCCATGGCACGCGTAAGCGCCAGCAGGCCGCCCTTGCTGGCAGCATAGGCAGCGATATTGGCGGAAGTCTGCACGGCATGCACGGAGGAAACATTGACAATCGCTCCGCCGCCGGCGGCCTTGAAGAGCGGGTAGGCCATCTTGGCATGCAGGAAAGCCGCCCGCAGGTTGGTCGCCATCACCCCGTCCCATTCTTCCACACTGGTTTCGACCAGGGGCTTGGCAACCTGCCAGGCAGCGTTGTTGATCAGCGCCTCCAGCCGGTCGGTGAAAGCGCTCGTTTCCGTGTAGACGCGCTGGATTTCAAGCGGGTCGGCATTATCGGCCTGGATGAACAGGCCGCCTTCCGGAAAATCTTCGCCGAAGGGGGCGCGGTCCACACCGATAACACGCCAGCCGTTTTGGGCAAAGAGATGTACGGCGGCGCGCCCGATGCCGCCCGCCGCTCCGGTGATCAAGACAGTTTTGGTTTCTGACATAGTCAATCCTGTTCCACACCCTGGAATGGCATCCCGAGGCCTTCGACCAGATTCTTAATCGTGTTCCAATGCACCTGCTCCCAGGCGGCGGGACTGGAATTGGCATTATGCGGAGCCAGCATAACGTTATCCATCTGTTTGAGGGGGCTGTCGGCAGGAAGCGGTTCGATCTCGAACAAATCCAAGGCTGCGCCGCCAATTGTACCCGCTTTCAACGCCGCCACCAGCGCCTTCTCGTCCACGATGGAGCCGCGGGCGGTGTTGACTAGGATCGCATTCGGGCGCATCAGGCTCAGGGTGCGGGCATTGATCAGATGGCGGCTGGTTGGATTCAGGTCGCAGTTCAGAGAGACGAAGTCGGCGCGAGCAAGCAGATCGTCCAGCGTTGTCATTTCCACGCCGGTTTCGGCGATGAAAAAGTGGTCTATCTCGACGATGTCGTTGCCCAGGAGTTTCATCCCAAATGCATGCGCCCGGCGGATGACGGTCTTGCCGATCGTCCCCACACCAATCACGCCGAGGGTGCACTCGTGCAGGGCCTTGCCGGGAATTTTCTCCCACACGCCGGTTTTCATGGCCCTGTCCATCCAGGTCAGGCGGCGGGCGAAGTCCAGCAGGTAGCCCATCACCGAATCTGCAACGGGCAGGGTAAACGCATTGGGCGTGCGGCAGAGTTTCACGCCCAGGCGCTCGCAGGCAGCCGAGTCAATCGAGTCCACGCCAGTACCCCACTTGGAGATGACTTTCAGACGCGGCGCACAGGCTGCGAGGACACGGGCGCTGTAGCGGTCGTCTCCGCAGATGGCGCCGTCGAACTGACCGGCATATTTCAGCAGTTCGGCTTCTTCGAGGCGTTCGTGTACCTCGGGCGTGATCAGGTCCAGCCCGTACCGTTCCAGCACCGGGCGGAAGCGGGCGAGGGATGAGAGCATGTAAGGGGCAGAGAAAAGAATGGTGGGCATAGGCAGTCTAAGGGTTCAGACACGGATTCGGGGTTTCCTGGAACTCGCAGATATTGGGGACGGGCGAGTAGTAACTCGTGTCGTTCAGCAGAGGATAGTCGGCGCCCAGATAGGCGTCCAGCACGAGGCGGAAGGTATTGACCGGCGAAACGGTCGGATAGAGCAGGTTGTTATGGCCGGGCAGGTAGTAGGCATTAAGAATTTTGAACTTGCCAGCGCCAGTCTGCATCCAGGGGGCGTGGTCGCCCTGCAGGATGATAACCGGCGGCGTGGATGATTCGCGCAGCAGGGTAGACAGGGCCATTTCCAATTGGCTGTTGATGTACTCAGCCTGATTAAGGTAGCCAAGAGTGTAAGAATCGGCAGTATATCGGCGATTTTCGTCCAGGAACGCAACCGGGTCGGTAAGCGAGCCATCCGGCCCAAAGACGAACAACGGATGCGGCGAGATGATATGGATGAAGACAAACTTCGGCCCGGGCATGTGCGCCAGTTCGTCCATGCTGTTAAGGATGAGGCGGGTGCGCTCTCGGTAACGCTGGCCGTCAATCTGGTCGAGATTGATCCAGCCCAGGTCCTTGAAGTGACGGGCCGGGGTTGTACGGATCAGCAGAGTCTCGAAGCCGGTCATCTCCGACCAGACCGAGGAGGGAGCCAGGTACACATCCGCGTCGGTGATTTCACTCCAGGCAAAGCCGCTAGCGAAGGCGACTGTCTTGTACCCGACACTTTCCAGTTCATAACGCACGGTGCTTTGACTGATGGAAGCCCACAAGGTACCGCGGCCAATATTGCCAGGCTGGAAATCATCGTCCAGGTTCTGCAGGTAATCCATATTGAGCGACGAAGCCATCGAAACATCGGTACGGTTGTAGTTGCTCTGGCTGCAACTCGCCACGTAGAAGCCCATCTCCCGCAGGCGCAGGATGAATGCAGAGTTGTCATACTTGAAGGCCTGGAGCAATAAATCAGAACGACCGTAAGAGTCGGGAATAATGTAGTAAATATCCGGCAATGTCTGTCCTGCGGGGATATTCAAGGCCTGCACCGGGGCGTAGTCATCCACCGGACTGCCGGTCCGCTGCGGGACCGACCACCAGATCACCTGGATCAGCGCGACCAGCACCAACCCGAGCGAGACGATATTCAACCCCACGGCAGCTTTCTTGAACCTGGTTTTGCGCCGCCCCGCCCAAGCCAGCGCCAGGGCTGACAGGACCAGCCACGCACCGAGTATCCAGGCGGTGAGGTGGGGAACCTCCCACTTTTCGGAAATCAAGTCGTAGGCATGACCGTAAGTAAAGAACAATACCGTCAGCACGGCGGTGGCAAACGCCGCCCGGTGCCAGCTCCGATAGATCAACCGGAGGAGCAGGAAGAACACTGCTGCGGCCGCGACAGAAATCACCAGCGGACGGATCCCGGAGGTGTAGCGGACTTCGAGAATATTGTAGGAAAGCAACGCCAATACCGGATAAGCGGCGAAGGTGACGAAGTACCAGGGAGCTTTGAAAATCTTAGCAAGGCGTTTTTTCATAGTGATGGCCTAAAGCCACGAATGTTTTGTTTCCTTTGAGATGAAGTTATTTCGTGCGCTGTTTCATCAAAAAATCGGTGATGGCAAAGTCAAGTTCTTCGTCTATGTCCCAGGCTTCAGCCGCGTCCATCTCGAACAGCATCGGCCGTTCGCCGAGACGGTTGCGCCGGCGGGACAGGTTTTCGCGGGTGAAGATATACATGCACGAATTCTCTTCGTAGACCGGCGGCAGGTCCTGGGTCCGGAACAGGATATTTGGGTCGTGGTTGAGGGCCTGACCATGCTGGTCATACAGACGGGTCTGGAGACGCGTCACCGAGAAGAGCGAATCGTGGGCCGGGAAGTCAGACAGGATGGTCTGGATGGCACGCGAGACAGTGGCGGGTTTGAGCAGCGGGTTGGTGCTGTGGGTCTGGAGGTAGAAATCGGCCTGCACCTGGGACGTGTCGTACAGCAAAATCTCGTTCATCGGGATGGTGTCGGCGCGCAGGTGCTCGGGGCGCGGCAGGAGTCGCACCTGCGGGAAGTCACGCCGCAGGCCGTCCAGGATCGGTTCGGAGTCGGTATCCACAACAACCGTGGAAATCTCCGGAACGGCCAGCAACGTCTCGATGATGTGCTGGTAAAGCGGTTTCCCCGCCAGCGGACGATAGTTCTTGCCGGGGACACGCTGGCTGTGGTGGCGCATGGGAACGATGGCAGCGAATTTAGTCATAGATCACTCATTATACCGAATCGGATCGACCTCGCGCGGTGCGGGCTTTTCGAGCATCTCCATCCCGTGCGGATAATAGAACGTCTGCCGCAACTGCAAGTTCCATTCCAGCGAGCGACGGTAGCCCTGGTATGTGCCCCCGAACTGCGCCGTCCGAAACCAGAAAATGCTGAGGGCGCTGCGCCAGAAAACCTGCTGGCGGGCGGCGTGCCACAGGTCGCTGGCGATGTTTGCCGAGGCCATACGGACGAAGTCGTATAGGCTAAAATGCGCCTCCGGGTAAATCCGCTTGAAGGCCATACCCTCGCGCCGGTAGCGGTTCAGCACACCGCGCGGCGTCTCGTTGTGGACGTGAATGATCTCGGCCTCGGCCGCGTAGGCAATGGCGTGACCCTGCTCGAAGGCCCACTTGGCCCAGGCCAGATCTTCCAGCCCGGTCAGCGACTCATCGTAAGGGTGCGCCTTCCAGACCGAAAGCCTGATCGCCGCGTTGGCGTTGTTGCAGAAGGGATGGCTTTGGCATGCGGACGATTCTTCCGGAAACCAGCGGGCAAAAATCTGATGCTCTGAAAACTTCGAGTTCTCATCGCCGTGCTGCTTGCCGTAGGTCAGGGCCACCGCCGGGTCCGCGAACGGCTCCAGCAGGCGCTCCAGCCAGTCCGGGTAGACCGGGTAAACGTGGGCGCTGGCGATGGCAACCAGGTCACAGGTCGCGGCAGCCAGTCCCAGGTTCAGGGAACGCCCGAAGGTAAACTCCGCCGGAGGGATGTGCACCACCGTGGCTCCATACTGCGCGGCAATGGCCGCCGTCGCGTCGGTCGAACCCGAATCCACCAGGATGATTTCCACATTCTGCATGGTCTGGCGGCGCACCCCCTCCAACAGCCGCCCGATTTGCCGTTCCTCGTTGAAGGCGCGCACCACCAGCGAGCAGCTAGACATCCAATTCAAACCGTTTCCCGCCCAGCAGGCCGCCCAACAGGGTGCGCAGGCTGGACGACTGCTCCAACTGGGACAATGAAAATTCCTTCAGGCGGATGTAACCCGTCGGCCGGGTCGATTCGATGAACTCGCCGAACGGCAGCGAGAACCGGTAGGTGCGGTAAAACAGAAAGCGGCGCGTGTGGCGCTGCCGTTCCTGCGGGACCTCAAGCCTGTCCACCGTTAACCAGGCATTCAACTGCCCGAGGTAGGTATCACGCGTCGGCTCGAAAAAGACAGTATCAAAAGCAATGAACGGGGCCTGCCCCGCGGCCAGCACCGGCACGCCCAGCAGCATGGACTCCAATCCGATGGTGGAGTTGTAGATGAGCACGAATTTCGACATCCGCACCAGGTCGTATGAGCTAACGCGTTCCTGCGGCGGGATGAAGGCCACGTTCGGCAGGCTGGCGACGTTTCGCTCGAACCACATCGCCACGCTCTCGCGGCTGGTCTTGCCCGGGCGGGCTTCGTCCGGATGGGCGCGGATGATGAAAAGCATCTCCGGGTGAGCACGGATGACTTCGAGCAGGGTGTCCAGCCAGTCGAACATATCCTTGAAGATCACGTTTGCGTACATCTGGGTGGTGTCGAAAATGACGTTGGTAAAGATGGACGCCACCTGCCGGAAACCGGCTGCCTTCTGCACCAGTCCTTCAGGTAAATCGTGGATTTCGCGCCAGAACTTGACGCCTGCCATGCTGAAATCACCCTGCCAGCGTTTCTGCAGGTCAGCATCCAGGCGGGCGTTCTGCTCCGGGGTGAGTTCCACATCGGGGATGGTGATGGGATACATGGTGGCCTGTCCCTCGACGAAATAGCCGCTGAAAGGCTGGAAACCCGACTCGTGGGTAACAGCGCGCACCCCGCGCTGCTGGCACAGCCAGAAGGCGGTCGCTTCGGGGAAGTGCATGCCGTTAAAAAGAACGGCCGCCTGCGGCTTGACGGTCTCCATCAAGATATTGAATTCGCGCGCCACGTTCCAGGCCGAGAGCATGAACTCGCGGCACAGGAAGCGGGTCGGTTCATCGTCGGTGAGGGCTTGCAGTCTCAGCCGCCAGCGGAGTGAAGGTAGCACCAGCACGCCGAGTGGGATATATCCGAAGCCATCCGGCAGAGGATGTTCGTAGCGCAAGAGTTCATCGAGGCATAAGTCTTTGAGCGCGGCGGAAAGTTTTTCATCCTGCTGATATGTGAACCAGCGCGTCTCCGCACCGGTAAAGTTCGCCCGCGACTGGCGGATGCACATCCCGCACGGCATGGGGCGCGAGGGGTCGGTCTCGTCGGTGCCGAGCACACAACGGCTCATTCCGGCCTTGCAAACGAAATGGACAACTGGAGTCCCGACCAGCCGCACGGCCCAGGATGCAAGTAGAGAAAAGGCCGCGTTCTGGCTATGGCCTGAGAGGCGCGTGGATGCGTTGAAAAAGAGAACAGGCCTCCGGCGCTGCCGTGATCGATCAGTCGAACGGTCCGGTGCGAATCGGGCAGAACGCCTCACCTGCCGCGCTAAAGCGACGAGGCGCGCCAGTTCGGCGGCTCGTCTCATGCGGCGGGAGAGGATGTCAAAAAGCCGGGGCATTAATCCTCAGTCACCACACGACGCAGTTTCTTGAGGGAAGGCATCTCGCTCTCATAGAGGTGTTTGACACCGTCGCCCAGCGAGTCTTCGGCAGTGCGCACATATTTGACCAGCCGCTCAAAGCCGCTCGGCTCCACTGAGGCGGCCTGGTCGGAGCCCCACATGGCCCGGTCGAGGGTAAGATGACGTTCGATCATGCAGGCGCCCAGGGCCACTGCCACCTGCGGCGGGACAAGACCGACCTCGTGGCCGGAATAGCCGATCGGGCAGGGGAACTCATCACGCAGGGTCTGGATCATGCGCAGATTGAGTTCTTCAGGCTCGCACGGGTAGGTGCTGGTGCAGTGGGTGATGACCAGGTTCTCGGTCCCGACCACCTTGACCGCCGCCCGGATCTGCTCCATGGTGGACATGCCGGTGGAAATCACCAGCGGCTTGCCGGTCTTGCGCGCGTAGCGCAGGAGGGTGTGGTCGGTCAGCGAAGCCGATGGGACTTTGTAGGCCGGGGTATCAAATTTTTCCATAAAATCCACCGCCTGCTCGTCCCAGACGGAGGCGAACCAGGCGACACCTTTTTGTTTACAATATCGGTCAATCTCGCGATATTCCTTTTCGCCGAATTCAACCTTGTACCGGTAATCCAAGTAGGTGATGTAGCCCCAGGGCGTCTCGCGCATCTGTTTCTGCTGTTCGGGCGGTGTGCAGATTTCGGGAGTGCGTTTCTGGAATTTGACTGCATCCACCCCAACGTGGGCGGCGGCGTCAATCATCTGCTTGGCAATTTCCAGGTCGCCATTGTGATTAATGCCGATTTCAGCAATGATGTAGGTCGGATGACCGTCGCCGACCATGCGATTACCAATTTTAATTTCGCGTTTCATATCTTTAGTCACCTTTCTTTTCCAAGATTAAGTCACACAATTCACGCACAGCGGCGTGACCTCCAGGCCGGCTGAGGACAAAATCGGCCTTGCGCGCCACTTCGGGCAGGGCATCCGCCACCGCCACCGCCCAACCAACCAACGGGAAACACGGCAGGTCATTGACATCGTTACCACAGTAAACAACACGAGCCGGGTCCGTATTACGCCCAGCGAGCAATTTCTTCAATGCAGACGCCTTATCATCCTCACCCTGGATGCAGGGGATATTCATCTTCCGGCAACGCGCGGTGACGACCGGGTTGGTCTCCTTCGAGATGACCACCGTCTCCACCCCAGCCTGACGCAACAGGTTGATTCCGTAACTGTCGCTGCGGTTAGCCGCCACCATTTCACGACCATCCTGGTCCACCCAGACGCGGTTGTCGGTAAGAACGCCGTCGAAGTCAAGGACAAGCAATTCAATTTTCTCCGGCATCGTCCGGCGCGGTTTCCCTGGCCAGACCATAACCGGGCCACCGGTCAACATGCGTTCTTCGGCACGCCGCCAATCGTCGGGAGTGTCCATGTCTGCGGAATAGACAGGGTCGAAGAGCACCGGTAGAATAATTTTG
>Ga0265292_1001746_pt1 | contig 17732 bp, 20 predicted proteins | sample Munlanlewell296A_FD_189080 | JGI IMG/M metagenome (GOLD analysis project Ga0265292, IMG submission 189080) | Leachate microbial communities from a municipal landfill in Southern Ontario, Canada - Leachate well 296A | ecosystem: Engineered > Solid waste > Landfill > Unclassified | place: Canada... | reverse complement strand
GGATGACGAAGCCTTTGAGGAAAAGATGGCACGATTAACCAAAGAACTTTCAGAGCAATTTAAACAATCAAAACAGTTGGAACAAAAGATTAAGGAGAATTTAGAAAAAGTTGGATTTAAAGTATGAATTTAGATTTTCCGACACGATTTCTTAAAAAACTTGAAATTTATCAACAGATCCGTAGTGGTCAAGGGATTTCAAAATACAAGCATCTTTGGAAATACGAAGCTGCTTTTTTACAAACTTCTTATGGGAAAGGTCATCAACACTTATCAAATTTTGTCAGCAGATCAAATTTTAAGAAGTGGATCGAATATACTGCTCCTTTTAATCCAAACCAGGACGAGAAAGAACTTAACCATATTATCGCTAACTTATTTTGGCGTGGATATATAGACGTTGCTGAAAGAGTAAACGATAAAAAAATTGATAAAACTAAAATAGATCCAGACCAACCTAAAGGTTTACTTCTTTTCGATAGGAACACAAAAGCTTTTAAAAGTTCTGAATTTGGAGATGAGAGCAATTTAGATTACAGACCAACAATAGAAGGGTTGTTGGTTGGAGAAGTATTGACGGAGATAAACAATAAAAACAAATTGCTTCAAATTTGGAATATATATAAATATAACTGGGTTTTAGATACGGTCTGGTTTCTAGCTTTTTTTGGTCTGTTTAAATTACTTTTACCTTACGGTATCCAGCAGAGTGTTGAGGCTGTAAAGATAAATCTGTATGGTATTTCAATTAACTATTTAACAATATTAGCGCTAGTAGTTTTTATTTTCTGGCCATCCCTATCGTTTCTTTATAGGAAAGCATATTCGATGATGGAAGGCTGAATTGAATGTTTAAAAATATGACAAGTAAACAATATAAACACACAGAAATTGGCGAAATTCCTAAAGATTGGGAAGTGCGACCTTTTGGAGAATTAGGCTATTTAAAAAATGGCGTAAATTTTAATAGAAGCCAATTTGGAAATGGATATAAAGTAATTAATGTAACTAATCTTTTTTCTGGAAGGTTTGCAACGATTGATCAGCTTAACGAGATTATAAAAGACGCAGTTCCAAATTCGAAAGAGTATTTTGTCCGCCAAGGCGATCTTCTTTTTGCTCGTTCTTCGATCAAAACATCAGGAACTGGACAAGTGGCGTTGGTAAAAGAAAATTACGAAGATACTGTTTTTAGCGGGTTTATTATTCGCTTCCGACCTAACGATGGGGTCAATACTTTATTTTTAAATTATCTTCTACGATCATCAAACTACCGGCAATATTTTGTAAGTAATAGCTCGACAACAACCATCACCAACCTTAATCAACCCTTTCTATCTTCCATGCCAATTATTTTCCCTCCTATTGATGAACAAAACAGAATTGCTGATTTTATATCTGTTCTTGACGATAAAATTGAACTTAACAGAAGGATGAATAAAACGCTAGAAGAAATCGGAAAAGCACTTTTTAAAAGATGGTTTGTGGATTTTGAGTTTCCGAACGATGATGGTAAACCGTATAAATCGAACGGCGTCGAGATAGTGGATATCCCCGCCGGCTCGGCGGGTCAGGAATTTGAGGAAATACCGAAGGAGTGGAAAATAAAACCTTTAGATGTAATTGCCACGTTTTTTAACGGAGTGGCCTGTCAAAAATATCCTCCGGTTGATGAATCTGGGTTGCCTGTTATCAAGATCGCGGAATTACATAACGGGATAACTGAAAATTCAGATCGAGCAAGTTCATTGATTGCTCCGGAATATATCGTTGAAAATGGGGATGTTATATTTTCATGGTCTGGCAGCTTAGAAGTTGTGTTGTGGACCGGCGGGAAAGGTATTCTTAATCAGCATCTTTTTAAAGTAAGCTCAGAGAATTATCCAAAATGGTTTTATTACTTCTGGACGCTTAAATATCTGCCAATGTTTCGAGAAATCGCCTCAGATAAGGCTACGACAATGGGACACATCCAGCGAAGACATCTTTCCGAATCTCTCGTTTTGGTTCCTACTGCACCAATATTAGAAAAAATGAATGGTGAAATGACACCTTTATTAAGCAAGATTATTGCAAACAGTATCGAAATAAATTTTCTTGTGCAAATCAGAGATTCTCTTTTGCCAAGATTAATGAGTGGAAAATTAAGATTAAATTGAATTTATGACAACAAAATCATTTGAAGAATTAAAACCAAAAATCCAAGAAGCAATAGAAGCTAAGCTTAAAGGATCACCGATTGTTGACGAAGACGGTTTTATTTTAGTCGACGGCTTCTTTATGCCTGGATTTCAAAAAGAAATTTCCGGCTCGTTTGTTATTGGAGGTCCAAGCGTACCAGCAGTAGCAATAGTTGGAAAAACAACAGGACGAATTTATTATTTCGCCCTTAAAGTATTATTGCCAGATTTAGACATATGACAAAAAATAACAACACCGATACGAGCCAAAAATTAACTACAGGTAAGATTGATACTTCTTCAAAACCGACAATCGATCCTGCAGTACAAGAAACAATAGAGAAATATAACAAACTAGAATCGAGATTAGAAGAGTCTAAAAAAGATTTTATTACAATATTAGGGATCTTTGCTTCCTTCTTTATTTTTGTTTCAGCTGAGTTTCAAATATTGAGAACAGTTACCGATATCTGGTTATTATTGGGACTGAGTAGCTTTCTTTTATCGGGCATCCTATTATTTGCAATGGTGTTAACCAACATAGTACGGGATAAATTTCAGTGGAAGGATTTTTTAAATCCAGTTTTAATCTTAGTTCTAATTCTATTTCTAATAACAGTTCTGTTTTTTGGAAGGTATGCCGGAATAAATATTTTCAATATTAAATTAGAGCTAAAAACAGATAAACTTTCGAGTATATTAAGCTTAGTTACTTCCATTTTTATATTAGTTGCTTCATTTTTTCAATGGTGGAATATCACCTACAACGGCCAAATGGTAACTAAAAAATGGATTAAGTTTTTGTTTGTTACTTGTATTTTGTTGTTAATAATTTCTTTAACTTTTTTGCTTTTATCATGAAATATACAGAATCAGATTTAGAACAGGCAACGCTTGAGTGGTTCGCTGAGCTCGGGTATAGCGTGGTTGGAGGACCAGAAATCGCACCGCCTCCCGATGGTGAACGGCCTGAACGAGCCAGTTATCTTGATGTAGTATTGGTCGAAAGACTAAAGAGTGCAATTGCTAAATTTAATTCTGAAATACCAGATGAAGCAAAAGATGAAGCGCTACGAAAAGTCCTTCGTGTTTCTACTTTAAGCCCAAAGCTGGTATTCAATAACAAAACATTTCATGCCATGCTTCGGGATGGGATAGACATCGAATATAAACGGCCGGATGGGTCTATTGCCGGAGACAAAGTGAAAATTATTGATATTGCCAACCCGGACAACAACGACTTTTTGGCGGTCAATCAATTTACCGTTATCGAAGAAAGAAGTCAGCGACGACCGGATGTAGTTATCTTTCTCAACGGTTTACCGGTTGCAGTCATTGAACTGAAAAATCCGGCCGACGTGGGAGCTACTATCGGCGGTGCTTTTAATCAGATTCAAACGTACAAGAACGATATTCCTACTCTTTTTGCTTTTAACGAGCTGTCAATTATCAGTGATGGCATAGAAGCCAGAGTTGGCACGATTTCGGCCAATAAAGAATGGTTTACCAGATGGCGAACTGTTGACGGAGAGGATTTGGCGCCCAACTCTCTGCCTCAACTAGAAGTTTTGCTTAAAGGAATTTTTGAAAAGAAGAGACTTTTGGATATCATCAATAACTTTGTGGTGTATGAGACAGACGGAGAAAAAATTATCAAGAAGTTGGCTGCGTACCACCAATATCATGCCACGAATAAGGCGGTGAAAAAGACAATTGAGGCAACAAAAACGGAAGGAGACAGGCGTTGCGGCGTTGTCTGGCATACACAAGGATCTGGCAAGAGCTTAACGATGGTGTTTTACGCGGGCAAAATTATTCAAGACCTTAGTAACCCGACAATTGTGGTTTTAACGGATAGAAACGATCTTGACGATCAGTTGTTTGGGACGTTTTCGAGATGTTCAAATCTCCTTCGACAAACCCCCAAACAAGCGGAAAATAGAGACCAATTAAAAGAATATCTCAGAGTAGCTTCTGGTAGAGTGGTTTTTACCACGATCCAAAAGTTTTTTCCTGAACATGGCAACAAAGAATATCCGCTACTTTCAGACAGAAAAAATATTATCGTGATTGCTGATGAAGCCCACCGCAGCCAATACGATTTCATTGATGGGTTTGCCAGATATATGCGCGATGCCCTTCCCAACGCTTCATTTATCGGTTTTACTGGAACACCGATTGAGTTAACCGATAAAAACACCAGAGCGGTATTTGGAGATTATGTTGATATTTATGATGTATCACAGTCAGTGGAAGATAAGGCCACCGTACCGATCTATTATGAAGCCAGACTTGCCAAGATTGCGTTAAATGAAAACGAACGACCCAAAATTGATCCCCAATTTGAAGAGTTAACCGAGGGAGAAGAGATAGAGCGAAAAGAAAAATTAAAAAGTAAGTGGGCCCGACTCGAGGCGTTGGTTGGGGCTCCGAAACGGATTTCCCTTATCGCTCGTGACGTCGTTGACCATTTTGAAAACAGACTCTCAGCAATTGAAGGAAAAGGCATGATCGTGGTGATGAGCCGAAGAATTGCGGTGGAACTTTACAACGAAATTATCAAACTTCGCCCCGGCTGGGCCAGTGATGATGACAACAGGGGTTTTCTCAAAGTAGTGATGACCGGATCGGCCATGGATCCTTTGGGTTGGCAAAAACATATTAGAACCAAACAGGCACGGCATGATATGGCAAACCGCATGAAAGATCCTAATGATGAATTGAAGCTGGGTATCGTTCGGGATATGTGGCTTACGGGGTTTGATGTGCCAAGTTTGCATACGATGTATATTGACAAACCCATGAAAGGCCATGGACTGATGCAAACAATTGCTCGAGTCAACAGAGTGTTTAAAGATAAACAAGGAGGGCTGATTGTTGACTATTTGGGAATTGCGCCGGAGTTAAAAGACGCTCTTGCTTATTATGCCGATAACGATCGGAAGAAAGTAGCCATCCCGCAAGAAGAAGCGGTACGGGTTATGCTCGAAAAGTACGAGGTAGTCTCAGAGATGTATCACGGATTTGATTATAAAAAAGATCTTCGTGGCTCGGCTTCAGAGAGAACACGACTGATAGCGGGAGCGATGGATTTTGTCCTTGGGTTAAAAGACGGTGAAAAGCGGTATGTTCAGGTAGTAACAGAGCTTTCGTTCGCTTTTTCCTTATCCGTACCTCACGAAGAAGCAATAAGAATCAGAGATGAAGTAGCGTTTTTCCAATCCGTTAAAGCCGGAATACGAAAAGCTTGGGGTGGAGGCGGTGGCGGCGGAGGCCCGACGGATGATGAATATCAGGAAGCAATAAAACAGATTGTTTCTGGGGCGATTGTTTCAGATAAAGTGATTGACATCTACTCTGCTACTGGAATAAAAACTCCTGACATATCGATACTATCAGACGAATTCTTAGCGGAAGTTAAAGGATTGCCTCATAAGAATTTAGCTTTTGAGATGCTTAAGCGTCTTTTAAATGACGAAGTTATAACCATGATGAGAAGCAACCTGGTAAAATCCCGCTCGTTTGCCAAAATGTTGGAAGAAACAATAAAGAAATATCAAAATCGCTCGATTGAAGCAGCTCAAGTTATAGCAGAACTTGTGGAATTGGCTAAAAAGATACGAGCAGAAAAAGACAGAGGAAAGGATATCGGACTTACTCCCGAAGAAGTGGCTTTTTACGATGCGCTTTGTATCAACGAGAGTGCTATTCGGGAACTTGGCGATACAACCCTCATGCAGATTGCCAAAGAACTGGTTTCTATGCTTCGTAAGAATACAACGATTGACTGGACGATAAAGGAAAACGTTCAGGCAAAACTGCGGGTGTATGTTAAAAAATTACTGAGAAAGTATAACTATCCACCGGATAAGCAAGAAAATGCAACTCAAACAGTTCTCGAGCAGGCGAATCTACTTTGCAAAGATTGGAGTGGTGAATATTAAAAATTTATAAACTCTACGGTCTCCCTCCAAAGGCGGATGGGCGGCTACATTAGTCGCTGATATTTTTTGAACACGGCTAATTATGAAACAAACAAAATCTAAACTAGCAATTTTTGAGGGGAGGAAGATCCGCCGGCATTGGGATAAAAAAACTGAAGATCCGCAAGCAGATCAAAGTATCTTCCGCAAGGACGAAAGAGATTAAAGTAAATGATAAATATACTTGAAAGGCAATTTGACCCGCTAGACAGCGAGGCAAGTAGGTTGTCGAAAAAGATTAAAGAGAGATTGGGCGCGCTTCTCAAGGGACTGGGCGCGTATTTCAAGCGCCTGCTTTTCCCCTTGTATCTTTTCCCATTTAAAATTGTAACTTACACCGTTTTTTATTTAATTAAGTTTCTGGTTAAGTTGATTCTGGCCTTTATTGGGTTAATTATCGATTGTATTGTTTATCCATTTAAAAGTTTGAAAAACTTTCTTAAGTCAGTAGTTATTATTGGGGTTTCTATTTATTTGTTAGCCTCACTATTTGTCATTGCTGATTATCTACGTACTCAGTATGGATATTACGGAAAGTTCCTGTGCTCATTCGGAGCAAAAGATAAACTTCAAAACTCAGTTGTGAGAATTGTCGGGGGATATTCAGAGGGATCAGGCTTCTTTATCTCCGCTAATCAAGTACTCACCAACTTCCATGTGATTGCCGACGAGCCAAGTCCCAAGATTATTTTCCCAGATGGCAACTTTGTGACCCCCATAAGGATGACGGGGAACAAAGATATTGATCTGGCTGTCTTATATACAGAAAACACGTACCCAGAAAAAGTCTTACCTCTTCCTGACCGGAATGGTTTCAGGGAAGATGAACCACTAATTTCAACTGGCTATCCATTGGGAACAAGTCTTGTTGGCAAGGCGACTGTAGTAAAGGGAAACTTTATTGATTTTCGGAAATCTAGTAAAAATCCGGTTGTTTATCTCCAAACAAACATTAGTCTTGTCCAAGGTATGAGTGGCGGACCACTCGCGGACCAATGTGGAAACGTTGTCGGAGTAAACACAATGAGTCTCGCCGGCCTATCCCTATTTATCTCTGGCGATCAAGCCAAGACCATGGTGTCAGCCTTTACCGATCAAGCTGTAAAGAAGATTGCCGTAGATCCATCACTATCTCCGGATGAAGCCGTTAGAGCCTATTACACTTACCTAAAAGCCAGAAGAATGCGAGATGGTTTTGATCTACTTAGCCGTGAATATCTTCAAAAAACCAATTATGAAGAATGGACAAATAGATTTACTGACATTCTGGATGTAGATATTATTGAGTCTAAAAAATTTGAAAACACCAATGATACAGTTTTTGTAAAGTTCTCAACCAAAAACTGGGTAAATAGTGAGGCGGTAATGCACTACTATGAAGGAACTTGGAAAATGGTCAAAGAAGACGGGGTTTATAAGATGCTCAAAAGTAAAATCTTAGAAGTCGAAAACCCCAGCTGGGATTGGTTTTATGAATAGAACTTTTGAGCGGGATACGGGAATTGAACCCGTCACTATACCTTGGCCCGACGAAAGTCAGGCTTCGCCTGACATTCAGACGGGCCCGCCTTGACTGCGATAGCTGTCGGCGGGGAAGGTATGTTGAGCGGGTGATGGGAATTGGACCCACTTCTCCACCTTGGGAAGGTGGCATTCTACCGGTGAACTACACCCGCTTATTCAGATACGATTCTAACCTATTCTTCAGATAAGCTCTACCGAATCCTGTCTTTAGAGATTTTTCGCGCCGAATAGCGTCTGTGTTACTCCTGCAAGCCTCGTAATATACCAACTCGATCTGGTCGAATTTCATGGTGGTTTTGGTCGATTTCGTTTGATGGTCGTACAATCTCTTTTTGAGGTCTGATGTGTGTCCAATGTAAAGAGTGCTTTCCCCAGAAGGAAGAATGCATTTTAGAACATAGGTGTAATAGAACATTTTATTACCTTGGCCCGACGGCTGAGAAGGTATCGAAATTATACAGCCTTGGAGATCTAGTTGACCGAAAAACCCGCCCGAACTTCCAATTTTGTGATTCTTTTGTCGTGGTCTTTAAACTCGTCAACCAATACGTCAAGGCGGCGGTTGGTGTAATCAACCTTTTCATCCAAAACCTCAACTTTTTCATTTACCTCTCGGATTTCGGCCTTCAATTCAGATCTTACACTATCAATTTTTTCATCCAGCTGATCAAAGCGCGGAAAGACAACTTGTTCCAAGACCTGGACCATCACGTCATTAATTTCTTTTTGTGACTTAGTCATTTTTCCCCGCACCATACTCCCAATATAACATTTTTCAACGGAAAGACTTAGGCGGTATATACTGACTTCAGCATGAAAAAGACGACAAGACCAAGCACTCTTAGCCAAATTGTTCATATTACGGCACAACTCTGTCGAATTTTCTTGAAATTAATCAATATCGCCCGCCTATACATCAGAATTCAAGTCCGTAGATTTTTCCTTAATCAGGGATTCGGAGAAATCAACCAGACCATAAATACCATCAAATTGCCCAAAGGCGGCAAAAATCTAAAATTCACCCTCATCGAAAAAGTCGCCGGCATGACCATTTTCCACGGAGTCAGCAAAAACACAGTTGATGAGGAGGATCTCGCCTGGATAGAAAAAACTTGCACCAAAAACCGACCCGGGGCGATGGCCACAGTCAGCAACGAAAACGACGACCCCCACCTCTTCAAAATCGTCCTCTGGAACGAGTCCCCCGCGTGAAGTAATACGACACGACAAAAGTGGCGTTAGGGAGTATAGTAGGCTATATGAAAATAAACCTGAGACTGCTATATCTCTATTTATTCTCCGCTGTCGGTCTGGTTATTATTGTTTTTGGCAGTATTCAGCTCGTCGATTTGGGTCTGAAAACCTTCGTCTTCAAGGAGGCTGACGTCTACGAAATCTACCCGGCCCCAAAGGGAGAGGGCGAGGTAATTAGCGAGCAAGACCAGAAGGACCGCCAAAAACGCGATCTGAGTCGCCAACGCCAGCGCGAACTCGCCGGAGCCATGTCTGCCATAGCCATTGGACTGCCGCTCTATCTATATCACTGGAACACTATTCAAAAGGAGAACAAGAAAAAGAAGATCGAAGGGTAATGGCGAATTCGTGTAATGGCTGTGGCCTCTGCTGCAAACTTTTTCTCATCAATCTTTCCAAGGAGGAATATCAATCGGGGAAGTACCGGACCATGTTTGAGGAACATAATCTTCCCGCGAAATATGGCGCCCGTCTCCTCGCCCGAAATGCCAACGGCAGCTGTGTTTATTTAGAAGGTAATGAATGTAGTATTCATGCTGATCGGCCGAAAGTCTGTCAAGATTTTTTCTGCACCACCAAAGCGAAAAAATTTGCCGGCATGGTCAAAATCATCAAAAATAACGACAAACAAAAAATCTCCTCAGTTTTACAAGTCGAGGCTTAAATCTTCAACCACCCTCCGCTCACCAAAATTATTTAGAAAATCAACCACTCGACGATCAAGTATCAAATGCCTTGCCTGAAGGGCTTGGGTCAGGACCAAACCCGATAGTGAAGTGACCCGACTCAAAGCCACGTAGGCCTGCCCGTGGGCAAAAGTGCCTCGGTCAAAATCTACAATCACTCGGTCAAAAGTTTTCCCCTGCGCTTTGTGAATTGTCACCGCCCAAGCGAGGATCAGGGGGTACTGGGTATAGCTCCCCACCGACTGGGAGTCAACTCTGCCATTGTCTTCCCGGAGGACAAAACGATACATCTCCCAGGTATACGGCGTCACGTCGACCACCCCGCCGGAATCTAGCCGAACGTAAATGATTTTGTTAAACCCAGCCGACTCGGAGATTTTCTCAACCTTTCCCATGCTTCCATTCACCCAACGCCTCGCCCGGTCATTCGAAACGAGCATCACTTGAGCGCCAGCTTTCAGCTGGAGTCCCGCCGGAGCGGGGAGAGCCCGGTTATCAAACTGTCCGGTGGTGACGCCGTCAAAGACATTTATTTCCCCCAATGATTGCTCAATTTCCCATTGATTGATTTGTTCTGCCTTAGCATTGGTCGTCGTCAGGCGAAGATAAAACTGATTCACCGGAGGCACAAAAAACGGATCGTGGCGAGAGTTTAACTTTAAGAGTTGGTTCTCATCAACGATTCCGCTTCGAACCGCGTTTAGTAGCGCAATGAAATCCGGATCACTCTGACGGTAGATGGTCGTAAGTTCGACGATCGTCAGGGGGAACCCCTCCATCGATCTGGCATCAAAGAAATACGGACTTTGATATTGGGAGTGAAAGAGTTCGGTTTCATCTCGGGTGACCACTGGCGGCAATTGATAGAGATCTCCCAGAAACACCACCCGGATTCCCCCAAATGGTTTTCGGCGCTGTTTGCCATATTGCCTCAGGAAGGCGTCGACGCAATCGAGCAGATCCGCTCTCACCATCGAGATCTCGTCAATGATGAGGACGTCTAACTTCTTGTAGAGCTCTCTTTTTTCGGCCCTGACGTGAACCGCCTTGGCTTTCTCGATCGTGATGTCCGGCTTGAACCCAAAGAAAGAATGAATTGTCTGGCCCCGCACGTTAATTGCCGCCACTCCGGTTGGTGCCAGTACGGCCAGATTCTTGCTCGTCTGGCCCCGAAAGTATTCCAAGAGCGTCGACTTTCCCGTCCCAGCCCTACCGGTGATGAAAAGATTCTGGCTCGAATGCTCCAGCAACTGGAGCGCCTCTTTGAACTTTGGATTAATCTCAATTTCCACCATCTCCCCAGTCTAAACTATTTCAACCCAAAAATTCCCTAGTTCAACAGAACAATCGCTAGGTTTAGGTAACTGGCAAACCCGACCCATAGCAGATAGGGGATCAAAAGATATGCCGCCGACCGGTCAATCTTTCCAAACTTCAGTGTTGTCGCTAGGATCGCTCCCCAAAGCACAATTATTTCAAACAAAGCCAGAGACGGATTCCGCAAACCAAAAAACAAATATGACCAGACTACATTGAGAATCAGTTGGACTCCAAAGATGGCGACCGCGTCCGTCACCCCTTTTTTCTTCAACCCCTTGTTCCAAACTAGATACAAGGCATAGCCCATCAGAATGAAAAGAAGGCTCCAGACCGGCCCAAAGATCCACGCGGGAGGATTAAACGGAGGTTTCGTCAGTGTCGGATACCACCACTTAACCGATTGCAGAGTATAGATAGACCCAACGATTCCAGCGGCCTGACAAACCCCCAGAGACAAAGTCAACCTCTTCCAATTAACTTTCATAGTGTCAGTATAGTCTTTCTCAGGTTCTTCTTGCTTTTACCCAGTACAATATAACTATTATCAGTTACATAAAAGAATGCAAATCGAACTCGTCGACAGCAACGTTAAGTTCTCGGACAGTTATAAAGCTCGCCTTCTGACCAAATTTACCTCGGTCATCGACAAGTATCTCAAAGGCATGAGTGAGGACTTGAAAGTAGCCACTCTTAGCATTCACAAAAATCTTCGCGGTAGTTATGAGATGAAGTTTGATATGGAAAAGGTCCCTTTTGCCAAGATTTATGCCCGCCACACCAGTCCTGATCTTTTGCATGGCGTTATAGTCCTCCGCGATCAAGTCAAACGTCAGATTCGCGAGAATCTCGCCAAACTCCGCGACTCTAGCCGCGGTTAGCGTAAGCCTGCCTTAAAGGCCCGTTCTGTCAACCTACTCATTTCCTTCAAATCGTTTAATTCTATTCCAGGGTAATTATTCGCGAGGAAACTTCTGACTGCTCCCATTAGATCCGCCAGCTCACACAAGATCAACAATTTTTGGTGGTTTAAAACCGCATCCTGAAGTTCATGTAACTCCTCAAATATTTTTGTTATCGAGCCTAACTCCGACTTCGGAATTGAAAGATCATGGTGATAGCCCATTCTTTTATTCGCTTCGACAGCCAGACTCAGTCGGGGTTCGGCACAGCCAGTAGCGAAAATCCAGGCGAACTTCCTTTTTCCAAAACTGGTTTCCCGGATTCCATAACTACCCAGCTCAATCCCGTTTTTTATCTCCTGAATGTCATAAGCGTTTTCTCCCGTTTCCACCACTTCGACCCGGACAAATTTCTCGAAAAAAACTCGGGCGATTTCGATAATTTGCAGTAACGACTCCCGGCTGGCATTCTCAGTGTCAATCAACTCCGTCTTTAAGAAATAATTTTGATGGAGTTCATCTATTTTTGGTTCATCTCGGAAACACGGAGTCGTTGCCAGGAATCGGCCTTTCGGCATTTTATTTTCAAAAGCCAATTGCAGAAAACTTTGCTCGGCCGAACCAACCAGCGCCTTTTCTTTGACCAGAAAGTCATTTCTTTCCGCAGGCTTTGTAATGGCGCTAATTTTTGGCGTGACCCACCAGGGAACCGCTAGCTTGGAAAAACCGGCCAGTTGGTAATAAACCTCAGCGTGGTTCAGTAGCTGTAGATTCATCCTTTTTATAAAAACTAATTGGTAATGGGGTTTTGGTCCAACCAAAATACAATTTTCCGTCACCTCTCAAATTCGGAACTCCGACCGTACAAGCACACTTATCCCCTTCAAACTCCGCTTTCAAACACCCCAAGTAAACCGTCGGATACTTCTCTTCTTTGAACCTCAACTCGGGATGGGTCAAAAGCAATCCCCTCAATACGGGTTCAGTTCGAACAATTTCGCTTTTTATCTCCGGAGCATAATCGAATTCAAAAAACTGACGGATCTGAACATTCTTCACCCCCATCGATTTTGCCCAGAGAAGATAGTTCCAGGCTTCATCGACGCTGCTCATACCTCGTTTGCAAAGGACCGCCGTTAATCGGACGTTGGCACCTCTCTTAACCGTCTCGGTAATCACTTGGTCCTCATACTTGATTCCCATCACTTTTTCGTTAGCCGTCTCGTCGAAGTGGTGTCGTGAAATGGTCACCTGCCTGAGTCCTTTCAGAGTCTCGTCTCCTAGGCGGAACAACAACTTTCCGTTGGTATATAAAGTTGTAGGCAGGATTTGACAACTGGTTTTTACAATTTCATCTATTTTAGGATGGATCAGAGGTTCGCCCCCACCGGTAATCTCGAGTCCGTCTATTCCCCGAAGGCCCTTTAGTTTATCCAGATTCTCTGTCTCCAGAAAAGTCCCGTACTCTCTTTCTTTCTTAAACATCGTGATACAGAAGAAACAGCGGGCGTTACAGACATTTTCTACAGGGACGATATATGTTTTCATATTTGAATTCTAATTTATGTATACTATATGTTGATAGGCAGATATCTGGACACGAAACTGTACTTGAATACGAATACTAAGCCTAAAAGATAGACAAACCTCAGTTTGTATGACAACATATTGCCATGTTATGTCCGTACTGTGCCAGTGAAAATATTTCGGTCGTAAATTCCCGCTCCACCAAAGCCAATTCTCAAATTTGGCGCCGCCGCAGGTGTTGCGACTGCCAGGACGTTTTTACTACTTACGAAAAGATCGATCTTTCATATTTAAAAGTAATTAAGAAAAGCGGCCGCCGGGAATACTATCAACGCTCCAAACTTTACTCGGGGATTTACAAAGCGGCTTCGGACGGTCGGGGAGTTGATCGAGGCACTATGGGCCTGCTCTCGGAAAAAATCACCGATAAAATCGAAAGAAAAATTCTCCTCACCCGGAAGAAACGAATTACCACCCAGGAAGTCTTCCAACTCGTCGGCGAAGTGATGCGGGTAAGTTATCCCAATATTTGGGTCCGTTATCTCTCCTATTTTTCCGGCGATGACATGACTATCTTCAAAACCAATCTCGGCCTTTCCTGACACCAACTCCTGATAGAATGTCATCATGACTTCTTCAATAATCGTTTGTCCAAAATGCAAAGCCGAAATTCCCGTTGAGGAAGCTCTCGGTCACTCTATCACTGAAAAACTCGAGAAAAAATTTCAGGAAAAGCTTTCAAGCGAACTAAAACAGCTCCAAGAAGAACTGGACGAAAAAGAAAAGAAACTAGCCGAAGGCCGCACCATCGAAATCCAACTCCGGAAACAGAAACTCGATCTTGAGGAAGAGAAACGCAACTTTGAACTGGAAAAAACCCGCCAACTCGATGCCGAACGGGAGAAAATCCGTCTCAAAGTCGAACTGGAAATGCTCGATACACAACGTCTTCGCGACAAAGAAAAAGACAAAGTCATCGATGACTTGAAAAAATCCCTCGATGATGCCCAGCGGAAAGCGAATCAGGGCAGTCAGCAACTCCAAGGAGAAGTCCAAGAACTCGATCTCGAAGAATCTCTCAAGGGTCACTTCGTCTTCGATAGTATCGAACCGATCGGCAAAGGGGTTCGTGGAGCTGACATTAGACAAATCGTCAAAACTCAGCTGGGAAACGACTGCGGTACCATACTCTGGGAAAGCAAACGCACCAAGGCTTGGTCTGACGAATGGTTGGCGAAGCTGAAAGATGACCTACGAGGGGAAAAAGCAAACATCCCCGTGATCATTTCGTCGGTTATGCCCGAAGGCGCCAGAAGTGGCATTGGCTTAGTGGATGGTGTTTGGGTGGTGAATTACTCGCTCTACTTGGTCTTGGCCGAACTCCTGCGTCAAAAGCTAATTGATGTCGCCCGTGAGAAGTACGTTTCCCAGAACAAAAGCACCAAAGCCGAAGTCCTCTACAACTATATTGTCGGTCACGAATTTATCCAGCAGGTCGAAGCGATTGCCGAAGTTTATCAGGACATGCAGAGTCAGATCGCCAAAGAACGGGCCGCCTTTGAAAAGATTTGGAAGACTCGCGAAGCTCAAACCAATCGGATCATGACCGGTACCGCCGCCATCGTCGGCAGTATCCGGGGCAGCGTCGGCTCGACTATGCCGGCAATCAAAGGCATGGATTTGCTCGGTCTTGAGGACGGGGAGTAGCGTACAATTTATTCCATGGGCAAGTACTATCAGAGCAGCCGCGACCTCTTCAATCCAAAATCAGAATCTCCCTATACCCTGAGTCGTTCAAAATTCGAGCTTTTCAACGAATGTCCCCGCTGTTTTTATATGGTGGCCCGTTTCGGACTTGGCCGTCCCAGTATGCCTACCTTCACTCTCAATAATGCCGTCGACACCCTTCTGAAAAGTGAATTTGATCTCCTTCGAAGAGCGGGGGAGTCGCACGAATTGATGAAACAATATCATATCGACGCCATTCCTAGTAAACACCCTGACTTATCCAAATGGCGAGGCGAGACACCCGAAACGCGTTACAAAGGCGCCATGTCAATTCACAAAGAGACGAACTTTCTCCTCACCGGTATGATTGACGACGTTTGGGAATCCGGCTCCGGCGAAATGATCATCGTTGACTACAAATCCACTAGTACCACCAAGGAAATCTCCCTCGAGGACGAATACAAACAGTCCTACAAACGTCAAATGGAGTTCTACCAGCATCTTTTCCGCCTCCTCGGCTTCAATGTCTGCAATACCGGCTACTTTGTCTTCGCCAACGCTACCAAAAATCGGGAGAAGTTCGACGGCAAACTCGAGTTTGATATGTCCATCATCACCCACACCGGCGACGATTCCTGGATTGACGAGAAACTAGCCCTCGCCAAAGAGTGCCTCATGAGCGACAAAATTCCGTCCCCGAGCGAAAATTGTGAGTTCTGTGAGTATCGGAAAAGAATGGTCGTCGAAGTAGCCCGTAAGATGAAATGATGTGATAGTATTACATTGATGTGTGGAATCTTTGCCACTACAAATGATAAGAACGCCGCCCAAACAATTCTTTCCGGACTAAAAAAGCTCGAATACCGCGGCTATGATTCCTGGGGGATCGCCGTTAAGGGCCGAACCAGGCTTAAAGTTTCCAAACAACTTGGTAAAATCACCGTCAAAAAAACCACTCTTCCCGTGAGCAAAATGGGCATCGGCCATACCCGCTGGGCCACTCATGGCGGTGTCACGATTCCCAACGCCCATCCTCATTTTGACTGCACCGGGAAACTGGCCCTGATCCATAACGGCATCGTCGACAATTACCAAGACTTGGAGAAAAAGATCAAGGGCCACAAGCTGGTTGGCCAGACCGACTCCGAAATAATTACCCACCTCATCGAAAAAGAATTAAAACTTGAAAAAGATTTGTTCAGAGCCGTCAAAAAAGTCGCCAAGACAGCCGAAGGCTATAACGCTTTTGTCGTCATGCATCAAGACTTTCCATATCTAGTCATCGCCAAGACCGGTTCTCCGTTGGTGATCGGGATCAATCCGGGAAATAATCTGGTCAGCTCGGACGTCGCCTCTTTGCTTTTCACCACCAACAAGGTAGTTTTCCTCGAAGACGGCCAGATCGCCCGCGTCTCTCCCGACAACCTTCATATCGAAAATTACTCCTCAATCAAAGAAGTCAAACCAACGATTCAAACTATCACCTGGACCGCCAAGAGTGCTTCCAAAACCGGTTTTCCTCATTTTATGCTCAAAGAAATCTACGACCAACCCTCGGTCCTGATCTCTATCGCTGATACCAAAGTCGGGGAGTGCCGCGCTCTAGCCAAGACTATCGAAAAAGCCAAAAATATTTTTATGGTTGGCTGCGGAACGGCCAGTTACGCCGCCCTTACGGGACAGTACTTATTCTCCCGGATTGCCGGTCGGGAGGTCATTCCCGCAGTAGGATCAGAGTTTTATTATCACGACGGCTCTATCGGCACCAGGAGCCTTTGTATTGCCCTTTCCCAAAGCGGGGAAACAATTGACACCCTCCAATCGGTTCACTTCGCCCAAGACCATGGAGCGAAGACCGTTGGCCTTATAAACATCGAAGGCAGTTCCCTTGACCGGCTTTGTGACCAAACCATTCTTCTTTCCGCCGGACCGGAAAAAGCCGTAGCCAGCACCAAAGCTTTTTTGGCAAAAGTTGCCCTGCTTCTTTTGACGGCCCATGCCCTCAATCGGAAAACTCCTCGAGGAGTCATCGAAATCAAACAAGCGGTGCGTGCCATCAGGAAAATTCTTGACCCAAAATACCAAAAATATCTCAAAAAACTCGCCACCAAGTTTAAGCACGTCCACTCAATGTTCGTTCTTGGTAGGGGAGTCGGCTATCCGGTTGCCCTGGAAGCAGCCCTGAAAATCAAGGAAGTTAGCTATATCCACGCCGAAGGCTTTGCGGCCGGAGAACTCAAGCATGGCGTCATCGCTCTAATCGGTCCAAACACTCCTTGTCTTGTCTTCGCCCCCAACGATGAAACATATAACGACATTATCTCTGGTGCGATGGAGGTAAAGGCTAGAGGGGGAATAATTATCGGGATTTCGTACAAACCAAATCCGATGTTTGACTACTACCTGCCTGTTTCGGATTCCGGTAATGCCACTATCCTTCCCAACGTCGTAGTCGCCCAATGTCTCGCCTATTATCTGGCTCTTGCTCGTAATCTAGATCCGGACATGCCCCGAAACCTTGCCAAATCCGTCACCGTGAAATAAATGAGCCAGGGGTGGGACTCCCTCGAATCTCACGATTCGAGACTTGTCCCGAACACAGTTCGGGGGGAACCCACTAAGGAGCCAGGG
>Ga0265292_1001745_pt1 | contig 17741 bp, 12 predicted proteins | sample Munlanlewell296A_FD_189080 | JGI IMG/M metagenome (GOLD analysis project Ga0265292, IMG submission 189080) | Leachate microbial communities from a municipal landfill in Southern Ontario, Canada - Leachate well 296A | ecosystem: Engineered > Solid waste > Landfill > Unclassified | place: Canada... | reverse complement strand
CATCCTGCAAGTCACTGTATTCCAGTTTAAACGAAAGCCGGCAGCATTCCGAAATCTTGGCGGTTTCGCCGCGGTCAAAGATAAAATAAGTATTGCCTTTGTCCGCCGCCACCGCGCAAATCAGATGCAAAAATTCTTCGTGGCCGGGCGATTCAAAAAATTTCTCGGTCATGTGCACCAGGGGCTTGGGGAAAAAGAACGGCCGGCCGGCCCCATCCCCCTCGGCATACACCTCAAACAAAGCTTTAGCAAAGGCCTGTGATTCCTTTAAATATTCGCCATAGGTCTTACCGGTATATTTTCCGCCCGGGCCCATCGCCGGAACTTGCTCAAAGTGTTTGGGCACCTCAAAATAAATATTCAGGTCAGAAAACAGGCCCTGCCCGCCCCGCGCCACCGCGGCGGTGGCAAAATCCACAATTAATTGCCGCGCCAGTTTTTTAATTTGCCCAAAATCCAACCCCACCAGGTAAGGCGCAATAAACATATTGACTGCATCCCAGCCAATGGCGCCGGCAAAATGGCCGTGCAGGGCAATGGAAAACTTAACCAGCTGCGAAATCAACTCTTCTGCGTCTTCCGGCGGAGCCGACATAACCGGCGCATCCGGCAAATCGAGCCCAAATTTTTTAATGTATTCAACCGATTGCCCGCTGCAATAAGGACGGTCAATAAAGCCCAAATCGTGCAGGTGGATATCCCCACGCATGTGCGCATCCGCCACCTCCATTGAAAACACCGCCAGCAGGGCGTACTCTTTTTTGATATTTTCGGCCAGCGTCAAATTGGTAGCTTCCGGGGAGTGCGGCGTATTGGCGTTTTCACGGTTTTTGCGAAAAATGATCTTGTTGACATCAAAAACCGGCACCCCCAGGCGGGTATGCTTGCGCCGCGCTTCTTCTAATCCATATTCCAAAAGCTTGACGTCAACCAATTCTCTAATCAGCGGCGCGGTGATGTTTTCCACTGACATTGCGCGGATTTGTTTTTCTACTTCAATGCCAATGATGGAGGCAATGTCGCGATCGATTCCGGTTTCCAATACCAGTGCGTCTACAATCCGGGTCCGGTCCCACTTTAATATGTCGTCGGTCGAGGTCCGGACAAAAACCGCCAGGTCGGTGGCCTCTTCCTGCGGCGGAGCCGACAATACATTAGCGTTTAATTTTTTTTCTTCTAACGTCGCCATGTATCCACCTATTGTTCAAAATAACCCGGATTGCGCCAGCGATCCTTCAGCTCGGCAATTTTTCCTTTATTCCATCCCGAAATCCGCGAAAAATAACCTGTAATCCGGGTAATGCCCTCAATGTTTTCCGAACCGCAGGCTGGGCATTTATCGCGCAAACCCCGGACAATTTTCCCACACTCGTTACAAGATGTAAATTCCGGTGAAAATGCAATCTGTGCATTTTGCGTGTTTTTGAACGTCTTGATTACAAAATTGGCAATCGATTCGGGATGCGGCTTGGCTTCGCCCAACCACACATGCGTCAGGGCACCGGCGTCAATCAACGGATGGAATAATCCCTCGTCGCGTACCCGGTCAACCGGGTTCATCTGGTTAGAAACATTAAAGTAAGTTGAATTAGTATAATAAATTTCCCGCAGTTCCGGACTGCCCTTGACCACCCCCGCGGCTTCCACCGGATAGTGTTCCAAATCCAGCTTGGCAAAACGGTAGGCGGTAGATTCGGCCGGAGTTTGTTCCAGGACAAAATGCATACCGTACTTTTTTGACAATTCCTCGCACTTTATCCGCATGTAAGAAATGACCTTTAGCCCCAGCTTCAAGGCCTCCTTGCTCTCATGCAATTGCTGTCCAATATGGAATTGGACCAATTCGTTTAACCCCAAAATCCCCATCAGGTAACTGACTCGCCACATTCGTAAATACGGCGAACCATCCCGCTTCATGGCCAGCATCGCCAACGGGCCGTTTTGCCCTTTTTCCAGCAGGGCTTCAATAAATTCTTTCTTTTGCACGTGGGCGCGGGCCGCCAATTCCAAGGTCTCGGCAATGTCTTTAAATAGTTTTTCGTCACTGTGTTCGGCCCGGAACGCCGCCCGCGGCAGGTTTACGGTAACGTTTTGTAATGCCGAGTAACGCATTTTCCAGGGTTCGCGGGCATCGTCAAAATCAGATTGCTCAAGTTTAAACGAAAGCCGGCAGCATTCCGAAATTTTAGCGGTTTCGCCGCGGTCAAATACATAATATGTATTCCCCATTTCGGTGGAAACTTCGGCAATGTGGCGCAAAAACGCTTCGTGACCTTCGGTCTTGAAAAACTTTTCGGTCATGTGCACCAGCGGCTTGGGAAAGAAAAACGGCCGGCCCGACCCATCCCCTTCTTTATATACATCAAACAGCGCCCAGGCAAAATCCTGGGATTCCTTGGTATAATCGGCATAGGTTTTGCCCGTATATTTTCCACCCGGGCCAATTGCCGGCACTTGTTCGAAATGTTTCGGCACTTCCCAGTAAATGTTAATATCCGAAAAAATTGCCTGGCCCCCGCGCGCCACCGCCTGTTGGCTGTATTCGTAAATCATCATTTGCGCAATTTGCTTCATTTCGGTTTTTGACATACCCTCCAAAAACGGCGCAAAAAATATGTTGACCGCATCCCAGCCAATGGCTCCCGCAAATACACCCTGCAGTGCGGCTGAAAACTTAACCATTTGGGCCAATAATACTTCAGGATGTTTTGCTGGTTTGGCAATCGACAGCGCATTGGGTAAATCTAAACCAAACTTTTTAACGTATTCTACCGATTGCCCGCTGCAATAAGGACGGTCAATAAATCCCAAATCGTGCAAATGCAAATCGCCGCGCATGTGCGCATCTGCAATGTCTTGCGAAAAAACATGGAGCAGTGCAAATTCTTTTTTAATGCCTTCGGACAGCGTCAGGTTGGTGGCTTCGGGGCCGTGGGGCACGTTGGCGTTTTCTTTGTTGGGACTTAAGATAATTTGCTTTACATCATATAATGGGGTTCCGAGGCGGGTGTGGCGGCGGCGCGCTTCTTCCAGTCCGTGCTCCAATAATTTAACATCCACCAATTCGCGGATCAGCGGGGAAGTAATGGTTTCAATTTTTAAAGAGCGGATTTGTTCCTCAACTTCCAGGCCAATCAAATCCGCCGTGGCCGAATCCAGCTCGGTTTCGCGGATCAGCGCCGCCACAATTTTTTCACGGTCCCACCCTACAATGTTATCCCCGGAAGTCCTGACAAAAAGCGCTAAATCCGTCGAATCATCCCGCTTGCTCATTTTATTCAACATCGAACTGGTATGCATTTTTTCCTCCTCTTAAAAATTCACTTCCGTGGTGCCACTTGCCATTAGCTGCTGCTCTTAACCGGCGCCAAATCCCGGATCTCTTTTAAAAACTGGGTCACATCCGTAAAATTGCGGTAAACCGATGCGTAACGCACATACGCAATCTGGTCAATTTTTTGCAAACGCTCCATTACCAGATCACCAATCCAGGCCGTAGGAATTTCTTTTTTACCTTCGCGCCGGATCACTCTTTGCACTTCATCCACCAATGCTTCAATTGTGTCGGAGGCCACCGGTCTTTTTTCGCAAGCGCGCACAACCCCTTTGGTAATTTTGTTCACATCAAATTGTTCACGGGTTCCGTCCCGCTTCACTACATTTAACGGGATTTCCTCAATGCGTTCGTAAGAAGTAAACCGGCCTTCACATTTTTGGCACTCCCGGCGGCGGCGGATAACATTGCTTTCATCCGTTTCGCGGGACTCAAGTACCTTATCTTCCAGGTTACCACACAATGGACAGCGCATAAAAAACAACCCTATATTTAGTAGTGAGAGCCAATTTTAGGCACTACATATAGGGTTGTCAAGCAAATATTAAGTTTTTTTAATAATTTATTTTGGAACGCAGGCATTCGCCGGACACACGTTTGCACAAGCTCCACAGTCAGTACATTTGGCCGGATCAATTATATACTTGGGATCACCCGCGCTGATCGCTTGAGTGGGACATTCTGACTCACACGCGCCGCAAGCAATACACTCATCGGTAATTTCGTAAGCCATTTATTCACCTCCTAAAATAAATTTTATTAATTCGGAAAAATATCGCCAACTTTTACTTTTCGTCCCAAAACAAAATCGTACGCTGACATTTTTTTGCCGGAATCGGGCTGGACTTCTTCCAGCAAAATGCCCTGATCCGCCGCCGCCACCACAAAGCCACGGCCGTTGATTATATCAACTACCGCCCCCGGCGCAAACGGTTTTTTGAATTCATAAAAATTTTTATCGGCACGCAAAATCTTCAATGGTTTGCCCTTATAATATGTAAAGGCGCCCGGCCAGGCCTCGCAGGCGCGGATGCGGTCGCGGGTTGCGCGTGCGGTCTTTTTGAAATCCAAGCTACCCTCCTCTTTGCGCAAGGCCGGGGCAAAACTGGCGCACGCATTATCCTGCGGCACGGTTGCAAACCTGCCATTTTCAATTGCCTTTATAACTGACAATAACAAAGGCGCACCCGCCGCGAATAATTTATCCATTAATGTCATAGTCGTGTCATCAGCGTCGACTGAGATTTTTGCTTGGGAAAAAATTGGGCCAGTATCCAACCCCGCATCTAATTGCATAATAGTGACACCGGTTTCTTTTTCACCGTTTAAGATTGCCCACTGGACGGGGGCTGCGCCGCGGTATTTTGGCAACAGTGAAGCATGTACATTGATACAACCATGTTTGGGAATTTCTAAAATTGCTTTGGGCAATATTTTTCCATAAGCCACCACCACAATCAAATCCGGGCTCAACGCTTTCAATCCACCAATAAAAGCCGGATCTTTTACGCTTTCGGGCTTTTGGATTGGTAATTTTATTTGCGCCGCTAATTCACTAACCGGTGAGCCCGCCAGCTTTTGCCCGCGCCCCCGGCCGCGATCAGGCTGGGTTACCACTAAAATTATTGCCTGGCGCGCAGCCAGTAGCGCTTGCAGAATTTTTTTGGCTGGTTCCGGGGTACCCATGAAAATTATACGCATTACAACATCTCTTCTTTGGGTTCTTTTTCGCGGGGCACATATTTTATCAAGGCCGGATCTTTTACCCGGTCAATCAAAACTTTACCGTCCAAGTGGTCAATTTCATGCTGAAAAACCGTGGCCAGCATACCCTCCGCGCAAAATTCCGCCGGTTTACCGTTTTTATCCAGGCCTTTTACCGTAACCTGCGCCGCGCGCTCCACCGGGCCTTCAATGCCCGGCAAAGACAAGCACCCTTCGGTAAAAGTTTGTTTGCCGGCTTTTTTGACAATTTTTGGGTTGATCACCACGATTGGCCCCTTGCCAATATCAATCACAATCAAGCGGATGTTTTGCCCAACTTGCGGAGCCGCCAAGCCAATCCCCGGCGCCGCCTGCATGGTTGCAATCATATCCACCACCAGCCGCTTGATTTCGGGTGTAACTTTACCTATGGCCTTGCTTTTTTTGCGCAAGATTGGGTTTGGATAAGCGATAATATTAAGTATTGCCATGACGGGGAAATCATAACATATTCTGGGGGTCAACATCGATGGCCAAATTCACATCGCGCGGCAATTTTATGGTTTCCAGCTGGCGGTGCAATGCTTGAGTGCATGCCTCCAGGTCTTTTGTTTTTATCACTATATGGTAGCGGTATTTTCCGCGCACCTTAGCAATAGGAGAAAGAGCCGGCCCTAAAATTTCGCAATCCTTTGGCAGCTTCCCCGCTAAAGCTTGCACAATTTTTTCCGCTGCTGCCGCCGCCACACTTTCTTTTACCGCGGTAAAAATCAGCCGGATTAAATCCACAAACGGCGGAAACTGCGCCTCCTCGCGCATTTTAATTTCTTCAGCATAAAATTTGGGGTAGTCATGTTGGGCCGCCGCCGCGATGGCATAATGGTCCGGCAAATAAGTTTGGATAATGACTTTCCCCGGCAAGTGGTGCCGGCCGGCCCGTCCCGCCACCTGCGTCAATTGCTGAAAAGTGCGCTCCCCCGCCCTAAAGTCCGGCAAATTCAAACTGGTGTCCGCGGCCACCGCACCCACCACCGTTACCTGCGCCACATCCAACCCTTTGGTCACCAATTGCGTCCCAATTAAAACATCGGCTTTCCCTTCTTTAAAAGCTCCGTAAATGGCGGCATGCGCGCCGCGTTTATCCGTCAGCTGGCGGTCCAAACACAAAATACGCGCCCGCGGAAATGCATCGGCCACCGCCGCTTCCACCCGCTGGATCCCGCTGCCAAAAAATTTTATCGCACTGCTTTGACAATTTGGGCAAACTACCGGCGCGGACACTTTTTTGCCGCAGCGGTTGCAAACCAGTTTTTCCTCTTTTTTATAATACGAAAGCGAAACCGAGCACTGGGGACACTCTACCGTTTTGCCGCAATCACGACACATGACAAACGAAAAATAACCCAGGCGGTTAAGATATAAAATTACTTGCTCTTTACGTTCCAAGGCCGCCGCCATTGCCCGCCGCAAGGGAAGGGATAAAATTGAGCGGTTGCCGCGCTTGAGCTCGGCACGCATATCTACCAGGGTCACCGGCGGCAGGGGCCGCTGGTCAATCCTCTCCGGCAAGGTAATTTTTTGGTATCGGCCCCGCTCGGCATTAAAAAAACTTTCCACCGCGGGCGTGGCACTGCCCAACACCAAAGGGATATTTTTTTGCCGGCAAATGAATTCGGCCACGGTTCGGGCATGATAGCGGGGGCTCTGGTCTGATTTATAAGTATTTTCAAATTCTTCGTCCAAAATAATAATGCCCAAATTTTTCAAGGGAGAAAAAAGCGCGGTGCGCGTCCCTAATACCACCCGCACCTGTCCGGCCTTGATCCGCTGCCATTCGCGCTGCCGCTCCGCCACAGTTTTATCGCTGTGCAAAATTGACAGATGATCGGTAAATCTTTCCGTAAACCTTTCAATTAACTGGGGAGTTAAAATAATTTCCGGAACCAAAACGATTGCCGCTTGCCCTTTTTCCAAAACTTTTGCGACCGCCTGCAAATACACTTCGGTCTTGCCGGATCCGGTCACCCCGCACAATAAAATGGTTTGGGATTTTTGCTTTTCCAGGCACTCAAAAATCAAATCCAGCGCGGCTTGCTGATACGTCGTTGGTTTAAAATGACGACCAATTGTAATCGATTGTCCCCCTCCCCGCACCAATTTTGGGCTTTGGGCATCAGACCGGCGCCCGTGAATTTTTTCTACGCCGCCCCTTTTTCTTTCCGCTTTTTCCTCTCCCTTCATTCCCGCCGGCATAAAAAGATGCAAGGCCTTAATCAAGAAAGCACCGTAATGCATTGAGATAAAACGCGCCCGCGCCAGGGTTTCTTCATCAAAAAACCGCTCCGCGCTCAGCACTTTAGCAATGGGTTTTACTTTTTCCACGTCTGCTTTTTCCACCAAACCCACCACATACCCTACCTCCAGCCTTTTGCCAAAAGGGATTAAAACCTGCGTCCCAATCTGGATCGGCAAATCTTCGGGGATAAGGTAATGGTACGGCTTGTCAAAATCGCGGGCAGGATTAGCGAGGATTATTTCTGCAAACATACAAAATCCAAAATACGGTTGGCCAGCTCGCTTTTGGGCTGACGCGGCAGGTCAAACACCTTTCCCGCGGCAGAGATTATCTTGACGGCATTGTCATCGGCGCCAAACCCGACGCCGGGGCGGGAAACATCGTTGGCAACAATCAGGTCTAACCCCTTGTCTTTCAATTTTTGCCGGGCGTTTTTCACTAAATCCCCGGTTTCGGCGGCAAACCCGATAATTTTCCGGCTGCCTTTATTTTTGCGTAAGCTTTTTAGAATGTCCGGGGTAGCTGCCAACTTTATCAGTTTGCCGGCGCCGGGTCCCTTTTTTATTTTTTGCGCAGAGACCTTTTCCGGCGCAAAGTCCGACACCGCCGCCGCCATAATCAATGTGTCCGCTGACTGAAAATTTTGGGTAACTGCCCGATACATCTCGCTGGCGGAACGCACCTTAATTACCTTGATACCGGCAGGTTCAGCCAACGCCGTGGGGCCCGCCACCAAAACCACCTCTGCGCCGCGACCGGCCGCCGCGGCGGCCACGGCATAGCCCATTTTACCGGAAGAGCGGTTCCCGATATATCTCACCGGATCAAAGTCCTCGTAAGTAGGCCCAGCCGTCACCAAAATTTTTCGGCCTTTTAAATCTGCCGCAAAAATCCGGCCAATTTCCTTAAAAATTTCGTCTATTTCCACCATCCGCCCCGCTTTGGTATTTCTCTCAGTTGCGCAAGTTGTAGTATCACAGGCCAAACGGCCCGCCACCGGCCCCAAAAATTTGTATCCCTGTTTTTTCAATGTTTGCGCATTTTCCTGCACCATTGCGTTTTCCCACATCCGGCCGTTCATGGCCGGGCAAATTATTTTTGGGCAAACTGCCGCCATCACCATGGTAGTTAAGGGATCATCCGCAATCCCGTGCGCAATTTTGCCCAGTACATTGGCCGTAGCCGGCGCCACCAAGAATAAATCGGCTTTTTCGGTTAAAGTAATGTGCGGCACGGAGAGAGTGGACAATTCGTCGGCAAAAAGATCAACAATTACTGGATTTTTGGAAAGAGTGCGGAAAGTTAACGGGGTCACCAATTTGGTTGCGGCCTCAGTCATAATAACCCAGACATCGGCACCCTCTCGTCGCAAGCGCGAAACCAACCCGCAAATTTTATAGGCCGCAATACTGCCGGAAACACCAACCAGAATGGTTTTGTTTTTAAGCACAGAAACCTTTTCCTCTTACTTATCCTATTCCTTTTCCTTTTTCAGCGCCCGCTTGGTCCCCTTGGCCAAAGTATCCAAAACCGAGGTAGAACGGGTCAGGGATTGTTCCTCAATCCGGTGCTGGTCGGCTTTTTCTTGTTCCTGGGCTTTTTCCAGCGCCACCCCTTTCAGGACCTTAATTTTAATCTTATCCCTGGCCAGTTCTTTTAAGGCCGTGATGATAGGATTAGTAGGGTCAAAATCGTTGACGTAGGGTAGTGACCCCGCCAAAATTTGTCCGGCCCGGCCCGCCGCCGCTTTGGTCAAAATAAACTTATTCTCTGCCTTGGTCATCAAATTATCAATCGACATGGGACTAAATTTTTTCTCTTTTGTACTCATCAGTTAATCAACGTCCTTTCTTTTTCAACATGGATAATGGCCCGGATTTTTTCCGCGGCCGACTCAACCTTGTCGTTTACCACTATGTAATCGTATTTTTCCATCACCTGCAGTTCCGCAATGGCCGCCCGCAGGCGATAATTAACCAGTTCTTCGTTTTCGGTTTTACGCTTCTTTAACCGGAACGCCAAAATATCGACCGAAGGCGGAATCAAAAATACAAAGACCGCGTGCGCGGCAAACTTTTTGTTTTGCAGCACTTCTTTAATACTCTGCGCCCCCTGCACGTCTACTTCCAGGGCCACCACTTTCCCTTTTCCAAGTTGCTCCTCAATGTACGTTTTTGGGGTCCCGTAATAAGCGCCGTGGACTTCCGCCCATTCCAAAAATTTCCCGGTCTTTACCATCTCGGAAAATTGTTCTTTGGTTACAAAAAAGTAATCTTCGCCTTCTTTTTCGCCTGGCCGCGCCGACCGGGTAGAGGCAGAAACCGATAATTTAAGGCCCGGGGCAATTTTCATAACCCGGTCAACCACCGTGCTCTTCCCCACCCCCGACGGCCCCGAAATGACCACCAAAAGGCCTTTCACACTGCTGGTCTTTTTTGTCATAAGAAGTGTTGATTATAACGTAAAAGCTGAATTTTCGCAATACGCTTTGTCGCTCGGCCAGATACCCCATTTCGCTCACTCGCTCCAAGGGTATCTGTGCCTCGCTTGCCAAAGACAGATTGCAAAATAAACCTTAAGCTCTATAATACAATCAAATCTTAGGCAAGGAGGTTTCATCAGATGAGTAAAAGGTTATTGGTAGTCCTGGTTTCGTTCCTGGCTTTGCTGGTTACCTGCTCTGCCGCTTCGGCGCTGCTCAGCGTTTCCGTTTTGGCCTCCAATATGTCCTTATCCAGTCGCAGTTCCTCTAGCCCAGTTAGTGTGACCGGCGTTGGGGCGCGGGTCGAGCTTCCAATACTGTTCTTTTGCGAAACCAATGTCGAAGCAATCATGTATAATTATCAATCCGGCAGCTACAGTTGCCAAATCGTCCCGATCACGCTGAATTTGGAATTTGGCATTCCCACCACCCCATTATATTTGGGGGTTGGCGGAGGCCCAACCATGATCAGCTGGAGCGGAAGCAGCTCTTCACCGACCAATCTTTTGAACTACCATGCTTACCTGGGATACCAACGTCAATTTGCTCCACTCAGCAGTTATTTTCTCCAGGCCGGATACGAAGTAATTACCATGCAATCCGACACCACGCTCAGCAACGGGATTTCCGGGCTGGGATTCAAAGCGGGGTTAACTTTCGGAATATAATTATTCACTTTTCATCAGTTTCTAAAATCGGCTATTGCGGCTATACGTAATAGCCGATTTTGTTTATAATAAGTCATAAGTTGGCCTATGTTCAAACAAAAACGTAATATTATCATCTGCGCCGGGGTTCTTTTCTTTTGCAGCATTTTCCTGTGCGGCTATTCGGCAATGCAATGGCCCGTTTTTTTCAGCACCCCCTTAAAACAAGAAATTGCCCGGCAACTGTCCCGGGCCTTAAATCGTGAGGTAACCGTCGGCAACGTAAAGGGAGGCCTGCTGTACCAAACCACATTGTCCGACATAAAAATCGCCAAAGAAAAAAAACTTAAAGACGGAACTCTGGCCACAATTGATTCTGCCACCATCACTTACCATCCCCTCAAATTTATCCTCAACCGGGCAAATATTCTCCCCGCCATTTCTCGCATTGAAGTTTCGGGCCTGCACGCCAATGTAATCCGTGAAAAAGACGGGCAATTAAACGTAGCCCGCCTGCTGTCCGCCGCCGACCCCGCCCATCCGCCGGGCTACTTTCCTTTTCGCGCAAAAGTTACGGTAAAAAACGGAACCATTGACTTTGCAGATCTGGCGGGAATTTTTCCGCGACCACTCACGCCACCATTTAAATGCCAGTTCACTGACCTGGCCGCCAACCTGGATTTCCGAACAAAAGGACGGCTGACCTTTTCTTCTTCCGGAATCATTCTCCAAAACGGGGCCGCGAACCCCGTCGCATGCCTGGGCGAAGTCAATTTAAAAAACACTAAAAGCAAGTTTACCATCCAAGCTCAAAACCTTGAGTTAAAAACCTGGTTTGACTATGTGATCCCGCAGATTGGAATCCAAGCCGAAACCGGCAGAGCGGATGTCAACCTGGTCTTGTCCACTCAGCCCGACAACCCTACCCACCCCGTTGCAGCCGAAGGGGAAGCCCAAATATCCCAAGCTCAACTTTTACTGCCCGGACACCGGATCAATAATATCAACGGGGCGGTCGCCTTCACCTCCGACCAGGTAACCCTCAAAAAAGTCCGGGTGGCCTACGAAAAAATCCCAGCCCTGGTTTCGGGCCGCATTTTTAACTTTGAAAACCCGCAGTTGGATTTAACCATCACTTCTCCAAGCAATTTTAACTGGTCAACCCTGCCCGCGTCCTTTAACTTCCTGCGCGCCAGCAAACTTTCCGGCACGGGTTCCTATATAATTTCCGCCACCGGGCCGGTACCGCACCCGGTTTTGTCCGGCAAGTTCGAGGTATTGGCCGGTAAAATATTTGGGTACGCTTGTTACGGAAATGCACTTTTGTCCGGCAACGAGAACGCCTTGCTCTTCAACGTCAATACGCTCAACCTTTGCGGCGGGGCATTATCCGGGCCGGTTTATTACTCGTTGAACCAAAAAAATCCAGAGATAAAAAGCACGGTTGCCCTGCGCGGCCTTAACCTGGCCGAATTGGCTAACGAAACGCCCGGAGTGAGCGGCCGGATTTACGGCAAAGCCGAAATATCCGGAACACTGGATAATTTAAACGGCGAAATCGCCGCCAACTTGTTTGAGGCCGAACTGTTGGGGCAGCCAATTGATGCTGTGGCGGCCACCTTCAACTCCCGGGGCGGGGAGACCACGCTCCATAAATTTGAATTGTCCTCGAAGCAGGCATCCCTTGAGTCGCACGGCACCGTTGCCAAGGATTTAAAATTTTCGCTCTTTGCTGATTGCCGCAACGTCAAGCTTAAAGGCGAAGGGCCGCTGGGCCCGATGGCAGCCGATTTACAAAAATTTACCGGCGCATTTTCCGGTCAGTTCAACGATGAGCTTTTGGCTCACCCCCTGTTAAACTTAAACTGCAGCGGCGAGGTTTTCTTGAAAAACGGCGCAATTGGCCAGCAAAGCATCGGCTTGGCACAAAGCCAGTTCAAGCTGGAAGACGGCCGCCTCACGGTTGACGAGTTTTCAGCAACCTCAGGAAAAACCACCGTCCGCGCCAACGGCTGCGTAGGCGGCAAAGACACCTCCCTCCTCATCACCGCCAAAAATGCCAGCTTTTCCGATTTAACAATCTTAAACCAATTTCTCCCCGACAAGTTTGACCATCCCACCGGCCGGGCAGACCTTACCATCTCGGTTAGCGGGAACCTGCCCCAAAACCTAAAATTTGATTCATGGCTCTTTTTAGGCGACCTAAATTATGATGTTGACTGTACCTTGCATAACGCCAAGTTTTACCATACCTTCTTCCAAAATTTTATGTTGAATTTCAGCTGGCGTGATCACCTGCTCTCTACCCTCGACGCCGATTTCAAAACGCGCACTTCCACCCTGCGAGCCCGACTATCCCGCGCACCAGCACAGATTCAGCTGGATGCCCACGGCTATCTGGACTTGGACGAATTCCAGTTTTTGCTTTTTCGCTTCGGCAAATTAGGCGGACAGGTGAATTTTAATCTGGCCGCCACGGAAGCCCCCAATAACCCACTATTTAAGATAAAAGTGGCTGCCAATAATTTTATTTACAATTCAATCCAGCTGGACAAATTCAACGGCGAATTTCAGTTGGACCAAAACACTCTTTCCACCATCCAGCCAGTCGCCGCCAAAATAAAAGGAAACCAATATACAATTGACGGGCAAATTAATTTTCGGACCGCTGCCGGGGGGCAATGGCTCCCGGACAGCTCTGACCTGACGATCCACTTGAGCAATGCTGACTTGGGGGGAATTTACGCCATCACCCAAAACATCCTGGCCGAAACCAGCCGTTTTATTATATCCCCCACCATTCTCGGAAAAACCATCCACTCCCGGTCTATGCTAAATTTTTCTACTCCCGACCCGCAAAAATTTCAGCGCGGGGATGAAGTAATTTTTTACCTGCTGAACGACAAAGGGGCACTAATCTATGGATTTCTGAAAAATTTTGCACTTTACAATAGGCTCACCGCAAAGGATGAAAGCCAAAATCACCGGCAATTTGATTTTGCCAGCAACCTGTCCGGAAAAACCAACGGCGACGTTGAAGTCACGGGACCGTTTACAAAAATAAAGGTTGAAACAGATAACCTGGTGGTAGAAAACGGCCGCTTTTTCGAATTCAATTTTGACCGGCTGGATTTTCAGGGCCGGTATTACGATCGAGAAATTTCACTGGATAACTGTAAAATTCAAAAGGACTACGGCAACTTTAATGTTGCGGGCAAAATCAATATTAATACTGCAGATTTAAACCTCTCTCTTTCCGCCAGCCGTTTCCCCACCGATGCACTCCGGCTGATTTTCCCCGGGGACAAAACCTTTGGCGGCAAATTAAACCTGGCGGCAACCATCGCCGGAAAATTGCAAAACCCAAAAATCTCGGCCGAGGCCTCGGCCCCTAACCTCAATATCCAAGGAATAAACTTTCAGGATATGACCGTAGATCTTGACCTGATCGATAAAGTATTGTTCATTAATAATTTGAGTTTTTCCAGCCAGGGTAAAGACAGCCAAATTTCCGGTTATTTCCCGCTGTCTCAGAACGGTAAAATAAACCTGGCGGCCACGCTGGAAGGAGAAGCGTTGGGCCTAATTAACCTCTTGACCAACGAAATTCAATGGATTGAAGGCCGGGCCAAGGCCCAAGTTGCAATTTCCGGAACGCGCAGTAATTTGGACGTAGACGGCGAAATCTCTTTGGAAAAAGCGCGGATCTACGTCAACGCGCTGCAATCCTCATTAAAAGAAGTTACCGGTCAATTGGTCATCCACAACAGCAAAGGGGATCTGTCCAACCTGGCGGCAGTGTGGGAAGGGGTTCGCACCAAGGACGTACGCAACCAACTGTCGCTGTCCGGCACTTTAAACGTCAAGGATTTATTAGCCGAAGAAGCAAACGTGGCCGTGGACTTAACCTTAGCCGATACCGCCCTGACCGCAGACCTGCCGGACTTGATCAGCGGAACGATCACCTTGCAAGACATTAACCTACACGGCCCTTTTTACTTTAGCGGAACCCAATCCCGCAAAATTGGACCGACGCTTTCCGGAAAAGCCAAAATCGAAGATGGCACGCTGTATCTGCCGAAAGGGGAAACCAAAGACAAGAAAATACTTTTCCTGGATTATGACTTAACGCTATCCCTTGGCAAAAACACCTATGCCGTGGGCGGGGATGTTTCCAATGTCATCAATCCCCTGCTGGTAAATTTGCAAATCCAGGGTGACAACCTGGTCCTGAAAGGCAATTCTATGAAGCCATCGCTGCTGGGAGAAATCAATTTTCTGCAGGGGACCATAAACCTGTTTGATCGTGAACTTTCGCTGTTGCCTCCCAGCCAACAGGAAAAGTATTTTGTCGCGCAACGCGAAAAAATCAATGACAATAAGGCCGTTTTTAATGACGGCAACGGCGAAACCGCAATTCTTCCCGAACTTAATCTAACCGCAAAAGTAGTGGTGGAAAATTATACCGAAAACGCCGACGCCACTTATACAAAAGAGAAAATCACGATTTTAACTCAGCTGACCGGCCAGCCCTACGTTAAAGATGAAGCCAAAGGCATTAAAACCACTTTCTACAGTTTTCGGGAGGAACCGGGAGGAACCAATATCCAGGCCGCCAGCTTTACCCAGGACGAAATCCGGGTCATGCTCCTGCCCGATTTTCTAAAAAGCGCTCTCGGCCTGTCCCGGGCCTCCAGCAATGTGGAGGCCACCGCGCTCGCCGCCGAATACCTGCAGGGACGTTTCCAAAGCTACCTCTCCGCAACAATCAGTCGGCAAATTGAGCGATCTCTGGAATTAGAAAACATGACTCTCGAATACAATCTGGGCCGGGACCTGCGCCGGATCAGCGGAGCCTCCTCCACCAACAATGATACAGAGGAAAAATTGTGGGCATTAGGTTTCACGAAAGGATTTTTTGACAAGTTTTTCATCGATTGGCATTATTCCGCGGCATTGGACAACTCTACCCAGGCCCAAAAGACCTATTTTAACTACGAGCTGTCCTACAAAATTTCCGGCATCTGGTCCATTGCTTATTTCCAAGAACCCAACAACGTGATGGACCCGTTAAGCGGCCAATCAAAAACAACTTTACGGGCAAAGCTTAGATTCTAGTTTGAGGCCGTATTGGATACGTGATAAAATTACAAAAGGTTGCTTTATGTTTAAATCAGCGCACCAATCAATAAAAGTTGGGATCTACCTAATGGTAATCCCAACCATTCTGGCCGTCAGCCTTTTTGCGGTTTTTGCTCTAAACAATTCTGTTCTGCCAAAAACCAGCCCTGCGGCCGCCGCCACAATCCAACCCGACCGCAGCGTCGTCCAACCAGAAAGCTCCGCCGAAGTTGGTGCTCCCGCAAAACTACCCCAACTGACCCTATTTAAACAACCTCCCACCCATGAAGCGGCGATTGAACTTCCGCCGCTCGGTTTGGCCTCAAAAGAGCCCGCGCCCATCACGTTCCGCCGTTTCGAAGCAGCAGACCAACCAATCGAAATCAAGCAAAGAATCACCGCAATTGATATTGACGGCAACTACTTTGTCAAAGACAAAACCATCCAGGATGTCATTTATTCGCGGGTCGGTGAAACCCTGGTGGAGCCCAAAATCAAAGCCGACCTGAAGGCAATTTACGGGCTGGGTTATTTTTCGGACGTCACCGTTGATTTTAAAAATTTCCGGGATGGCTCCAAGGTAATTTTTAAGGTATTGGAAAACCCCGTCATCCGCACAATCATTATCCATAACAATACCGCCATTTCGACCGAAGAATTACGCGCCAACCTGCAAACCACCACCGACAAAATCCTAAATTTCAAGTTTTTACAGGAAGATATTCAAACCATCAACAATTTGTACAAGGATCGGGGTTATGCCCTGGCACGGGTAGAAAACGTTGACACCAACGCCAAAGAACATTGCCTGAACATTTACATTACGGAAGGCCTGGTGGAATCCATCGCCCTGGAAGGCAATGCCAACACCAAGGATTATGTGATCCTGCGCGAACTCTCTACCCAACCCGGAGCAGTCTTCAACGAAAAAACCCTGTCCAAAGACCTGCAGCGTGTATTTAACCTAGGGTTTTTCTCCGAAATCAATCCGGTGTTTGAGCCGGGCAGCACCAAAGATAGCATCATCATCCTGTTAAAAATGAAAGAAACCCGAACCTCTACCGTCAACTTTGGCGGCGGCTACGGTGAGGCCGACGGGTGGTTTGGGTTTATCGACCTTTCTCTCAACAACCTGATGGGAACCGGCCGCAGTTTGATGATTAGAGGGCAAACCGGGCAGGAACTAGCTACCTACCAATTCAAATATGCCGACCCCTGGTTTTTACCCGACCAGCTGGGCGAGCGCGCCGGCCTGCAGCTGCGTAAATGGTACACCATGGGAACCGACGTTTATTTCAGCAACGAGGATAAAGTCCGCAACGGCTGGGACGTTTCATTATCAAAACCCCTGACCGAAAACGTAAAAATTGCTTACACACTGGGCAGTGAAAAAGTTAATCCTTATAATACCGCAACTTTTGAGGCCTATCTGGAGGACTTTATCGGCATTGACTTTTCTTATGACACACGGGATTTCTGGTTGAACCCGTCCCGCGGCTCCCTCTATACCCTTTCGTTAAAAGAGGGCTGGGTATACAAGACCTCGGCTTCAACCTTTTTTAAGGCCGGGCTAGACCTTAACCAATATATTTTTGTTACCCTGGGCCAAACTTTTGCCGCACACTTAGGGCTCGGCGCCGGGTTTGGGGACGTCCCCGAAGGCGAAAAATTTTATGCCGGCGGCGCCAATTCAATCCGGGGCTATACTCCATCCCAAACTAAAACCGGCACGCGCAAATTTATTCTTAATCTGGAGCAACGCGTAACCTTTAATGATGTCTTCCAGGGGGTCTTCTTTTTTGACTGGGGGAATGCCTGGAGCTCCGGTTTTATCGTCCCATCAGATTGCATTTTGGGGTGGGGGCCGGGCGTTAGGTTAACTACTCCGCTGGGTCCCATCCGCTTAGATTACGGGGTACCGGGCGGGAAAAATTTTGGGGAAGGCGTGCTGCATTTTTCAATTGGGCAAGCGTTCTAACGCTCGGCAATATTCGCCGTCGCTCGCCTATGCCACCCATTCCGCTCGCCTTCGAAACTCGGCCTGATCTTCCTGATCTTCCCCGATTTTGTGGACACTCCATGTAGTAATATTAACAGGGAGGTTATATATGGCAAAATATTACAGTCTTGAGTTTAAAACAGAAGCTGTTCGGTTAG
>Ga0265292_1001744_pt1 | contig 17761 bp, 17 predicted proteins | sample Munlanlewell296A_FD_189080 | JGI IMG/M metagenome (GOLD analysis project Ga0265292, IMG submission 189080) | Leachate microbial communities from a municipal landfill in Southern Ontario, Canada - Leachate well 296A | ecosystem: Engineered > Solid waste > Landfill > Unclassified | place: Canada... | reverse complement strand
ATCTGACCCATGAAGCGGTTGCCAACGATACAATTCTAAGTAGATTCAGGTTCGTGAAATGGTGAGCAACACCCGCACTCACACCCACACCCCTTTCTTTTTGAGCGGAAGCATTGTCATCCCCGCGAAAGCGGGGATCGCGTGACGCTGCACTGAGGGAAAAGAGGTCTGGCTCTCCTGGGCATGCGCGGTAAGGGCGGGGTCCCCGCTTTCCGGGGATGCCAACGCTCCGGGGTTAGGTTAGCTCGCTCAAAGTTGCTATTTGATCATCAATGCCCTATCTTCGTGAGTTAATTTTTATTCTATGGCTTTACTGGAAGAGTTTGAAAAACAGGGGAATTACCTTTTCAGATACAGGGGGATTTTACCGCTCATTATTTTAATGGCCGGCTTGGGTGCATATATTCAAACTGAACTTAATTCGACCGGTTTTCAAGATCCTGTCCTGAAAGAAATATTCCGGTTTTTCTGCTTATTTGTCTGTTTTATCGGTTTTGGAATTCGTGTTTATACAGTTGGACATACTCCTAAAAATACCTCCGGAAGGAACACGGAAAGTCAACTTGCAGATGAATTAAATACCACCGGAATTTACTCAATCGTGAGGCATCCGTTATACCTCGGCAATTTCTTTATGTGGCTGGGAGTTGCTTTGCTGACTGAAAATGTATGGTTTACCGGGTTATTCGTTTTCCTATATTGGGTTTACTACGAGAGGATCATGTTTGCCGAGGAGCAATTTTTACGAAAGAAATTCGGAACCATTTATTTGGATTGGGCAAAGGCCACCCCGGCGTTTATTGTTTCATTTAAGAATTGGACTCCTCCAAAAATGTCCTTTAGCTGGAAAAAAGTATTAAAAAAAGAAAAGAATGGATTTTTGGCGATTTTTTTAGTTTTTTTTCTATTTCAATGCACCCGAAATATAATTAATGATATTAATATTATTTCACCGAACTGGCTTTTTTACGCAACCATTGTTAGCGGTGTTTCATATGTGATTTTGAAAATTATTAAGAATGCCACGAATCTTCTGGATGAAGAGGATCGATAAATTACTTGGTAAATGAAATTGATCGAACGAATCAATTTAGGGAGGGATTGCAACAACTTTATATTCGAATAATTGTATTACCTTTGTAAAATATTGGTATTCAATATTATTCACTAACATTTATTCATGGAATTTCATTCGTTAAACATTATAGAACCGATTCTCAAATCATTACAAGAAGAAGGCTACACAACCCCAACACCCGTTCAGGAACAAGCTATACCGATCGTTTTACAGGGAACCGACCTCCTGGGTTGCGCGCAAACCGGCACCGGGAAAACCGCCGCATTTGCCGTTCCGATACTTCAACTGCTTAGTGCCAACCGGACTAACGACAAAAGGCGAAAAATCAGAAGTTTGATTGTTACCCCTACGCGCGAACTCGCCATTCAAATCGATGAGAGTTTTAAAGCGTATGGAAGTTATACCGGATTAACCTCCACCGTGGTTTTTGGAGGTGTGAATCAGGGTCCGCAGACCACAATATTGCAGCGGGGCGTGGATATCCTGGTGGCAACACCTGGCCGTTTGCTCGACCTGATGAACCAGGGATATATCTCGCTTAAGGATATCGAGATATTTGTGCTGGATGAAGCCGATCGCATGCTGGATATGGGCTTTATCCATGATGTAAAGAAATTGCTCACCGCCCTGCCACATAAAAGGCAGTCACTCTTTTTTTCTGCGACGATGCCTCCTGAAATCGTGAAGCTGGCCGGTACAATCCTGCACAACCCATCGAAAGTAATGGTCACCCCGTCTGCAACAACGGTGGATACCATTCAGCAGTTCATTTACTTTGTGGATAAAGGCAACAAGAATGCCTTGCTGGTGGACGTGCTGCAGGATTCGAAAATCAGGACCGCTCTGGTATTCACGCGCACCAAGCACGGGGCCGATAAAGTGGTTAAGGTTCTTCTACGGAACAACATCAGGGCCGAGGCTATACATGGCAACAAGGGGCAAAATGCCAGGCAGAAGGCATTGTCCAATTTCAAGGAAAAAAGTACAAGGGTGCTCGTGGCCACCGATATTGCTGCGCGCGGTATCGATGTGGATGACATGGAATTTGTAATCAATTTCGAGATCCCTAATGTTCCGGAAACCTATGTGCACCGCATCGGCCGTACCGGCAGGGCAGGGGCAAATGGAACGGCTTATTCATTCTGTGATGCCGAAGAGAAAGTCTATCTGAAGGATATCGAAAAACTGATCTCAATCAGAATACCTATCCGGGATACCCATCGTTTTCCATTAATTGACCATCATCCGGTGAAAGTACCGAAACAGGAGTTTCGGAAGCCTATGGCCCGGCAAACTGCGGGTGTTGGAATAAATAGGAAACCACGGTATTAAATATCATTAAATCAGCATTTTTGGCTGTTTTTTATTCGTACAGTATCGGATTTGTTTTCCAATTCTGATCCTTGTTAAAGGCAAATCCGGTAACACGGGGCCGCCTTTCCCGCAATCTCACCGATTCAATACCTAATAGTTTGCCGGTTGATCGCTGGTCTTTACCGATCAATTTTAGCTGAAGCGTGTATTTGCCAGGATCAGGCCAGAAGTCCAGCAGGTGATGCTCCCATTCACGAACCGTTTCATCGTATAGGTTCATCGGACTGCCAACTTTTATTCCATTAAGATAAGCCTGCCAGCTGCCATAATCGGGGGCTTTGGTCACACTCAGCAGAAGCCGTGTAGGTTTCTTTTCAGATATGGTAAAGGGAATCTCCACGGAGGCCTGGTCGCTGTTGGGTGCAAACAGAAGCTGACCCCCCATATAAAACTCCAGATCTTCCTGAATTTGAGGATCACCGCCTTTGAAGGATTTGTTCGCTATCACATCTTTGGCCGGAACAATGATATCGAGGTTCGGGAGAATACGTTCTTTAGCAGGCGGAGTTTGCCGGATGCAGGTTGGTGTACCGGTTTGATACCAATAGGCTACAGTAGCAAAATCATCCTCCCTTTCGTTCCAGCTATGGGTGCGCCGTTCGATATTTTCATCCGGCGAAATCCACCCGAAATGCTCAATCGTTACTTTAATTTTGGTGTTAAATACAATAGGATCGGCAATGTGCCAGCGAAATGCCGAAGTATGTCCGCCAACAATTCCCCACTGATCGAAATATACAGTCCCGAAATAGGGCGTATTCACCCCGCTTTTGAGGCCCCAGGCGGATAAAAAGTAATCTTCGGTGCCGGTTCCCCAGATGGATGCATCCTTTTCGCCATCGATATAAATCTTTTCGTCGCCTTCACCAAACCAGGATGGGCTTCGGGTGCGCACGGCCATCACCGTTCCCACGTAATGGCCCTTGCCCTCGGTTTCCAGGATCAAATAATCATCACCCGGCTTGCAGGGATACTCCTGCCGGTATTGGGCATAGAAATAGGGAGTTTCGTTGGGCAGTTTATCCTTTTTGATCCAGTCGATATTGTAGTAAAGCAGATTGATGTTCTTTTCTTTGCTCTGATTGATTATCTCGATCCGGATAGATTTCCGGAAGGGCATAGGCCAGAAAGAGTTGTAGGAATCAGCATCTTCCACAATGATAGGCAGACTGATCACTTCCGACCGTTTCCCGAAGCAATTGGCGAAGAAATCGCCAAAGGGAACCTCAACGCCCGGAACCTCGCTGCCGTCATAATAAATGCGAATGAGCATTTCCTGATGTGTTGCGGAACCATTGATTGCCCACGGGTGCTTGCCCGGTCCGAGAAAAGTATACCACATGTGGGTAACCACTCCGGGACCTTTAACATCCAGAACGACTTTAATCTGGCCCGGCATCACCCTTGAGTTATCGGCATTGTGGGCGATCGGTTTTCCAACAGAATCCGTTTTGGTGGATGTTGATCTCATGCTTCGCCCATCGATCGGGCGGATCAGATCGGACAAGATAGCCCCTCCGACAACGCTGTCGGAGCGGTTCTGACAGGAGTTGCCCAGGAGCACGAGGGCGATGACAAACAAAAGGGTGATTCGGTTTTTCATGGATAGTAGGTTAATGGTTAAGAGGGTAGGATGTTAGAGATTCGAATTTAGAGTTCTGAATTCTGAAGTACAAGATTCAGGTCAACTAAGGGTCAGCCTAAGATACCGCTCACTGATAATTGATCACACGGGCGACCGCAAGGGCACGCCCCTACTTGAATCTGTGATTTCGGAACTCGGAATTCTAAATTCGAATCTATACATTCTTACTTCCATATTTTTAGATTATTTATTTTTGACACATCGTACCGAGCAGCCGAAGTAGCGTCGGTCTTCCTGGCGGCTAATGCCAGGGTTATCGGAACAAAGTCCCCGGCGCCAGCCATTGTCGCCATCAATCGTGGAGGCAGTCCAGAAGTAGGTGGCATAACCCTGGCTTTCAAACCCGGCGTATCCACGGCAGCCGGCAGGCAAGGCTGCAAACCCGGAAATATCGCTGCCACTTCCCTTGATCCAGCCTGATGAGGATTTCAATTTCCCTCCTGCCTCTCCTGTGGTTCTCCAATCCCTCTTTACGGCTTCCTCATCATTCATTCCCAGAAATTTTTCCAGTTCTATCCATTCCTGATCGGTTGGCAGGTGCCAGCCGGCGGGGCATGCAGATTTTGCTGCTATCCAGTTGTATAGCACCCCAAACTCCTTATAGTTGGCATTGGCCCTGGCTTCATCAATATTAACTCCATCATAACCATACACGTAGCGGCACTCTTCTTCGAATAGCCCGGTAGCAACCCGATCGACTACGGGCAAATAGGCCAGGTTTTCAGCCATCCAGGTTTGCTTTCCGATAGTTGTCGTTAGATAGGTGTGCCCATCACGAATATCGGCAATAGTGCCTTTATCTTGTGCACATAAAGACGAGGCCATCGCGGATGCCAAGCTCATTAAGAGGTTAAAGGTTAGAAGGTTAGTGGTTAGAGGGTTCATTGTTTCATCATTGCTTCGATTTCGGCTACGGTTCGGGGCAAACCGGCAGTCAGGTTTTCACATCCGGTTTCGGTGATGACGACGGTATCTTCTATCCTGACGCCCAGTTTTTCTTTGGCAAAAACGGCCAGAGGTTCGTTGGCAAATACCATCCCAGTTTTCAGAACAGATGGCCCGTTGCCGACATCATGAACGGCCATACCCACATAATGGCCAAACCCGCCTCCAAACTGTTTCATCAGTTCTGAATCGGGGTTAAATCCTTTTTTATTCAGGATTTCCCTTACCTCAGTATTGCATTGTTGTGCTGCGAGTCCGGGCCGGTAGGTCTTCATGCAGGCTTCATGAACAGCATTGCAGGCTTCATAAATCTCACGCTGCCGTGGAGTAAACTTACCATTGGCCGGGTAAGAAATTGTTATATCGATATCGTAATTGTGCAGATCCGGACCCGCATCAATCACCAGAAAATCGCCGTCGGCCAGGGTGCGTTCATAGCCATGGTGATGAATATCCATGTGGTTTTCGGCCGAGCAGACAATCGTATAGTATGCTAATTCGCCGGCTCCCTCCTTTTTGCATGCATATTCAAACAGGGCGGCAAGTTCCTGTTCCTTTACCCCGGGCCGGGTGGCTTTCATGACATCGATATGTGCCTGCACCGCTATTTTGGCTGCCTTCCGCATCAGGTCAATCTCGGCAGACGACTTAATCGTCCTCATTTCATGGATAAAGGCTGAGCAATCTTTTACCGTTACGCCGGGATATCTGCTTTTCAGGTTTTCCACAAACTGCATTTCCCTCGTCAACCGGGTATCCCACTCGTTCTTAACCATGGTGAAATTCAGGCTACCCGACTTTTCCCCCGAACACTCGCGGGCCAGTTCCTCCGGCTGGAAACAGGTGTAGAAGGTTTTTACTTCAGCAAACCGTTTAGCCAGATAGTCCTTCAGTTCGCGGGGGCGCATTACCTTGTCGAAGCCGCTATCTTCCGCCCGGTCAGCAAAAAGGATCGACTCTTGGTTGATCGGATCAATCACCAGATAAGCATTCTTAATTTCAACTCCTGTGAGATAGAGGAAGTTGTTGTTTTGCATGAATGCAAAATAGTTAGGAAGCGATACAGCTCCCTGAAGGATAATGAGTCCATCGGGGAATTTTTCCATCAGTTTTGATCGCCGGGCGGCATATTCGGATTTTTCAAACTGAAGAGCTTTGGTTTGCGATACCGGGAGTCCGGTTATCAGACTTACCAGCAGGATTGCAATCAAAATCTTTTTCATGATTTTGTCTATTTTAAAGGTTTGAAATTACGTATCTAAACCGATAAATCCGGAAAACACATGAAAATTTTCAGCGGGATTTTACTTATCTGTTGTGTGGCATGCGCACCGATGCGCACCCCCTTGGTTTCCCCCGGGGATCTGGCATTCCTTGAAGAACTCACCCGCGCTGTTGTCGACAGCTCACGCATCCTTCCGGGTCAGGACCTGCCTCCCGCCATCCGTTCATATGGGCCCAACCGATCCGGTATTACGCTGATCAAACCAGGCGGACGGGATTGCTACCCGTCGTTCTGGGTGCGTGATTATGCCATGTCGCTCGAAAGCGGATTTATTACAAGCCAGGAACAGTTTGATATTCTTTTATATACAGCCGCCCGGCAGTCGGACTCAACGTGGACAACCAAAACCGGAAGCCTCGTTCCCCGTGGATCCATTCCCGATCATATCCGGATCAATGATGGGCTGCCGGTTTATTTCCCCGGAACCTATGATTATGTGAATCAGGGTAATGAGATATGGAGGATGCCACCTTTTTGCGACCAGTTCTTTTTTATTCACATGGCCTGGTTTTATGTTCATTCAAAAAACGATCCTGCTATTCTGGACCAGATGATTAATAATATCAACCTCTTCAACCGGCTGGAGATGGCCTTTGAGGCTGTTCCGGCTCATTTGGACCACGAGATGGCCTTTATCAATGACTCACTGCCAACCTGCGACTTTGGTTTTCGCGATGTGATCACCATGACCGGTGAGGTCTGTTTTGGATCGCTGCTGAGATACCGGGCAGCCATGGAGATGGCGGAATTATGCGGTCAAGCGGGGGATCCGCAGAAATCGGAAAAGTTCAGGGATATCGCAAAAAAAATCAAAGGGCACCTGGTTCCAGTATTTGCTGATAACCGGGGTTTACTGCGGGCCAGTACCGGAATAAGCCGGCAGCCGGATGTTTGGGCAACAGCGTTTGCAGTTTACATCGGTGCATTGGACGGAACGAACAAAGCAAGGGCCTGCAGTGCGCTTGCAAATGCTTATCAGGCGGGGACTCTGGCCATGGAAGGCCAGATCAGGCATGTTCTGACCACCGATGATTTTGATTCAACAACTGCCTGGGAAAAGTCGCTTGCCGGGAAAAATACCTATCAGAACGGAGCTTATTGGGGTACGCCCACCGGCTGGGTTTGCTATGCCATTGCCCAAGTAGATAAAACCGCCGCAAGCAAGCTGGCTATGGAATTCATCGATCAATTGAGAAAAACCGATTTCAGGGTGAAAGGCCCGGAGAATGGAGGTCCGTATGAATGCGTTTATCCACCTTCAGGTTACAAACAAAACCCGGTTTACATGACTACCGTGACCTGCCCGCTGGCTGCATTTAAGAAAATCTCCATATAGCCCCTCGTTAGGGGGTAGAGATTCCCGCCTTCGGGAATGACAAGAGCACGATCGTAATTCCTGCAAAAGCGCTGTCATCCCCGCGAAGGCGGGGACCCCTTGACGCTGCACTGAGCCTTTACCATTCAATATCAGGGTACCATTGTTTCCAGATGGTATTGAATTTACCGGTACTGACCAGGGAATTATAGGCATTTTCCCAGGCGGTAATATAACTATCGTCGGTTTCTTTGGAAAAGGCCAGGTAGGTTTTGCCTTCTGATAAAACGGCCTCTTTCCTGTAGTCTTTTGGCGGATGGCCCGATTCTATTCCCAGTAAACGGATCGAAATATCATTCAGCACGGCGCAGGGTATATCTCCATCCATGAGTTTCTGAAAGACCTCCTGTGGTGTGGCCCACGTAACCACATTAATAAATCCAAGATCGAGCAGCTCTTTTTCCGACGCCCATCCGGTGACCGTACCCACCGATCGCATATGGCGTGCGTCATCGATGGTGGCGATATGATAATCGGTTGAGGAATGCACGAAGAAACAGTATCTTTTTTTACAAACGGGCCCAACCCAGTGAAAAAGGTTCTCCCGGTCGGCCGTTCGGAGTGTGCTGAATACCATTGAGTTGGGAACCAAAAGTATTTGGTTGTAAGCATTGGTCCAGGAGATCATCTCAACCGGCCCGGCGAGGTTAGTTCCGTTCATCATAGCCTCAACCATTTCCATCGAACTGCCGGTGATGCTCCCGTCAAAATCGCGGTAATTCTGGGGCGGATTCTCTTCGGTAAACATCAGGATACGCCCGGGTGCCATGGTCCCTGGGAGATATTTATCATACAATTCCTGCAGAAATCCGGCATCTTTCAGCTGATCCAGCTTATCCTGCCAGTTTTTTACCACTTTGGCCGACACATCTTTGGAAAAAGCGAGGTAGGCTGGTGTCGAAGATTCAATCAACAGGCTATCCATTTCCGATGAAGTGCGCCAGATAGCAACCGGCCCCACCCACTGAAACTGTTCTTTCCGCTCAGTGGTCAGTCCTGTGGTGAAGGCCATAATATTCTCCTCTGTTTTCAGTCGATTGAAAATAGAATCCCAATTGGAACTGATCTCAACCGCATTAGCCAGCCCGAGCTCATCAAGTATCTTTAATACCAGCTCCATGGTAATGCCTTTTTGAATGCCATTTTCTTCATAATTGAATGGCTTCATGACTTCGGCGAGAATCGTCAGCTCCTTTCCGGTGGTATCCTCTTTCCTGCAGGAGAATAATCCGATGGTGAGGGCTGCTAAAACAATTGCGGCTAGCTGTTTCATGATTGATCGGTTTACAATTCCCTAAGTTACGGAAGAAGGAAGAAACCATGAATAATTAGCTAATTTTATTTTATGGAGAGAGTGGAATACCAAAACGGACAAAACCCAAAGCTTCAGAGAGTTTGTATAATTTTTGATCGCAATGAATAAATTATTATTGACAGACATTATCATAGTTCTTTTTTCACCACTGGTTGCGGGACAGTCAATCACCCCTGGGCTGAATCTCATTCCGGCACCGAAACAAATCGAAATAAAATCCGGGAGTTTTACCAGCATACCTTCAGCTGGGTGATACTGCCGAAACAATTGGATGTCTATACTTCGGATAATGGCGTTGGTGGCGGGGTGTGGGGCGAAGGGGCGGATAACGCTGATGAGCGGGGGGAAATCTGAGTATGTTATTTGTGTGGCGGATACTGCAAATCACCAGATTATGAGAGCGGCTGATTTTCTGCAATCCTATCTGAATAAGATCGGCGGAGCGGAGATCCCGGTGAAAATAGGGTTATCCGTATTGCCCGCGAAAGCCATCGTAATTAATCCGGATGTATGCTCCCGGATTTGAGGTGGTTCCAAAAGTTAAAATGGTTAGGATACCACAACTGAATGTTAAGGATCAGCCCGGTGCCGGTGGAACCTTAGCTGAAATCAGAAAAAACAGCACCGAAGTTTGGCCCTCAAGGCCTGTACTATCCGGTAAGCCGGTTTCATATGATTTAAAGGTTCTGGTCAAAAAGGGTGATGCAGTCTACTTTATTGTGAAAAAGAATAGTACCGCAGAGAACGAAAAAGTTACCTGGGATCCTGTTGTTACTTATCTTTAAAAGCAAGAAACCATGAATTCAACGGTAAAGATGAAACGATGGATTGCTGTTTTGGTATTGGCCGGGATGGCCGGGACCGGCTTTGCACAAGGGCGTGTCAGCGTTCAGATGGGAAATCTGAAAAAAGTGGTAAACGAAGAAAACAGTGTGGTGCTGATCACCAACGAGGCACAGGTGAGGCTGACGACAACCCAATATTTGTTAAACTGAGCATAAAAAAATCGATTCAAAAGTTGTAAACCCACCAAAATCAGAAACGTTTATAAACCGAAATTTAACTTTAACCGACCATGAAAAGCCGAATTGCCTTCTCCATTTTAACCAGCCTGGTATTGATTACCGGCTGCCGGACCCCGGTGACTGAAACCGGATCCAATCATCTGACCCTTTGGTACAAACAACCCGCCAAAATCTGGGATGAGGCGCTGCCTGTGGGCAACGGCCGGTTGGGCGCGATGGTATTCGGTGATCCGGTACATGAGCGGATCCAGCTCAATGAGGAGAGTATTTGGGCCGGATGCCCGGTTAACAACAACAATCCGGGTTCGCTGGCGCATTTGCCTGAGCTGCAGAAGGCACTGTTTGAGAGCCGATTCAAGGATGCCTGGCAATTGGCCCATGATAACCTGCTCGGTACCCCGCCGCAAATCCGGTCGTACCAGCCGCTTGGCGATCTGCTGATCGATTACGGATGGAAAACGAAACCAGAAAACTACCGCCGGTCGCTCGACCTGAGAACCGGCATCGCTGCAACCGAATTCACCGTTGCAGGTAAGAAATACAGTCAGGAGGTTTATGCTTCCGTTCCTGATAATATACTGATAGTCAAAATTAAAGCTCTTAACGGTGGGCCGATTGATGCTACTTTCTCACTTACCCGTGAAAAAGATGCCGTGGTTACCGTCACGCCCGATGGTAAACTCATCCTGACCGGTCAGATCATCGATGGGGAAGATCCACTCAGCGGTACAGCCGGTGCCCACATGAAATTCGCCGGCGAACTGCGGCTCACTCAATCAGGTGGCCAACTGACAACCGATAACCGACAACTTCTTGTCTCCCGTGCCCGCGAAGTTACCCTCCGCCTCACTGCCGCCACCGACTATTCGCTGGCCAAACTCGATTTCGACCGTTCGATCGATCCTGCAGCGACCTGTAATCAAATACTGGACCAGGCTGCAAACCAGTCCGATAAAAATCTGATGAAAAGGCACCTGGCTGAATATCAGCCGATGTTTAACCGGGTATCGCTCGATCTGGGCGGTTCGGAATTAGATTCACTACCGACCGATGTTCGACTCACACGGATGAAGGCTGGCGTTGAGGATAACGGGCTCATTGCGATGTATTTCCAATACGGCCGATACCTCCTGATGGGCTCATCGCGCGGTCCGGCCATGCTGCCGGCCAACCTGCAGGGGATTTGGAACAAGGATATGAATGCCGCCTGGAATTCCGATTTCCATACCAATATCAACCTTCAGATGAACTATTGGCCGGCGGAGGTGTGCAATCTCACCGAGACCACTCCTCCCCTTATATCCTTCATGGAGAAGCTGATTGTTCCGGGAACCGTTACCGCCCGTGAAATGTACGGAACCGATGGCTGGGTGTTCCATCACCTGGTGGATCCGTTCGGCCGCACTGGTGTGGCCGACGGGGTTTGGGGCATCACGCCGCTGAACGGTCCGTGGATGACCTTCACCGTTTACGAGCACTTTTTATTTACCCGCGATACCACGTTCCTGCGCAACGTGGCCTGGCCAATGATGAAAGGATCGGCCGAATTTGTTCTCGGATTTTTAGTTGAGTCTCCGGAAGGCTATCTCGTTACCAATCCATCGCATTCACCGGAGAATGCGTTCATTGTACCGGGTACGAAGGAAAACTCCGCGCTCACCTATGCCGCTACGGTTGACATTGAGATACTTAACGCACTGTTTGATAATTGTATAGATGCCTGCCGGATTCTTGGCACCGATCCTGAATTTGCAGCGAAACTGGAAGCCGCACAAAAACGGTTTCCTCCTGTACGGATTAATTCTAAGGGGGTGATCCAGGAGTGGATCGCGGATTACGACGAAGTAGAACCCGGTCACCGGCACATGTCGCCTTTGCTTGGGCTTTATCCGCTTGGTCAATTCACTCCCGAAACCCCCGAGCTCTTCAATGCCGCACAGGCCACGATCGAACGAAGATTGTCATTCGGCGGCGGCCATACCGGCTGGAGCCGGGCCTGGATAGTCTGTCAGTATGCACGTTTGCTCAATGGTGAAAAGGCGTATGAAAACCTGCTCAGCCTGCTCCGGAAATCCACCCTGAGCAACCTGTTCGACACCCATCCGCCCTTCCAGATCGACGGTAATTTCGGCGGCACGGCCGGCATCGCCGAGATGCTGATCCAATCGCACAACGGAGTGATCCGTCTGCTTCCCGCCTTACCCAAAGCCTGGAGCAGCGGCGAAGTGAAGGGCCTGTGTGCCCGTGGTGGTTTTGTGCTCGACCTGAAATGGGCTGATGGCAAACTGACCAGTGCCCGGATCAGCTCAGAAACCGGCGGAACCGTAAAGATTCTCTATGCGGGGAAAGAGATGGAAATCAAGGTGAAGGCGGGAGAAAAGCGGGAGATCGGGTTGTAGAGACGGATGATCATCCGTCTCTACGGTACCTGAAAGTACCCACCCAACCCTCCCTGAAACAGGGAGGGCTATGTTACACTGCGTCTCCATTTCTTCTCTTTCTTAACTTTCGTTACGTTCTTAACGCCCGTAACGTCCTCACGTCCTTAACGAAACAACCTCTCGTCAAACTCAAACGCCTCCGCCTTGACGATTTTAACCTGATCCATCGCCGGATGTGCCGGATTGATCAGGTAGTTGAAATCACCGGGAACCACTGCTGACGGGATCTTGAGAACGAGATGCCGGTTCTCTTTTACGAATTGGTCGCCGATAATACGGGTGAATGACGGATAAGGGAAAGACCTCCATCCCGGCGGAAGTTTAGCAGGATCGATCACCGATAGGGGCGCCGCATCAGGAATCATTATGGTGGTCAGCTGATAATCAGCGGGCAGAAGACCCAATCCCGTGTGAACCGCAATTTCAGCGGTACAAAGGGCTCTCGATTCGCTCGTATACAATAATGCCACACCCTGGCTGTTCCACCGGCCTCCTGCAATCCGGGCTCCAAGTCCGGACAAGTCGGCGGCATACGCAAGCTTCGATAAACGGAAAACGATCATGACAGGATACCGTGTTCTATCCGTACGAGTTCGTTCCGGACCAACTGCAATCCCAGTGTGCTATCGAGCAACTCCTTGGGTTTGGCTCCTCCAAGTGCTACGTTTTGAATATCGAGCCAAACATCGAGCTTATTTTTGCTGCCGAATACAGTAATGGCCTGCTTGTACAGGAGGGTGATCTCGATGATCCGCTCGGATGAAACCGGATCGAAAGCTTTTGCTTCTTTCGAATACCTCTGGAGCGTCCGTTCCGAAATGTGCAGAAACCCCGACCAGTCGCGGATTGAAAACGGGAAAGCTTTTGCCAGCGCGGCAAACCGGGGATATCCGATCCCTTTCCTCGCTGCCTGGATCAGGTAAAATACATCTTTCTCACCAACGGATTCGTACATGATCGGATCGTCCGGTATTTCGTAATCTTTCATCGCTGGTATTTTATCCAAAGGTATGACAATTGACGAAATATTCGCGACAAATGGCGGAAATATATCGTTATTTTATGTTGCAGATTTTGTATCTTTGAACGTCCCCCCAATGCTTATTATCTCTTTAGCGTGAAAATCTTTAAATGTAAGATTCAAAGAATTTGGACGGGACTGACATCGTTGATTCCTGTTATTTCAGCTATCTTTATAATTTTCAATTACTTAAGCGGATGCACACCTGCACCGGAATCTCCGCCGATAGCCGCATTCACTGTTTCTTCTTGTTATACCGACACGCTGTCGATCCTTGAATTCGACGCGTCCGGATCCACTGACAATGAGGACCCAACTTTAGCTCTTTCATTCCGATGGGACTGGGAACATGATGGAAAATGGGACACTCCATACAGCCGGCTCCCGAGATTTTCTCACCGGTATAAATTGAACGGGCGATACCAACCCCTCCTGGAAGTGATGGATCAGGATGGAATGGTGGATACCTGCTCAATCCTTATCCGGATTACCGATGTGCGTAAGGATTCATCCATCGTAGATCCCAGGGACGGAAAAACTTACCGGGTGGCCCTCATTGAAGATGTCTGGTGGATGGCCGAAAAATACTTTTATAATGATTCTGATTCCATCGGTAAGATCTATGGGGGCTTGTACACGTGGGAAGAAGCGATGAATTATCAGACAGAGTCAGGTTCGCAAGGGATCTGTCCGCCGGGCTGGCAGGTTCCGGCCGGAAAGTATGTTGCAGCCTTATGGGACCTGGTTCTGTTTCCGTATCCCGATCACAAGGCTTATCTGGGGAAAGGTGGCTACCTGGGTATCGACCTGGAAAGATCCGGATCTTACAACATATACGGCCAACGGGAATTTAATTATTTCATAGGCGGATTCTGGATGTCCGAGCAAAAACAAGTCGGAGACCGGTTAATCCCCTATCACTTTGTTTATACTAACGTATTGTATATCAATAATCCGGACTATGACCCTCCGGCAGAACACACGGCACTATCCATCCGATGCATAAAACCGGTAGAAATATTACACTAGGGGTCTTCCTTTTCAGTATCCTACAGATTCTGTCATGCGATACTGAATTGGATTTAATAGATCAGACCCCTGATTTGCCGGTGGTCTGGGGATTTATTGACGCTGGCGATTCCGTTTATCAGGTTCGGATTCAGAAATCCTTCTGCGGAAAAGGTAATGCCTTAGAGATGGCAAAGGTTTACGATTCCATTTATTTTGACAGCCTGAATGTTTATATGGAACTCAGGTTCGCACCGGACAAGCATTTGGTTGGAGCTGATGCTGCAGGCAATTGGTATGGAGAATGGGACATGGCAGGCGATTTGATCCATCGGGCCCGCCTGGTACCCACCCTTACCGAACGCAAGGAAGCAGGTATTTTCAACAATTCGCCGTACGGGATCTTTCAAACAACCTCCGACTCTTTCAAAATCAGAGGCAAGGTATTTCTGACCGATCCGGGGTACTGGATCTTGCCACAGGGTCAGGGATTTATTGTCCGACTGTGTATTGAAGATCCCAAAACCGGACAAACCACCGTTGCTGCCACCCCGTTTGTTGACCTGCCAAATATCGTTCTCCCCCGGAAAGCGTTCACGTTGAACCTGTATGATGAGGAACCTGCAAGAGTCATTTGGCAAGATCATGGCTGGTTTTATGATACACAGGTTCAATTTTACTATTATGAGTTTACTGATCATACGGAGTTGAAAAGTATAAAATGGAGAATAACCGGCATTAACAGGAACCAAGTCCAAGATATCAGTCAGGATTTCTATTGTTATTCAGCCACACCGTTTCAGGAAAGTTTACTCGGGCATGTTCGGGCTGAGATTCAAGAAGATACCAATGTCGTCTGGAGAAAATTCAGTCATATTAACTATTTCATCACAGCCGCTCCCGGGTTTGTTCAGGACTATCAGGAAACCTATGCAATTTCCGCGGATCATTCCGGACAAGCCATTACCAACGTTACCAACGGATACGGATTATTCGCGATTGTTGCAACCAATGGCAGGCAGGGATTCGGACTGGATCCAAAGAGCATGGACTCACTCTCAAATGGCAGGTTTACCAAACATCTGAAATTTGTGAAATGGTGAACGCTTTTTCTAAACCAGAGCACTAACGCATGAAAGTACCCACCCAACCCTCCTTGAAACAAGGAGGGCTAAGATTCTCTGAATCTCCCGTTCTTCTCTTTCTTAACTTTCTTTACGTTCTTAACGTCCTCACGTCCGTAACGTCCTTAACACTACACTTTTCACTAAAATATTTCTTTCAGGTATAAAACTTCTGTATATTTGGTCATCCCCCAAAATTTGACAGAACACTATATTGCTATATGAAAAGTCTTTTTTATGCTTTTTTGACGCTTGCTCTGGTTGCCTGCGACATAATAGATATCACTCCTGATGGTAAAGTCAATAATCCGGCTGAGCCTGTGGGAACCCTGGTGGCCGATTTTCCGATTACTCATACCTGGTTGCCAACCAACAAGATAATCCGGACCGATTTGCACATTGCCCTTAATGCTTATGAGATGTATAAAGGGGATTATATACAGTCGGCCAATGTGATCGATTCCCAGCAGAAATACAGTTTTTTCCTGCCACCGGGTAGTTATTACCTGGAAGCTTCGATCGCTTGCCTGTGCGAGGGTGACAGCTGTTCGGCCGGCGGATTTCCGGGAAACAAATGGGGTCAGAAACATGCAAGCTATACCTTCACGATTGTGGAGGATGAAACAACTGAGGTATTGATCAGATTTTTAAAATAGAAATGAGGTACTTGGTTTTTATTGTACTTATGGGACTTACCTGGTCGTGCGAAACCGAAATTGATGTCGTGGATGAATCGGGATCGGTGCCGGTAGTGTATTGCATACTTAATCAGGATGATACCATTCATAGCTTACGGTTATCACGTTCCTATCTTACAAAAAACGCACAAAATCCGCCTGTGTCTATTGACAGCCTGGTGGTCAAAGGGAAAGTAAACATCACCATCGAAACCGTTGAAAATTCGCAGGTTTTATCCGAAAACAGATTGCTGCCATACCCGATCAGCAAAGATTCCGGGTTTTTCCCTAGTGATTTGCAATGGATCTATCAGGCTAATTTCAAAATGAAGGTGAATACATTATACCGGTTGATCATCGAAATTAAAGATTGGGACTATGTGGCCTACTCTTCTATTCAATCACTGGGCGATTTTGATCTGGTAGATCCTGGTTATCCGGAAGCTAGAAAGATCCATCTGCTGGATGACCACAATCCGCTTATTCATTGGACGAGAAGTCAGAATGCGGCCGTCTATCAGGTTGGATTCCGGGTTCATTTTAAGGAGATACGCGGTGACCAATCACAAGATAAATCGATAATAATTCTGCTTACTACCGCATTCTACCGGAATGATCCGGGAGCTTTCTATACCTATTCAATTAACAGCAATTTTTTCTATAAGAGGTTAGCTGAATCCATTCCGGTTGATAACACGTTGCTGAGGCAATTTATCAATACCGATGTCTTTGTGATTGCAGGTAGTGAATCAATCGGTTTTTACCTCAATGCACAGGAGAAGCAGGATCCTTTCCAATTCTTTGATTACAAAAACCTGATCAACGGACAGGGAGTTTTCGGATCCTGTAAAACAAAAGAAACGAAGGGCTTCAAGATTGATGATCAATCGCTTGATTCTTTGGCCTACGGTAGTTATACGAAACAATTGAATTTTCTGGATAGCGATGGGCACCGTAAAAATTAACCGAGCGTTACTGGCTTTGATGCTACTGGTCATCTTCGGGTCTTGCAATAGGACCCCGGACGAACCGGTATCCGTTGAATCCATCTTTAAAGTTTTGCCGGAATCAGGCCTGACTACTACCCGGTTTGAATTTGATGCAACTCAAACGTTTCTTCCAGCGGATGAGGACCACCCGATTTTGATCCGGTACGATTGGCAGAGCGATGGAATCTGGGACCAGGATTATACTACTAACTCTAAAATAAAACACAGATATTTGAAATCCGGGAGTTTTACGGTCAGGATGGAAGCCCGAAACATGTCCGGCGTGAGAGATACTTCCTTTACGGCTATCGTGGTGGAACAGGGCTATTCCCCACCCATCGTACATTTATCCATCCTTCCCGATTCGGCTAATATTTATACGAAGTTTTCTTTTAGTGCTGCAAAGTCTTATGATGATGAAGATTCGAGCAATCTCCTCACATTCCGATGGGATTTCGA
>Ga0265292_1001742_pt1 | contig 17767 bp, 20 predicted proteins | sample Munlanlewell296A_FD_189080 | JGI IMG/M metagenome (GOLD analysis project Ga0265292, IMG submission 189080) | Leachate microbial communities from a municipal landfill in Southern Ontario, Canada - Leachate well 296A | ecosystem: Engineered > Solid waste > Landfill > Unclassified | place: Canada... | reverse complement strand
TACCCGGACAGTTCGGACCAATCAATCGAACACCTTTTTTTGTGATATATTCATACGCGTGCACCATGTCTTTTACCGGTATACCTTCGGTGATGCAAACAATCAGATTGACACCGCTATCCGCCGCTTCCATAATCGCGTCCCCCGCAAACGCAGCAGGAACGTAAATGATTGAAGTATTTGCACCTTGTTCTTTTACAGCATCAGCCACTGTGTTGAAAACAGGAACTTCACGGTTAAACTGATCCTTTTCGTTACCTTTGTACCGGGAACCGCCTTTTCCCGGAGTTACGCCGGCGACAACATTAGTTCCGTAGGCAAGCATCTGCGACGTGTGAAATGTTCCTTCACCGCCGGTGATACCCTGTACAACAAGTCTGGTTTTTTTGTTGACGAGAATGCTCATAGAGTTTTTTAATTAGAATGTGAGAAATTATGACGTTACGGTTTCAAGAAAATCGCTTACGGTAAGAATCGTTGCTTCATCGAACTGTTTACCGAGAATCTGAATACCGATCGGTAATCCGTTCGCATCCGCTCCAGCCGGAACACAGATGCCGGGAATCCCCGCAAGATTCGCCGATACAGTGAAGATATCATTCAAATACATTTGCAGCGGATCGTTCATCTTCTCACCCAGTTTGAATGCCGTCGTGGGAGCAATAGGAGTAATAATACAATCCACTTGCGTAAATGCTGCGGCAAAATCATTCTGAATCAATCGTCGAACCTGCTGTGCTTTACGATAGTACGCATCGTAATACCCGGAAGAAAGTACATACGTTCCGAGCATAATTCTTCGCTTCACTTCATCCCCAAATCCCTCGCTTCGGGATTGTACATACATGCTGTTTAAATCTTTACTCTTCGAAGAACGGTATCCATATCTCGCACCATCATACCGCGCAAGATTCGAAGAAGCTTCCGCCGTTGCCAGAATATAATATGTCGAAATCGTAAATTCCGAATGCGGCAGGGAAACCGTAACAATCTCTGCACCGGCATGTATCAATGCATTAATTTTTTTCTGCAGTACACTTCTGATCTCAGGATTTAAGGCGTCAGAAAAATATTCTTTCGGTAATCCAATTTTCATGCCGCGCATGTCCCTGTTCATTGCTGCCAGATAATCAGGAACATCGACAGCTGCCGAAGTTGCATCGTTCTTATCGCTCCCTGCAATCACTTGCAGCACTCGCGCCGCATCGCGCGACGAATTGGCAAACGGACCGATCTGGTCGAACGATGAGGCAAACGCAACAAGTCCGTATCGTGATACACGTCCGTATGTCGGCTTCAGTCCGACAATACCGCACAGACCGGCCGGCTGACGAATAGAACCTCCTGTATCGGTGCCGAGTGATGTGGTCGCCATTCCCGCCGCCACTGCTACGCACGATCCGCTGCTTGATCCGCCAGGTACTCTGCTTTCGTCCAGCGGATGTTTGGTAGGCCCGAATGCGGAATTTTCACCGGACGATCCCATGGCGAACTCATCCATATTCGTTTTACCGATGAACACTGCATCCGCGTCGCGAAGTTTACTAATCACCGTTGCATCATAGATCGCTTCGTACTCCTTCAGTATCTTCGAACCGCACGTAGTGATCGTCCCCTTCATGCACAGCACATCTTTTATTGCAATCACCATTCCCGCCAACGGACCGGCATTCCCCTGCCGGATCTTTATATCAATCTCTTTGGCACGGCGAACGGCAGCGTCATTAAAAACGGAAATAAATGCGTTCAACGATTCCCGGCGGGAAATAACGGAGAGATGTTCAACAACGCGCGCTTCCACGGAGTGATCTCCGTGCAACAACTGATGGCGGTACGTATCGTATGATTCGTGAATGTTCAAAGTGGGACCGAAGCGGATGCATCTCGAAACTCCGGGATGCTCCTTTCCAATAATCGATGAATTATTTCTTCTCTTCCGGTTTCGAGTCCGTAGTGTCTTTGTTCAATTCATTCTGCACTTCGCTCATCCCCTTTTTAAATTCGCTCACTCCTTTTCCGAAACCGCGTGCCAGTTCTGGAATCTTCTTCGCACCGAAGAAAATCAATACAACCAAAAGAATGAGAATAATTTCCTGTGTCCCGAGTCCCATCATAACGACCTTCCTTTCTTAATATCTGCGCACGTAAGGATATCCGGAATTCCGGAAGCATCCGTTTCATTATGCAGATTGTAACACAAAACTGTTAATCAATGATTCAAAAAATCTTTTTCCGTCTGTCGATACAAGTTGCGGTTCGCATGCCCGTTCAGGATGCGGCATCATTCCCATCACGGTACCGGTGGAATTCATGATGCCGGCAATATTATTGATGGAACCGTTCGGATTCGACTCGTCGGTGATAGCGCCGAATTCATCGCAATAACGGAATAGCACTTGCCCGTTCTCTTCCAGCACACGAATTGTTTCTGGTTCGGCAAAATAATTCCCCTCGCCGTGTGCTATGGGAATGCTGAGAATATCTCCGGCCGCCATAGCATTGGTATACCGCGATTCGGAATGTTCCACTCGTAGGTTCACATGTTTGCATGAGAACAGTAATGATCGATTGCGAAGTAGTACTCCGGGGAGCAATCCAGATTCACACAGAATCTGAAAACCGTTGCAGATACCGACCACCACCCCACCGTTCTTTGCAAACGCGATCACTTCTTTCATAATCGGTGAAAAACGGGCGATCGCACCGGTGCGAAGATAATCTCCATAAGAAAATCCACCAGGAAGAATAATGACATCAGAGTTCTTCAGGTCCTGCTCTTTATGCCACAGGAAGTCCGCCTGATGACCCATCACGTGTTTTACCGTATGGTATGCATCATGATCGCAATTAGAGCCGGGAAAAACAACCACGCCGAATTTTAAGGTCGATTGGCTCATAATTTTGTAATGCTGTAGGTGAAGTCTTCCATCACTGAATTTGCCAACAGTTTTTTACACGCCTCTTCCGTTACCCGCCGCGCTTCTTCTTCCGATGCGGCATCGACCGTCATGTGAATGGATTTTCCGATACGGACATTCTTGACTCCGGTCATGCCCAATGTGTGTATGCCGAGTTCAACCGCTTTCCCCTGAACATCAAGGATAGAGGGACGCAGTGTGATTGTAATATTCGATTGATACATAGAAGGAAGTGTAATAAAACGTTAGAGATAAATTTTTTCGGTTAAGAACTGATGAAGCTCCTTTCGGAGGAGAAAGCATGTTTTTCAGTAATTTTACGGTGGAATATATTCAATTTTGCGCCGAAAATCAATGAAAGCGTGCTGTATACCTGCGAAAAAATCCCATAATTATTACTGTTTTTAAACAGAAACCGCTTGACTCGAGTGAACGAAATTTAGTATTTTATATATGGTACTATAACACAAAGGTATCCCACCAACCGTTGTTATGAATAATTCGCGCAGATTCGATTGAAGCGAAGGGAGAGTTGTTTTTATGAGCAAATCAAAATATGTGACGCAAGCCTGTACCTCGTGCGGCCGAGAATCAAAAATGGAGATTATTGGGGCAGTTGTTGGCGCAGAGAACAAAGTTTGGTTCCGTTGCACACGGTGTCATCACAGCATGATGCTGGATATGGCTGGGAAGGGGAAACAGGACAATGTGATCATTTATAACCGCGAAGAATGTGTCGACTATTCTCCAGAGAAAATATTTGAAATCGGCGTTTCTATCTATCATACCGATTGGGATGATATGGGAAAAGTAACATCGAAAGAAAAAACGTCAAGCGGTGGAAATGCAATTTGGGTCCATTTTGAAAAGAACGGAATAAAAAAACTGATCGAAAATTTACAATTAGCAGATTAATCACTTACCCGCCGAATATACGGCGGACAAACCAGCCAAATTAAGGGAGGTGAAACACTTGGTAGGAATCGTTGTCAATGAAAATGAATCCATTGATCGTGCAATCAGACGCTTCAAAAAGAAATATGAACGCTCCGGCGTTCTGAAAGAATTCAAGAAGCGGACGTTCTTCACAAAACCCTCCGTGAAGAAACGAATGAAGTTGGTCAAGGCAGTACGCAGAAACCAACGCGCTGAAGAAGAAGAATCAATGTAGAATAAAAAACCCCGCATCGCGGGGTTTTTTATTTTCATCACTGCATATTGGCTTTCATAACCCGCATCACATTACTGCCCAAAATTTTCCGAATATCTTTTTCGGTATACCCCCTCATCAAAAGTTCCCGGGTAATGTTCGGAAGAAATGTCACATCGTCCATCTCTTTCGGAAGAGATTCCACTCCGTCAAAATCGCTTCCGATGCCGACAAAATCCGCGCCAACCAGTTTTGCAATATAATCAATATGATCCACCAGCAAAGAGAGCGTCGGACGCGCCTCGAGGTAGTGTGGGGCAAGCGCCGAATCGATGGAAAGTTCTGCTTTCCAGTAATCCGCATTCGCCTGTTTCATGGAATCTACAAGTCCGGAATAATTTTTTCTGATCTCACTTACCCGCCGGTGATAATTACTGTCAATGAATCCGGAGTAGAAATTGATGCAGATGACGCCGTTATTTTTTGCCACCGCCTTGATCTGATCGTCTTTCAGATTTCTTCTGCTCGGACAGATTGAATACACAGACGAGTGAGACACCAGCACAGGCTTTTTTGTAACCGCTAAAGCATCCCAAAATGTCTTCTCCCCTGTGTGGGAAAGATCTACCATCACACCGAGATCGTTCAAGCGACGAACGACATTCTTACCAAATTCTGTCAATCCTTTGAACGCCAATGAATCCCCTTTCTCCGTTTCGTCTGCTGCGGATGTCGCCCAGGTCGTGCTGTTATTCCAGGTTAATGTCAGATAATTCATTCCGCGTTTTGCCAGGGAATCAAGATAGAATAGACTATCCTCTATCATATGACCCCCTTCTACTCCGATCAGCGCAGCAATTTTTTTTTGCTTCAACGCACGGTTCACATCCATGTATGTGGATGTAAGAACAATCTTATCATTTGCGCGTCGGACGATCGCATGTAATGTATCAATCATTTCAATTGCCCGGTTAAATGCCCTTCCATTCCCGAATTCGCTGCCACACCAGACGGAGAAAATCTGTACATCCACGCCCCCTTCGTTCAGCCGGACGACATCGGAATGCCCCTCCGTTGTCCGCACAGACAAATCCTCACCTTTCATCGCTCGAAGCAAGACGTCGTTATGCGTATCAACAACGATAGCGGCCGTATGCAGTTTTTTGTGATCAGAGGAAAAAACGATTGAGCAAAACAGTAGCGTAATAAAGAACAGACGATTCATGACATCCCTTTCAATTTCAATCAATGTAGAGAAGCTCCGACAAAACTCCAAATACAAAAATACAAAGCCCCGGTGAGCATTTCATCGGGGCATTCGGATTAAACAACGATAGTACACCTGTCACATCATCAATTCTACTTCCGATTCTTTTCCCGGTTTTTTCAGTTTTACTGCTGGCTGCTCGGGAGTGAGTTCGCTCTCGCGCAACAGTGAATCCAGATCCATCAAATCTTCGTCCTGTTCATTCATTTCTTTCAATCGTGATTCAAAATCCCGTTTCGCCGAGGGTGATTTGAACATCAATTTCATTTTGGGTTCCCGCATCATCGAATCGACGATCTCAAACCGGAATTCTCCTTTTGGAAGTCGTTTGAATACCCGCACAGTCTGATCGTCAGCAGGAATTTCAAACGAAAACGCGGAATCGCCAACCACAGTGACATGATTAAATTGCACCCTCGGAAACTCCGGCGCTGGTATTCTCGGTTTAACCATTTCCACCATTCCGCCGGGGATTCCGACGGGTGCAGAATGCTCAAAATGGATCTGAAACGCTCCGCTGGTTGAGTGGACCCGCACTCTGTTTTGTCCCATACCAACAAAGTTTTCTTCCATTCTTCGCTGACGATCCGTTAGTTCCGCTACCATCCGTTCGGTAATAATTTTCCGGTATTTCATCTCCTGACGGCGGGCGACCTCCCGGATGCTATCGACGTTGATTGTCATCTCTGCAATCTCAACTGTGTCCGGAGAGATCACCACGTAATTATTGCTGTTCGAAAACCTGGGAATCTTATTGAGGATGATATGCGACGGCACAGTCGGCGAATTAACTGCCACCAGCGCGTATGGCGCTTTCCGGTGGTCAAGAAATCTTTTGAACCGTGTGCGTTGCGGCGGTTCAAGGCATGCTGCAATGGTGGATACCATTGCTCTGTTCAGGTCGACAAGTTCTGCATGAATCGCCACCTCGTCATTCTCGCTGACCAATACCGAGGCCTGCAATTTCTCTTTATACGATCCAAGAATTGAGTCGACCACCTCTCGCTGATTATGTGAGATACCGATTTCATCGGCGAAATCATTCATCGTAACAGGAATAACGGAAGGATCTTCATTGCGAATAATCTGTATTTGAGATCCGCTGTCGTCCGAATTTTTCACCTGTAGTGATGTGTTATTTGAAGAATCGATTGCGATACTTCCAGAAAGTGCGAAGTTGAGAACGTCATCATTGTTCAAATTACTGAACAGCGGAAGAATATTGCCGGTCATAATATTGTTCCGGTAGACGCTTTCCACTTGGAGTTTCTTTTCTATGAAGTAATGATGAAACATTGGCGCATCTTTGAAATAGATCACCCCGATCACAAAAAATGTTACGACGGCTAATGTTGAAATGGCGATCGAAGGTTTTGATGCGGCATGGCGGTATGGTTGATGAGAGAATCTCCCCTCCAAACGATTGGATAGCTTTAACCAAAACCAATCATTAGCCGGCAATTTCTCTTTTGAAGAAAGCGAACGTTTTGCGGTACGGAGAACTTCCACCTCACGGGCGGCAACGGGATGCGTTGCGAGATATGCCTCGAGTTTTGTTTTTTCATCAGCATCGAGTTCGCCGTCGATATACAGCGAAACAATCTGTTCCCATTCATTGTCTGTTAGATGATTCATCTTATACCAATATCGGCATCAAAATTTCCCTTAACATTGTCCGGCCACGGGAAAGTCGCGACTTCACAGTTCCCACTTCGCAATCCAGCACATCCGCAATTTCATCGTACGACATCCCATCGATATCTTTTAGGATAATCGGCATCCGGAATTTTTCCGGCAGTTTCTTCAGCGATTCTTCAATCACACCCTTGATATTCTCATCATCGAACGTCGTCGTCGCTAGGTTTTCAATTTTTGTATTCGTGGTTTTTTCAAAACTATGGAACGAAAAAAAACGCTTCACTTTCTTTTTGCGAAGTTCATCCCGGCATTTGTTGACGGCAATTCTGTACACCCAAGTATAGAAGGAAGATTCAAATCGGAAATTCGGCAAAGCATGAAACACTTTAATAAATACTTCTTGAGAAATATCGTCCACCTGATCCGCATCGTTGAAGATGGAAAAAATCACGTTACGGACCTTTTCACGGTACCGCTCAACCAAATAACGAAACACCTCCTGCTCACCGCTTTGGAATAGCATGATAAGAGCATCATCACTCTTCTGCTCATTGGGAATATTTGCGTTAATAATGTTGATGACAGCGGGTTTAGCCATTGTGGTTTTTGAGAGATTAGACGTATTCCAGGAGGAAATGTTCCGAATAAAAAGACCGACGTTATCGTCGGTCTTTTTGAATACTACAATGATAAATCTTCTTTTTATGCATTTTCGGCGGATTCAGAGCCGGTTGATTCATCAGTACTGCCTTTTAATTCCTGCACTTCTATACGGATTTCCTGCGCTTTCCGCTTTAATTCAGCCATATGCTTCCGAACACGGGTGCCAGCAGATTTATTACCTTTATCGTAAAATTTGATGAAATCTTTCTCAAACGTTTGAACCAGTTCAACAAGTTCTGTAAAACGACTCATCATAACTCCTTTATTTGATGAAAAAATATAACGATTGCGTCTAAATATTGCCTGATTTCGCTAAATAGTCAAGAAAAATCTCGTTTCCCTAAAATTTGCTCAGAAACGTTGATTTGCCGCAAGAGAACAAAAGAAGCAGCTAAAAATGCTGTTGAAACGAGAATTCCTTCCGCTACTAGTACTATTGAGTTTGTCGTAAAGAAGGAGTCGGATTCTGCCAAAAAAGAGGTGAGCAGAATGGGCGTTAACGTGATGATCCCGATTCGGAGTGAATACCCTGGCCAAACAGAATTATTTTTGATCGTCAAAACTGAACAGAAAAGTCCGAGTGAAAAAAAGAATAGACCAGTAACAAACGCACTCAACGCTGTTACTTTTGTAATACCAACGACCTCAGAAATGCAAAAGATCGTCCACAGTCCGTTTGTTAAAAACAATGCATATTGGACACTGAATTTGTTACGGAATGAACGAAGTAAAACTCCACGAAATACTATCTCTTCTATCAACGCAGACGTTGCAGAGAACATATAGATCGCAGGTACGTCGAACAAAGTTGCCAGCGCTAACGTGGCGGCATTATCTATTGCATTAATCGTTAGCACTTTTGTAGTTAGTCCGCACGCTATTGGAAGAGAATAGACAAGAAGCGGAAGAAAAAAAATGGTGACGTTGGTCTTCCAATCAAACCGAAGTAGGATGAACTGTTCTGGCGAAAAAACGAGCCACCTTTTCTTCCATGCGCCGAAAAGTACACCGATAACAACTACAATTTTGATATCAATAAACAGTTCCCAAAAATAGAACTGATACCGAATATCGAATGTACTGAGTATTGCAAAAACAACCGAGAGTATCAGGAGTGCAATACAGCTGCGGTGGAGATATTGTTGTTCGATCATCGATTCAGCAAATGTTCAATTATTTTTGGGGGGTATTTTTTTCAATCATACGTTTCAATCTACATTTCATCGCTAACAGATCAACAAACCTCTCCTATAGATGGGACATCAAGATTCGTTGAATCTAACTCACATAATACAATTCCATCATCGGTTTACCCGATGAGTACGCTACCGCCGTTCACATTCATGATCTCACCGGTAATATGACGCGCAAACTCTGAAGCAAGAAACACAATCGGTCCAGCAATATCTTCCGGCGTCGGAATACGTTGTATGGGGATCTTCTTCCGTTCTTGTTCTTTAAACGCTGCGTCAGAAAAAACAGAATCATTCAAATTGGTATCCACCCATCCCGGCGCGACGGAATTTACATTAATATTATACGGTCCCAGTTCCGTTGCAATCGCTTTTGTGAAAGAGATCATTCCCCCTTTTGATGCAGCATAATGCGAATGTTCCGGTTCACCGCGTTGACCAGCCGTACTGGAAATATTGATGATCTTTCCGGATCGCTGCTTTTTCATATACGGCACGACAGCATTGGTCAGATAAAACATTCCATCGAGATTTACCTGCATGGTTTGTTTCCAAACGGATTGTTTCATCGATCCAATCGCACCATACGTCCAGATACCGGCATTATTGACGAGAATATCGATCTTTCCAAATTTTTTTATCGTCTGCTTTACAACTTTTTCGGCACTATTTGGCTTGGAAACATCCGCTTTAATTGCTATTCCATTACGATGTAGTCGATTCACACTTTCAATAACGGTGTCTGCCGCTTTCGCATTTTTCGTATAGGTGATCACTACATTGGCACCGGCTTTAGCGAAAAGTATTGCTGCTGCAGCACCAATTCCACGTGAACCGCCGGTGATTATCACTACTTGATTCAAAAGACTGATCATATGTTCCCTTTAAAGACTAATTGGTATGATTATTGTATTTACTTAAGGTAATATACATAAAAGTACCTTTTATTGGTAATTTTATTGTTTAGACAAAAGAGGACAAACTTAGTCCAATTTGCGAAATTTGCAAAATTTCACAAATTATTCTTGACGTCTTAGGAATATTGCATTATATTTATTTAGATTAAGTCTAAATAAAAACAAATGGATATCGAATTAGCGAAAGAAAATTTTACGAAGTATCTCAAGTCCGGCAATTACCGGATCACTCCGGAACGATTCGTGATTCTAGAATCGGTGATGAACCACGACGGGCATTTTGATGCGGACGAACTTTTCCTTCAGATGAAGACCACTGGACAGAAAGTTTCGCGCGCCACGGTGTACAACACTCTCGATCTTCTGCAAGATTGCGGATTGATCTCGAAATACCGGTTCGGCGAAAATCATTCGCGGTATGAACTGGCATTCGGACGGCCGCATCATCACCATCTGATCTGTCTTGAATGCGGTGACATCATTGAGTTCGTCAACGACAGAATTGAAAAAGTTCAAAAAGAAGTGTGCGAAACAAATAATTTCAACGCCCAGACTTCAACACTGCAGATCTTCGGGATCTGCGCTAAATGCCACAAATAATTATGAGAACATTAGCTGAAATACCTGCCGGAACAACAGTCACAGTCTCCCATCTTGATTCGCATCCTGATACATGCAACCGTTTGCGAGAATTCGGCTTTTGTGAGAATGCAACGATCCGCTGTGTGTCGAATGGTTCATCGCAGTTAATCTGTGAAGTATGTAATACCAGAGTCGGCTTGAATTATACAACGGCAAATGCCATCGTCGTGCTCCCTTCACACGAATAAATATTATCGACGACATTCTCTTGAATTGCTGTACTTATGAAATCAACTGTACCATCTCCCGTCATAAACACCATTGCGCTGATCGGAAATCCCAATTGTGGAAAAACGACACTCTTTAATTCCCTGACCGGTTTGCGGCATAAGGTCGGAAATTATCCCGGAGTTACGGTGGAAAAAAAAGAAGGAACAGTAAGTCTCGGCACTAGAGATGTGACAATCGTTGATCTGCCGGGAACATATTCATTATCTGCCAATTCACCGGATGAACAAATTGTTTCTGATGTTCTGTTCGGAAGAATTCCCGGCACACTCATTCCCGATCTGGTAATTTTTGTTGCCGATGCTACGAACCTAGAACGGAACCTGTATTTGTTGAGTCAGATCATTGACCTGACCATACCGGTGGTGGTGGCTCTGAATATGATTGATCGGATAAAAGATGCTGGCATCGATATCAATACAACGATGCTGCGTCAAGAGTTTGGCGTAATGTTCATCCCGATGGTGGCAAGTAAAGGCGTCGGGACAGATCTTCTGATAGCCGCATTAGACAAAGTATCATTAAACAAATCAGCGATCCGACAATGGTCGGTTCCTGAACCGGTGAAGGTTGAACACGAAGAATTAGTCTCCATGTTGGTTGCTATTGAAAAAATGCCGGAGCCAGCAGCATTTCACGAAGCACAATTGTTATTGTCCCTTTCCGGACCAATCGAATCCAATCTTCGCTCTCTGACAGTTGAAACCCTGTCCCACATAAAAATGGATCATCACAATCTTCAAAAACTCGGTGTGAACCGGCATTCCGTTTTTGTGGAATCTCGGTACCGATGGATCAATTCTGTCTACAAAAAAAGCGTTACGCATAATATCGCACGGCGCCGACAGACGTTCCATGATTCCATCGACGCGGTATTGACACACCGGATTTGGGGATTTGTTATTTTCTTTGCATTGATGGCGGTGATGTTCCAAACAATCTTTACGTGGGCAAACTATCCGATGGAATTAATCGGTTTCGGTTTCGACTTTCTTGCGTCGCGGGTATCACACATTATTCCGGAAGGCGATCTGCAGAATCTGATTGCCAATGGAATTATCGGCGGTGTCGGCGCAGTGGTTACGTTTCTGCCTCAGATCATCTTTCTTTTTTTATTCCTTGGCCTGCTCGAAGATACAGGATATATGTCCCGCGCAGCGTTTATTATGGACAGGGTCATGAGTAAAGTCGGTTTGCACGGGAAATCATTTATCCCATTGCTCTCGTCGTTCGCCTGCGCCATTCCTGGCATCATGGCAACCCGTACAATTGAAAATCCCCGGGATAGGCTGGTAACGATACTCGTGGCGCCTCTCATGAGCTGCAGCGCCAGACTGCCGGTCTTTTCACTGTTGATCGCATCATTCGTTCCCAATATTTTGGTGTTTGGCTATTTCAGTTTGCCTGCAATCATATTGATCTCCATGTATCTTTTAGGACTCATTGCTGCATTAACAACGGCGCGCATCTTAAAAAGTACGATCCTGAAAGGTCCGACGCCGGCGTTCATTATGGAATTGCCTCCGTATCGCATCCCCACCCTCCGCAATACACTTATTCATATGTGGGAACGATCGGTGTTATTTTTAAAAAACGCGGGAACCATCATATTGGGTGTTTCGATTATCCTTTGGTTTCTCGCTACCTATCCGAAATTGGAGCACGGCACATCATCCCAAAAATTGGCGCACAGTTTTGTAGGACGTGCAGGACATGCGATTGAACCTGTCCTGAAACCACTGGGGTTTGACTGGAAAATCGGAATCGGTATCATTAGTTCGTTGCTGCAACGGGAAGTATTCGTCGGTACGCTAGGAACGATCTATAATATTGAGCATGCAGATGAAGCTAACACATCATTGAAAGAACAAATGCAAAAAGACAAAGATCCGGTGAGCGGCACTTCGTCATTTACACTTCTGACGGCGATCTGTATTATGGTGTATTACGTCCTCGCCATGCAGTGTATGTCTACCATTGCGGTTGTTCGGCGGGAAACAAACGGGTGGAAATGGCCGGCATTTCAATTTGCGTATATGACACTCCTGGCGTATGTCGGGACGTTGATCACGTACAGGATGGGATTATGGATATTATCATAGCGTATTGGCAGGATATCCTATCGCTTGCAATAGTCGGAATTACAGCCTTAGTGATGATTCGTTCCCGATTCAGCGCAAAAACTAAGATCCATGATTGCAGTGCTTGCGCTCTGGTGAAAATTAATAACGCACAACTCAAAAGAAAGTAACAGCACACAAAAAAAAGCGCATCACCAAACTCCCTCGCAAAAGGTGTGGTAATGCGCTTCAAACAACAAGAGCTCACAATGCTGCTCTTTCTGTTCAAAAGATAATGAACAGGAAACCGTCAAGCAACGGAAATTTTCCCGTTTTGTGAAGCTCCCTTTTTTCTGTAATAGTTAAGGAGCATCAACCATGTTACGCCATGTCAACGTACCGATTTTATTCTTCGCTGTTCTCATGATCATTCCCGAATTCGCTGTTTCCAATGAACGCCGCTTCGGCTATGCATATGAATCATCTGTACTTCCTCCTGGAGCTCGTGAAATTGAGATTTGGAATACCGACCGGCGCGGAAGAACTTATTTTTACCGTCGTATGGATCAACGTATTGAGTATGAATTCGGAGTATCCAACAACCTGATGTCCGCTTTTTATTTGAATACCACTACACGGACCAGAGACAGCAATGGTGAAAATGCAGGCGGTTCAAAATCATCATCAACTTCTTTCGCGATTTCCAACGAATGGAAATACAAACTGATGGACAGAGTCGCCGATCCGTTTGGTTTAGCGCTGTATGGTGAAGGAACAATGGGAACGGACAAATTTGAGATTGAAGCAAAAATCATTGCCGATAAACAATTACAAAATCTTCTGATTGCATTTGACCTTGTCGGCGAGTATGAATCGTCGTCTGATGTTGTCAACGGATCTGAAGTAATCGCCGAAGAGTACAAAGTAAAGGCTGATGCTGGTGCCGCATTTTTTTTCTCCAACAGCTTCGGAACCGGTATCGAATTGCGCACTGAAAATATTTTCGTCGGTGGTTCACTGCAACATTCAGCTATTTTTGCGGGCCCAACAGTCTCGTATGCATCAGAAGAAATATGGGCAACCTTAACATTCTTACCGCAGATTTACGGTCCAAAAGGCGGAACTACTGTATCGAAGAATCTCAATTTTGATGAATTTGAAAAGATTCAGATCAGACTGTTATTATCATTCCATTTTTAATATGAAAAGATCAGCAATCAGCGTAATTCTATTTTTTTTAGGATGTTCTTCATCGCTACCGATCCCTACTGCATCGGACCTGCTTGAACATTCAAACAATGGGGATGTCGTAACGGTCGAGGAACTAAAAGAAGACAGGAGTCTCTATATCGCAAAATGTTCAGGTTGTCATGGATTGTATTTACCCTCTCAATATTCAGGAAAAGAGTGGCAAACAATACTGCCGATGATGAACGAAAAGTCTCGATTATCGGAAACTGAAGCAATACGAATAAAACGATATATTTTCCTCTACTCTATGCATTAACGTTATACAGTAACACAGTCGAATGTCTTATATCAAATCGATAGCAACTCCAAAAATGTTTTGAAGAATTGCGATTTCATTATTACAGTTCGAATGTGTAGATTTAGGCATACAAAAATCATCTCTTCTAATTGTGGAAAATTACAATGGAAAATTCAACAGGAAAAATAGAGATTACCAAAGAACTGGTATATTCGGCATTAAAAGATGTGTACGATCCCGAAATACCTGTCAGCATTGTGGATCTAGGACTTGTCTATGATGTAAAAATCATCGATGACTGGGTTGGTGTGAAAATGACATTAACATCGCAAGGATGTGGATTATCAACTCAAATTGCGAACAATGTGCGTGAACGGGTCGCCGCTCTTCCCGGTGTAGCAGACGCAGATGTTCGTATTGTGTGGGTACCCTCATGGAATCCTTCCATGATGAGCGACGAAGCAAAAAAGAAAGTCCGGTTTGCCGGATAAACTGTTCAAACACATCAGCTCAACAGTTTAAGGTATTCAGGCTCATGGAATGGCTTTTTCCCTTCTCCTTTCCGACTTTCCTTAAATACTCCTTTCTCTGTATTGCTTTCGTCCAAGCACTTCTTTACCTTTTCCCGTTCATTTTCCCGAACGATTCCTTTGAAACTGTTCATTCTCCCACAACCATTTAATTCTCTCTGAAGTCATGAAGAGACTCTGGTACGGATACTAATTATGAAGATTCCTAATTTGCTACTGTTCATTGCCAGCCTTACTCCAAAAAAGAGGATCATCTATGGAGCTGTTGTAGGAATCGTTCTTACGGCATTATTGTTTCTGCTGATTCAAAGCCAGAGCAGTGCCTCCAACGATATCATCATCACTCCTGTGAAAGGAGAATTTATTGTTTCTATTACCACTACCGGTGAATTGCAGGCAAAAAATTCGATCGAGATTAAAGGACCTGAACAAGCACGCGCGGCCGGAATCTGGCAGATGAAAATCTCCAATCTGATCGCTGAAGGTACAGTGGTAAAACAAGGACAATTCGTCGCAGAATTGGACAAGGCAGAGATTGCCAACAGATTAAAAGAATCCGAGCTTTCGGTCCAAAAACTGGATGCACAATACACACAGACTGTTCTTGACAGCACTCTGACCCTTTCACAAGCACGGGATGAATTGGTGAATTTGATTTACGGATTGGAAGAAAAGAAGATTGTTCTCGAACAATCTTCCTATGAAGCGCCGGCGGTGCGGCGGCAGGCACAGATTGATTATGACCGCACCGAACGAACCATTGCGCAATCCAAAAAGAACTATGTCACAAAAACAAAACAGTCGATTGCGAAAATCCAGGCAGTGGAAGCGGATTTGCTAAAAGAACGCCAGAAGATGGATATTTTAAAATTGGTGATGATGCAATTCACCATCCTTGCACCGGCAGATGGGATGGTCGTCTATGCCAGGGAATGGAATGGGAAGAAAAAAATTGTCGGGGCAACGGTAAGTCCATGGGAGCCGACCGTGGCCACGCTGCCTGATTTGACGATGATGGAATCAATCACCTATGTTAATGAAGTGGATATTCAAAAGATCGCTGCCGGACAGGGAGTCGTGCTCCGTCTTGATGCCGATCCGAATAAAAAATTATCCGGCAGTGTTGTGCAGGTAGCAAATATCGGCGAACAGCGTCCGAATTCCGATTCAAAAGTATTCGAAGTTCGGATCATTATCAATGATCGCGATACAACTCTTCGTCCCGCAATGACCACCTCGAACGAAATTAATGTTGCTAAACTTTCTAATGTTCTTTCCATTCCCCTCGAAGCTGTTCACACCCAGGATACTATCACCTTCGTGTATGTGAAAAAAGGAGGAGTAATAAAACAGGAAGTCAAACTCGGACTCCAAAACGACAATGCCGCCGTTGTGCTGCAAGGCCTTGGCGAAAACGATAAGATTTTCCTCTCACCACCTCCGGATGTTTCAGCAGTAAAAATCCGTTCGTTGAAAGTGCCGTCGTGATCAAACGTGGATTACGAACACTCTGGATATCCATAAAACCTTCCCGGGCGTTGGTCAGCAATGTTTTGACGGCGTTTGAAGCAATCACGCGAAATAAACTCCGTTCGGGCTTAACATCACTGGGAATTGTGTTTGGTGTTGCGTCGGTTATTTCGATGCTTGCTATTGGACGAGGGGCACAGCAGGAAATCCTCGATCAGATGAAGCTGCTTGGAACAAATAACATTATCATCACGCCAATCATCGAACAGGAAGAAGGAAACGTCGACGAAGATCAAAATAAGGAGAAGAGCGAAAAGAAAAAATTCTCACCGGGTCTAACGCTGCACGATGGAACAAGTATCATCCAAACGCTTCCGGAAGTCGATGCCGTCAGTCCGGAGATTGTTCTTGAAACTGTTGCGATTCGCCAAGGATTAAAACGATCCACAAAACTGGTCGGAGTGGATTCGACGTATTTTATCCGTTCCGAATATCCAATGGAACAGGGATCCTACTTCTCGCACATTCAATTGAACCGTTCTCTTCCGGTGGCCATTATCGGACACGGAATCAAATCGAAATTCTTCACGCGGGAAGATCCCATCGGCAAGCAAATTAAATGCGGAAAACTGTGGCTGACCGTGATTGGAGTAATGAAAGAACGAAACGTTTCAAAACAAAATATTCAACATCTGGGACTGCGGGATTACAATTTCGACATCTATGCTCCTGTAAATACCGTGCTGCTTCGTTATAAAAACCGCGCACTTGTTACCCGGCGCGACATTCAGAACGCCGCCCGGGACGGAAATTCAAATGGAAACGAGGACGTACAAAAAAAAGCAGTGAACTATCATCAAATAGACCGGCTGGTCGTTCGCGTCAGTACTACGGAACAGATACGTCCGCTAGCAGAAGTGATCAGCCGGATGCTGCAAAGACGTCACAACGGTGTGATCGATTTTTCCGTCACCGTGCCAGAGGAATTATTGAAACAAGAACAACGAACGAAGGAAATATTTAATATCGTCCTGGGAGCCATCGCCTCCATTTCCTTGATTGTGGGAGGGATCGGCATAATGAACATTATGCTTGCGTCGGTGATGGAACGGACGAAAGAAATTGGGATTCGCCGCGCCGTTGGAGCAACACGGAGCGATATCACGATGCAATTTCTCTCGGAAGCGATCACGATTAGCGTTACCGGGGGTTTTGTTGGAATTATTCTGGGATTTACGATCAGTTTTATTATTGAATACACTGCAGAGATCCATACAATTGTTTCGTTTATTTCGATTCTCATCTCCTTTGCCATTTCCATTACCATCGGTATCGCTTTCGGGTTTTTTCCGGCAAAAAAAGCTGCCGATCAGGATGTTATTCTTTCATTACGCTATGAATAATTTTTCAGTTTCATTTCGCTTCAGTATTCATCTGATCATCTTTTCGATGACAGGGAGTATGTTTTTGGCCGCACAACAAGATACGCTTGTGCTGACACTGAATGAAAGTATCCGCATCGGACACGAGAACGGTCCTCTCTCTTCCATGGCACAATCAGCGTATCGGAATAAAGAGCATAAATACAAAGCATACACAGCC
>Ga0265292_1001741_pt1 | contig 17769 bp, 16 predicted proteins | sample Munlanlewell296A_FD_189080 | JGI IMG/M metagenome (GOLD analysis project Ga0265292, IMG submission 189080) | Leachate microbial communities from a municipal landfill in Southern Ontario, Canada - Leachate well 296A | ecosystem: Engineered > Solid waste > Landfill > Unclassified | place: Canada... | reverse complement strand
TGAGTTCTTTGACGGTAACTTTAGTTTCAGCAGATCGTAAGTGGAGATGAGTATGAAACGTTCGCGCTTGTTGATGTCTGTTAAACGTTCTTGCAAAGTTTCAACGCTCAAATCATCCGCAGTGATTACAATTTCTTCTTCAGAAGGAATGGATTTCCACAAACCGAGAATGCTCAACTCAACTTTAGTTTCATTTACGGATTGCACAGTCGGACAAAGAAGAACAATCTGTTTCTCTTTTTCGGAAATTGATTTTATGAAAAGAGATTTTGACGAACCCGAAAACGGCGAAGAGTAAATCTTCCCGCGCGGTGAAGTGGCAATAATTTTTCCTTTTAATCCACTCAGAGAATGAAGTGAAGCTATGAGAATATCAGCGGTTGATTTCATAAAAATAATTCGGCCATTTGTGATGACTTTGTGCCCTTGTGTCTTTGTAGCAATATTTTGTTTTTAAGTGAACAACTAATTTATTTATCGCCACGAAGTCACCAAGACTCCAAGAAACACTAAGCAGTTTTTCCTTTCGAGACAACCTCAGATAGCTGGGATATTTAAAATATACGACACCCTTCCCCGCAGTAGCCAATGCTGTCAACTTAACGCGCAATAGAACGCGGATGACACGGATTAAGATGCTGTGTGAAAACGTTTATTGTAGAGCGAGATTCATCTCGCTTATTATGAATTAGTAATATTTTAGCAGCATTCATGAGCGAAATAAATTTCGCTTTACAATTTTCACACACTCTCTTAAATCGTGGGCTATGGAAAAACAACTAAATACCATCAACAGATTTACCTGTCCGGCTCAGACGGATCCGTTTCCCTCTACAATCTTTATTTCTTCTCGTGTTGAGCGGTGGGTTATATGCGTTTATTAATTTTTACTTTTAAATATTTCTTCCTTTTTCAATAATTGGTGCCCTTCAAATACTGTAAGAATGTCTACCGAGTTTTTCTTGACCAAATAAACAATCCGATAATTTCGATGTAGCAATTCTCTGATGTTTTCAAGAGATAATTCAGGAACAATTCTACCTTTTTCCGGATTATCAATAATTGTCTCAGCCACCGAAATTAACTTGTCAACAAACTCTATTGCAACAATGGGATTATCTCTTGATATGTATTCTTCAATTTCATGTAATCGAAGCAAGGCCTCTTTTGTCCAAAATATTTTCATCTTTCTTTTCCAGCTCGTGTTTTTTGCAATTCACTTCGAAGTTGCGAGGTGGATGACACTTCTCCTTTTTCAGAATCAGATAAACCACGTGAAATTGAATTGATGAAGAGCTTTGTTTGTCTCAAATCATCAAATTCCGATGGAGAGATTAATACTCCAGCAGGTTTGCCATTTTGAGTGATTATCAAAGAATTCCGCTTGTTCTGGATTTCTTTGAGGTATTTAGCCAAACCGGATTTGAATTGACCAACTGGAATTATATCGTTTGAAACTAAGATGTTTTTCATTATTGTATCCTTATATTGTCTTGATTCAGGACTAAATATAAGCCCATATTACGACAACATCAAGATCATTTTTTAAGCATATAACGGACTTGCGCCTAACACGCCGCCCAGAACAATCCGGCTTAGCCGGATCAACGCAACTTTTATTTACCTGTCCGGCGTCTTTTTGTCGGATAAATCTCTTTTGTTAACAAAGGAGAAAGTCATAATCCTTCTACAATTTTTATCTCTTCTTCGGTTAAGCTACTAACCATGTAATCAAAAAATTATTTATAGACATTTCCTCTAAAATCAATATTAGCAACAGTTACGGCAATTGTTTTTTCATTTTCATAAATACTAAAAATGATGCGTAAGTCATTTTTTCTAATTCTAAAATATCCTTCAAATTCACCTTTCATTTTTACTATATCTACATTCTCATCTTTACCCATCAATTTACCAACAGCTTTAATAATCAGTTCTCTAGCTTTTTTATTTGTTATTTTATTTTGATTCTTTAAGAGAAATTTTTCTGCTTTTCTTTCATAACGTATTTGTAGCGAAATTGTTTTCATAGAATTCAATTTTTATCAATTAATGAAATTTTCTGAATCTAATAAAATATATTTCACACAAATAATCAGTTAGGTTAGGTAATAATCAGCTAACTATTTTACTAACTTTTTAGATTTGTAATAAAAACTCCATTTTGCAGCCTCGAAACTTATATTTAGTTTATCAGCAACTAGATGAAGTCGTTCTGTTACGGTTTTGTCTCTATTTATTTTTGGCTTGGATAATTTTTTGAATGTCTCTTTAATAATTAGATTTTTCTGTTTCCTATTCCTTAAAAAAATAGTTTTTTGCTTATTCAATTTATGTGACGATTGAATTGTATTCAAATTGTTTTGATTAATTGTATAATCAAAATACTCATCCAAAAATCTTTGAATATCTTTTTCCGTGAACTTTACTTCTTCAAACGCGAAATTTTTATCTCCTAAAACACCTTCTGATGGAATTTCCAAATGAGAATGGTAACCAAAATTCCTATTGTTATTAAAATCTATTGATTCACTTCCTCTCTCCAAATAGTCAACCGCAAAGAATGCTAGATATGCTAATCTTTCTTTCGTTCTATTTTCGATCATTGAATCATTGATTATCTTATTGTAATAATTGTAATGATGTTCACAAGCCTTTATATCAGTTTTGTGTAATTCAATCTCACGAATAATTCTACTTTCATTGACGTGTTTTTGTTCTAGATACATTTTTTTAATTTCAATTTCATTTTGAGAGTTAAGAATGATTCTCTCTATGATTACAGGATATTGAACTTCACCACTTCTAAATTCGTCTAAAATTCTTTTAAGATATTCTTCTTCTTCCTCATGTTTATTAAGTAAATCTCTGTACCTTTTTCTTATTTCTATTGTTTTTTCGAACCACTTACGGAAATCATTAGCATCATTCCTGTATTTCTTTTCAAAATCTTTAAGATTTATCAGCAATACTGCTTTCGAATTAGTCTTCATATCAATTCGGTTCGGTGGCATTGTATATTTTTCATTATGTTTATTTATATGAAGAGAAAGTTGCTGATAGCAAAACTCAATGGTTCTCTCATTATAACTTCGAAATTCTTCAGAAGAAAGTGTTAATATACCCCTATTATCACTTCGTGTTTTTAATAAGAGGACACAAAAATTTAAAGCTGCGGTAGTTCGTTCAGGAAATAAATCTTCAGCTATTAATCCTACTAATTCACATTTTATTTGGTTCTGTTTTTCTACTTCTTTCAGATTGTGTTTAATGACGAATATATATCTTTCGAAATATTTTGTGATTAACTCATCAATATCCATTTATTACCCCAAAAGTGGTAAAGCATCTTGAATCTTTATAAAGAAATCTCAAAAGTATCAATGCGTGAAATGCGTTTGTCGGTGGGTTTCCTTCTTTTCAAGATTTTGCCAGTGTCTTTTTGTTCATTCTCGCTCATAAAGGGAATAGAATCAAGTCGAAGATTAAAAGGTAAACCTTTGTTTAAAACAACAGTTGAATAGAAAAGACTAATTGCAGTAGAACTGCTTAATCCAATTTTCTTCAAAATATTTTCAGCTTCTTGCTTAAGATGTGAATTTATTCTTGCCGTTACTGTTGAATCTTTCATTACTTCTTCCTTTTTTCTTTCATTACAAATGTAAGACAAAGGCAGTACAAATTCAATTTGTCAAAAATAGCAGACAGTGTAGTTGCAATAAGTGTGGCATCTATAATTTTTATTCTATCAACCCAAATGTAATTATAGAGACGGAATAAATCCCGTCTCTATTGTATTGTGAGACGCCATTTATGGTGTCTCTACATCAAATTCCTTCTACTATTTTTATCTCTTCTTCTGTCAATCTATACAGTTCATAAACAAGCTGGTCTATTTGTTTGTCTATGATTGAACATTTCTTTTCTAAATATTCTTTTTCGCTTTCGGTTTTGGCGATTTGTAATTGTTTCTGGGATTCAATGAATTGATTTACGTTCGCTATGAACTGATTGTGAGATTGTTGCTCAATGTCATAATCTAGATTCAATAAACGAATAGGTAACTGATCTAATTGCCACATCAAAATCTGAGGAAAACCTTGTGCGTTCGTGATTAACTTTTGTTGCAGATAAAAACTCATAAGTTTTGAATTAAGTATTCCAATCAAAAACTTAAGATCGATTTTTACCGAAGTTAGTATATATAAAGTGCTTTCAATTAATTCTTTCTGTTCTGAATAAACAACACACAAAACATTTCCAGTTCTTCTTATAAGTAATCTTGGGATAGAAGTTTGTTTTACAAAATTTCTTGTTCCACCAATAATTTCTAATTCGGTATACTTTGCATAATACTTATATTCATAAAAATATCTTGTTATTGAACTACCAAGCATAAACGGTAAATCATCTTGTCGCCTTTCAGTATGGATAAACTCTTTTCTATCTTGAACAACCATACCCTTTGACATTGCAACCAAATTTTTTAGCAGAACACTTCCACTCTCAATTTTATTCATTAGTGCTTCATTTTCTATATTACCCAAGACATTCCAATCAGTAGATTTCCCAAGATCAAGTTCCTTAATTAATTCTAACTCACCAGTAGAAAATAATTTTTTTACTTTGGTCTTTGTGTGTTTTGATTCTTTGTCTAAAAGAAATATTGTCGAACCAATTACAGCATCCTTAAATACAAACTTATCAAATGTCACTAAGTCAGTTAATTTCATCTTCTCCACCATTATTCTACGGACTTCAGCATTGCTTGACGTTGTCAATAATGCCTCCGGGACAATGAACGATAACTTATTTGGACAAAGCAATATTGCTTTTTCTATAAACAGCTGAAAAAGATTTTTTGAACTTCCTCCACTTAATGATTTGTATTTAGTTCCATAATACTTGAGTAAATATTCCGGGATAACATTTTTCGTTAGTTTTAAATACGGCGGATTTCCAACAATCGCATCAAATCCACCCTTACGCATCACTTGCGGAAAAACATCTTCAAAATTCATCGGCTTCAGTTTTAGTTCATCAACCCCTCCTTCGTCCTCCCCTTTAACAAAGGGGAGGATTGAGGTGGGGTTCAAAATATCTGTTCCAATTAAAGAGTTTCCGCACACAATATTATTATTCAAATTCGGCAGCAACTGCTCTTTGAACATTACCCATGTATCTTGTGCCGTTGCTGTGGTTTCATCTTCCAATAATTTTAGATAAAGTGAAAGTTGAGTTACCTCTACAGCTTGATGATCTAAATCCACTCCGTAGATATTATTGGTAAGAATCTTTTGTTTTTGTTTTAACGAAAGTACCCATCTGCCATCTTGAAAATAACATCCGTCTTTCTTCGCCTGCTCCGGATTATCTTGATACCATTTTCTATGATGCTCTAAAAGACGATCGAATACGGTAATCAAAAAAGAACCGCTGCCGCAAGAAATATCTGCAAACTTTAAGCTCGATATTTCTTTGGGAGTTTTTCCTTCTATCAGTTTTCCTACTGTATTATCAACGATGTAATTAACTATATACTGGGGTGTGTAATAAACTCCGCCGGCTTTTCTAACCTCCGGCTTCTCCTCAATTCTAACACGTTTATCTGTTGCAATTACAACTTTACCAAGAAACCTTTCGTAGATAGAACCAAGAATGTGGATCGGAATAACATCAAAGTTATAAGGCGAGTTTATATGAGCAAGCTCTTCACAAATTAAAGAAAACGTTTTATTGTCCGGTTCAATAAAGTTATCACTATCAATGGAGTGCTTCTTAAACACTACTCCATTATACTTCGCATCTAACTTTCTGGATGCAATCTTAAAATCTTTCCAAGCAGATTTAGAATTTGCAAACTCACTTACATAGTGATCGGGTTCAATCTGTTTATCTTCTAAAAATCTAATGAACACCAAACGGTCAATCATTCTTTGTGTCATTTCGGTAAGCGGTTCACTTTCTAAGTGAGGATTAGCTTTTTTGAATGCTTTAGCAAGTGAATCTCTTATCTCATCAAGTTCCTCTAAAAATGCTTCATCTATTGATTGGTAAGTTCCTCTGTGCGTTCCTTTCTTAATAGCTTTACCTTTTGGTTTAGGTAAACTTTCTGCAAATTTTTCCAAAGAATTATTTGCAACTGCTTCTCTGCTTAATAACCAATAGATTTCAGAAAATTTCTCTTCGTTCAAAAAATCCGAATAGTGATACTTTTTTATTTTGTAATTAAGAATGGAAGAAATATCCGGTTTGATTCTGCAATCAAGAATATGAATCTCTTCAAAATCGGTGAGAAAAGTTATTTGTGTTCCTGCGTTCCAGCCATAACGGATGCTTTGAAAATAATCATCGGCATTAGAAAGATTTCTGGAAGGTTTCTTTGCTTCAACGTAAAACTTAACATCTCTAAAATTAGGAGCTAAATGGAAAGCATAATCGGCTCTCTTCTGTTGTTTGCCTACATATACACCCTTCTCAATTTTAACTTCCTGCTCATACGGATTCCTTTGTTCATTGTGGTAAACATCCCAGCCAAGAGAATCAAAAAACTTATCTATGTAATCGGTTCTAACGCTTGCTTCAGAATAATCCGGAGATAAAAATTGCTTTTCGTTTGCGCTGAAATGTTCAACAAGTCTTTTGACTTTTTCATAAGCAATTTCAGATGAACTCACTGATTCCTCATTTTAATAAAGCGGCAATTCAAGATAATCAGTTATAAAACATTTTTCATTATAATAAAATGGTATGACAATAATCCCGTTAAAGAAATATTATGAGTTCACTATAAAAGGTGCTATTTAGCAATGTCATTGCAATGACAGAAAATACATTTTTAGAGTGCACTCACGATTAATTCTTTATATAATTTCTCGCAGCAAAACTTTTAATTGTTTCTTAAGAGTAGGCAAGCTTTTCTTAACAGTCTGCCATACAACGTCACTATTAACGCCAAAGTAATCATGAATTAACTTATCACGCATGCCGCTAATTTCCCGCCAAGGAATTTCTGGATGCGTTTCCTTAAATGTCTTTGGTATTTTTTTGCTGGCTTCTCCAATTATCTCAATTGCTCTTATTACTGCATATTGAGTTTTCTCATCATCAGAAAATTTTGAAAGATTAAATCCTTTTACAAAATCAATGCCTTTGGTGGCGAACTCTAACATATCTTGAAGATAGACAATATAATCCCTCTCACCATTCATACCGGGATTGCTTTATTGAGAATTGAGCTTCTGAGGCGTGGGCGAACACTATCCTTCATTACGAGGTCAACTTTAATACCAATTCTATCTGAAAGATAATTTTCCAATTCAATGAACTTAATCAAGGTCGGAGTATTAGAAAAAATTACAAGCAAATCTAAATCGCTATTTGGTTTCTGATCTTTTCTAATGTATGAGCCAAATATTTCTAAAGTTTTAACGTTATATTCTTTTTGCAAAGTCGGCAGCAGTGAACGAATGATTAGCAATATTTGGTTTAAGCTTTTTTTCATAAATATAATAGGTTCCTTTTTTTTGTAACTATAATCTATAAAAAAGGAATTACCTAATTCAACTTATTTTGAAGTGAGTGTAAATAGAGTATCGTTACAAATCCATTTTCTTTTGCCCTCTTTAAAGAATGGTTCTTGACGGCAATTAACCTTACAAACGATATTTTCAATAACATCATTTTTATATTATTTTAGAAACGGATTTCCATCAACTAACCTTATGAAATTATTTATGGCACTTCTTAAAGCTCGCAGATCGAATGAATTAAAACCTGAAGATTTAAAATGGACTTGCGATGCAGATGTTTTTGATTTCGAAAACACAAAAAATGTAAAACCGATTGAAGGAATTGTGGGACAAGAGCGCGCGTTAAAAGCATTACGTCTCGGTGTTGAATTGAAAAGTCCCGGCTACAATATTTTCATTACCGGTCTCTCCGGAACCGGAAAATTTACCGCGATCAAACAGATGCTGGAATCAATCACACCGGATTGTTCCAGTCTTAACGATTACGCCTATGTAAATAATTTTAAGGATGAAGACAGACCAATGCTGCTGCGTTTCCCCGCCGGACAAGCGAATAAATTCAAAAAGGATTTATCGCGGGCAATTAAATTTTTGCAGGAAAAAATTCCGCAGATTCTTGCGGCGGAACCGTTCGCTAAACAGAAAAAACAAGTCTTTGCAGAATACGGGAAAATACAACAGAATATGATGACCGCATTCGAAGAGAAACTTAAGAAAGATAATTTCACACTCGGACAGGTAAAAGTTGGCGAACTTGTTCGTCCCGAAATTATTGCTGTTATTGATAAACAACCGGTATTTGTTAATCAACTCGATGAACTAATTCAATCTAATAAAATCACTCAACAAAAAGCGGAAGAGATTGTAACAAAATATTCGTCCTATCAGGATGAACTTCAAAGAGTTTTTAGAGAGAGTCTGAAACTAACACAAGACTTTCAGGAAAAAGTTATGAAGATTGAGGGGGAGTTTGTTAATGAATTTATAGCGCTAACGCTTGATGATCTGAAGAAAAAATATAAAATCCATTCCGTTAGAGAATATTTAAGCCATGTTCACGAAAGCATTCTACTAAATCTGGAAGTATTCAAGGGACAAAAGCCCGCGCGGGTAGAAGCTGATGGCGGAATTATAATTGACTACTTGAAAGAATATGAACTCAATATCATACTCGATAACTCGCGCACAAAAAAATGCCCGGTTATTGTTGAGACATCACCGACCTACAACAATCTCTTTGGTACAATTGAAAAATACAGCGACGGCAAGGGCGGATGGTATGCAGACTTCACAAAGATAAAAGCCGGTTCTCTGCTTCGTGCAAATGGAGGATATATAATAATAAATGCAATGGATGCTTTTGGCGAACCGGGTGTGTGGAAAACCTTAAAACGTGTTTTGCTCTTCGGTCAATTGGAAATTCAAGATGTTGCTAATCTTTATCAATTATCTCCAAGCATATTAAAACCGGAACCGATTGACGTTGACACAAAAGTGATAATGATTGGAAACAATTACATCTATTCAATGCTCTCATCATATGAAGATGACTTTAATAAAATTTTCAAGGTTAAATCCGATTTCGATTATGAAATGAAACGAACCGATACAACAATGACGGAATACGCGAAGCTAATTAAGAAATTGATTGAAACGGAGAAACTTTTAGAATTTGACAAATCCGCAATCGCAAAAATTATAGAATACGGCGCCCGTTATGCAGGAGAGAAAAACAAACTAACAACACGTTTTGCATATATTGCCGATCTTGTCCGCGAAGCATGCTTTTGGGCTCGTGATAACAAACATAAAATGGTTATGAGCAATCATGTTGATGAAGCTTTCAATTCATCAAAAGAACGGCACGGACTTTATGAATCGAAACTCTCGGAGATGATAAATGACGGAACAATTCTAATTGATACCGAAGGCGCCCGTGTGGGAACTATCAATGGTCTGGCGGTTTACGAAAGCGGTAAATATGCTTTTGGTAAACCAACTCGCATCACGGCATCGGTTGCACTTGGCACCGGAAATATAATTAACGTTGAGCGCGAATCGGGATTAAGCGGCAACACTCATAATAAAGGCGTACTAATAATTTCGGGTTACTTTAGAGAAACTTTTGGTTCACGCATACCGCTTTCATTTACAGCGAGCTTGGTTTTTGAACAGGGTTACGGAATGATTGACGGCGACAGTGCATCGGTAACGGAGATTTGCGCATTACTTTCTGCGCTTTCAAATATTCCAATCAAACAATCTTTTGCAATCACGGGCTCCGTGAATCAGAAGGGAGAGATTCAGCCAATCGGCGGAGTGAACGAAAAAATCGAAGGTTTTTTTGATGCTTGCAAATTGAAAGGATTGACCGGCGAACAAGGAGTAATAATTCCCGTACAGAACGTGAAAGACTTAATGCTTAGAGACGAGATTGTTGATGCGGTGAAAAAAAATAAATTTCACGTTTATGCTGTAAGTAAAGTTGAAGAAGCGGCTGAGATTCTAACCGGAGTCCGTGCAGGGAAAAAATTGAAGAATAGAAAGTTCGAGGTTAATACCATTTTTGGTGAAGTTGAAAAAGAACTTACCGCTATGAGAAAACGGCTAAAGCCGCCGGCAGTCAAAAAGAATAACATAAAAAAGAAAAAAACAAAAAAGAGTAAACCGGAAAAAACAAAACGGAAAAGATAATGCCAAATTTTGCAAAGACTAAAATACTTGCCACAATAGGACCGGCAACAGATTCAAAAGAAAAACTGGAAGCATTGATTAATGCGGGATGTAATGCGTTCCGACTTAATTTCTCTCACGGTAATTTTGATTACTTCGAAAAAGTATTTCATTCTATAAATGATCTTTGTATTTCCAAATCTCTCCCTATTCCAATTCTTATTGATCTGCAAGGACCCAAAATTAGAATCGGTGAGCTTGAGAAACCGGAAATAGAATTAATTAATGGAAATCAAATTGAGATAACAATCGAAAAAGTGGTTGGTACAGCACAAAAAATTTCTACTTCATATTCACTTCTGCCTGTTGATGCGGAAGTTGGAAATAGAATATTGATAGACGATGGTTTGATCAATTTGAGAGTCATCTCTAAAAGTAAAAACTCTGTTATGTGCGAAGTAGTTGACGGTGGAATGCTAAAGCCGAGAAAAGGAATGAATCTTCCCGGAATGAAACTTAGCACTCCGTCTGTTACCGAAACAGATCTACTCAATCTTGAGTTTGCATTAAAGCATCGCGCAGATTTTATAGCGCTCTCATTTGTTCGAAATGCTGCCGATATTATTCAACTGAGAAAATGGTTGAAAGAACGGGGTTACGATAAACCCATAATCGCAAAAATTGAAAAGCAGGAAGCTGTTTCTAATTTTGAGAGTATCCTCAATGCATCGGATGGAATTATGATTGCACGGGGTGATCTTGGTGTTGAATTAAAACCTTATGATGTTCCAATCATTCAAAAAAGAATTATCAAGAGATGTAATGAATTAGGAAAACTTGTAATCACCGCCACACAAATGTTGGAATCAATGGTAAACAATCCTATTCCCACACGCGCGGAAGCTTCCGATGTGGCGAATGCAGTTTGGGACGGAACCGATGTTGTAATGTTAAGCGCCGAAACTTCAGTTGGTAAATTTCCTGCGCAAGCTGTAAAGTTGATGCAAGAAATTATTCTTAATGCCGAACGCGCATATGAATTTGATAGAGAAATTAATTTTGCCAAACCGGAATTCATAGAAGAAAATTTATTCGATTCGATGAACAAAGGAATCTGCTCGATAGGCAAACAGATAAATGCAAAAGCTATCATTGCATTTACGGCTAAAGGAAACACACCATACAGTCTTTCAAAGTTTAGACCGCAAGCAATGATAATAGCGGTTTCCGACAGCTTCGATACTATGAACAAACTCTCACTCAAATGGGGAGTGCTTTCTCTGTATTGCAAAGATATCAGCGATAGACACATTGCTGCAGAAATTGTTCGTAAACAAATTCTTGATAATAAAATTGTTGAACCCGGAGATTTGATAATTTTTACCGAAGGCGGATTAAAAATTAAAAATACACGCGAGAACTGGGTACGCTTTGAAGTATTGTGATCTTTATTATATTATGGCATAGCCATCACTATGTGACAGCTTGTCAAAGAACTTTTCTTTAACTTCACGGCACAAACAGAGGCACAGAGACGCAGAATAACCCTGCTTCCAAGAGATACTCGAAATTGCCGGGGTTAAATCTCATCATCACTTTTTATTTTTTCAATTAACCTTATCCCCTCAATCGTCATCTTTTTGTCAACAGCTTTACACATATCGTAAACCGTTAGCAATGCAATAGAAACTGCCGTAAGCGCTTCCATCTCAATTCCGGTTTGACCGACACATTTAGCATAACTCGAAACTTGAACACCTTCATCAATTAATTCACACTTCACATCAAGCTTTGTTATTTGCAGAGGATGACAAAGCGGAATCAACCCGGATGTTTTTTTTCCGGCTTGGATTCCTGCAATCTCCGCAACAGTCAGCACGTCACCCTTCTTCATTTTATTATCTTTAATAAGTTGGATCGTGTCCGGCTGCAAACGGATAAATCCTTCAGCGCGTGCAACACGAAACTGAAATTTTTTTCCGCTCACATCAACCATATTAGCCCGCCCTTCGGAATCAACATGCGTCAACTTTTCCATTCATCCTCCGATGTTATAAAACTTGTGAGAAGTACTGCTGAGACCGCATTCCGGTTTTTGCGCAAGTGCAACTCTAACCGCCTCACGGTAATCCGTTTTTTTGATGTTAACAGAAATATCGCTGAACAGACATGGTTTCAAAAAGCCATTGCTTGTTAACCGAAGCCGGTTGCAATTAGCGCAATCGCCGCCGCTGCCTCCATGAACAATTCCAAACTCACCCTTTTCGATGTCCATCTCATAAATGAATCGTGCGGTCAATCCATTCTCATCACAATATTTTTTTACCGCAACCGCTTCTTCTTCATCAATTGTTTTTTTGATTACACAATTTATTTTAATCGGAAACAAACCCGCTTTCTTGGCAGCTTCAATTCCTTCAAACACTTCTTGTATATCACCGCCGCGTGTAATCTGTTTGTATTTTTCCGGATCAATAGTATCAAGACTGATATTCACTCTCTTCAATCCTGCGTCTTTCAAACCTTCCGCGTACTTTGAAAGTAAAATTGCGTTCGTCGTCATGGAAAGGTCTTCGATTCCTTTTATCGCAGCGAGCATTCTCACAAGATTAACCGTTCCTTTTCTTGCCAGCGGTTCGCCGCCGGTTAAACGGACTTTTGTAATTCCCATTTCAACAGCGCACTTAACGAAATCTGTAATTTCTTCGAACGAAAGAATTTCACTGTGATCAATTAGTTTGATTCCTTCTTCCGGCATGCAGTAAACGCATCTTAAGTTACAGCGATCCGTAACGCTGATACGAAGATAATTTATCTGTCTGTTATATTTGTCTAACATCAATAATGCTGCCTTCTTTAATTTCATTGATGCCGATAGGTATGGAAGTAATTCCGTCTGCAAAAGCGAGTGCATTAATATGCGCCGAGCCGTGATATTCAACCGATTCTGTTTTGCCTTCGGAATTTATTTTAACCGGAATCCATGCAAGACGTGAGTTTCTTTTTCGCTTAATGTCTTTTGCCAGCTGCATCTTGAAAACTTTTAGATGATCTTTCAATCCCATCAAACCGGCAAGAAATTCTTTAACAAATATTTCAAAACAGATGAATGATGAAACCGGATTGCCCGGCATTCCGAAAACAAATTTATTACCGGATCTTCCGAATACTGTTGGTTTGCCAGGTTGAATCGCAACTTGATCGAACAGAATATTAAAACCATTTTTAATAAGGACGGATGGGACAAGATCAAAGTCTCCCATCGAAACTCCGCCGGTAATTACAATCAAATCATTTTCCTCTTTTGCTTTCATGATTGTCTCACCTATCGCCGCTTCCGTATCGAGTGCAATTCCGTAATAAGTTGGATCGCATCCAAATTGAAAACATTGAGCAAGCAACTGGTATGAGTTTGTATTTCTGATTTGAGATTTTTTTGGTGTTATATATGGTTCAACAATTTCATCACCGGTTGCAATGATTCCGATTTTCGGTTTTTTACTTACCAAAGGATTTACTTGACCGCACAAAGCAAGTGATGCAATTTCTTTAGCAGTAATTCTCATCCCTGCTGAAAGCAGTTTTTGTCCAACGACAACATCTTCTCCCAAAAGACAAATGTTGTTTGAAGTTTTTTCCCGTGTGAATTTAATTTTTGATTCGGAAAGTAGTTCAACCTCTTCAATGATTATTACACAATCAGAACCGACGGGCATCATTGCCCCGGTCATAATTTTTGCGCATTGATTCTTTCCGATTTTTTTTTGCGGTTGGTAACCCGCCTGTATTATTTCGACCACTTCAAGATCGTTTGCTATATCTTCTCGTCGGCAAGCGTAACCATCCATAGCGGATTTGTTGAACGGCGGCATATCTATATCGGAAATCACATCTTCGCGTAAAACTCTATTGATACTCTCTTTCAAATCAACTTTTTCTGAACCAAGTAAAAATTGATTAGCTCTTATTATCTCTATTGCCTTTTCAAATTTTATCATATTCTATTTTCCCTCAATTATAAATCTTGCAAGACGATGCTTTGAAATTTATCCAAACTTCTTTTCCAATTTCGAGTCCTATGGATTTCCTTGCATCTGAAGAGATCAGAGCAACCATTTCGCAGCCAATATCCACGTAAATTTCCAATCCAAGTTTTGCCGGTGCGATATCAGTTATCTTCCCTTTGAAATGATTGCGGGCGCTTCCAATTTCAACTTGATTAGAAATACTTATCTCATCCGGCTGAATCATTAGGAATGCTTCACCATCTTCAACATCAGTCAAACAGAATATTTTTAATCCGTTCGAGGAAAATTCTTTTAGGTCACTCACTTGAATTGTTTTTAATTCACCCCGGAAGAAATTTTTAATACCTGTGAAATGCGCAACGAATTCGGATTTCGGATGCTTGAAAATTTCAACAGGTGAAGCTATATGAACAAGTTTACCATTCTCCATAATCCCGATTTTGTTAGCCAGTGAAATTGCTTCTTCATAATCGTGAGTTACGTGAATGATCGTAATTCCGCTGCGGTTTAATTTTCTCAATAATGCACGCAACTCACTTTTAGATTTTGAATCGAGTGATGATAACGGTTCATCAAGCAAAAAGATATCATTGCCGGCGGCAAGGCTTCTTGCAAGCGCAACGCGTTGATATTCACCACCGGATAAAGTTTCCGGTTTCCTATTCAGTTTATCTGTAATTCCAACTTGCTCTGCGGCATTCAGAACTTTCTCCTTTATTTCTTTTTCCTTTTTACTTTTCAAAGGGTAAGCAATGTTCTCGTAAACCGACATGTGCGGAAAGAGATCCGCGTCTTGATAAACAATGCTGATGTTTCTCTTTTGAATCTTTTCTTCTGTGATATTTTTACCGCGGAGGAAAATTTCACCGGAATTTGTTTTTAATAATCCGGCAATGGATTCCAGCAGCAAACTTTTACCTACACCGGAGATCCCGAGAATTACAAAGTAATCCCCTTTCTCAACATTGAAGCTGATATTCTTCAATTCAAAATTACCGGCTTGCAACGATATGTTATCAAGAGTGAGCATTTAGTCTTTCTTTTTAATCAATCTTAATGCAACAAAAATTATTAGACAAACCGAAACAAATACCACTGCTGCCGGAACCGAGTATTTTAATCCATAAGAAGTAAATCGTTCAAAGATTAGAACCGGGGCGGTTTGCGGATTGTAAGCAATTATGATAACTGCGCCGAACTCGCTCATTCCGCGCGCCCACATTAAAATGAAACCGGATAAAACCGAACGCCATGCAAGTGGAAGTGAGATCGTAAAAAAAACTCTAATTGGAGATGCACCCAAAGTGAGCGCTATTTTTTCAAGACGTTCCGGTACGGCTGCAAATCCATCCCTTGCCGCATTAATCAAAAACGGAATACTGACGAATGCCATCGCTAAAATAATTCCCGCCGGATTGCCGATAAATTTTATCCCAAATAATTCTCCCGTTCTTCCAAGCAAACTATCGCGTGTCAGAATTCCCAATATTGCAATTCCCGCAGCGGAGTGTGGAATGATAATGGGGATATCAATGATTCCGTTTACAACACTCTTCAGAGGAAAATTTTTTCTTGCAAGAAGATACGCTAGAGGAATAGCAAGGAATGAGAACAAAATTGTTCCGGCCATTGATGTCCACAAACTCAACCAAACACTGTTTCTCACCTCTTCGCTTCCAACTGCTTCCTTTAGCGAACCGATGGAAGTGTTCAAATACATTCCCGCTAACGGCGCAATAATGAATAGCAATAGCACTCCGCCAAGAAATGTAAAGACTAAATTGAGTAATGATTTATTTTTAAAAATTGAAGTCATAGATCAGTTACTTCTTTTTCGAAGCATATTTTTTAAACTCGGTTGGAAGTTTGTCATAAGTATCGCAAGCAGACGGAACAACAGTCGGCTGACCCATCTCTCTCATAACTCTCAACCCTTTGTTTTTATCCATCAGGTAATGAATGAATTTTTTAGCAAGATTAGGATTTGGAGAATTTTTCGGAATTGTAACTCCATAAACCATTGAAGAACCTACTTGTGAAATTTTTTCTCCCGGTTTCTTACCGTTAAGTTCAACCGAAACTTGCTTATAATAATCTTCGAGTTCCGCTTTCTTCAAATTGATTTTGTCGGGCAAAGTTAGAAATTTCAATCCGTGCTGTTCTGCGACAGATCTGTAAAGAAAAATATAATCAAGTTCGTCTGCTTCAAGAAGCGCAAGCAGATCAACTTCTTTTGGACGGATATACTCCTGGTTTTTATTTTTCAATTTTTCAGCTAGACCTTTCTTGTTGTAGAAAAGCTCTGCAAGTTTCATAGTCAAAATTGTACGGTAACCGCACGGATCTGCATTCGGATCGGCTCTTCCCACCGAAATATTTTTATCGAGTAAAACTTCATACCAATTTTTTTGATTGATCTCTTTCGCTCTACGCGATTTCTCGGTGTAAACGATCGTCATCTCATTAGTAGCAAATTTCAAATTCCAATCTGCATATTCCGGAACAAGAAGTTGATCAATTACCATATAATCCGCAGAAGCAAAAACATCGCACGGTTTATTCAATTCGGAAATCTTTCTTGCGCATTCACGACTTCCGGCAATTTCTCTCAGTACCTCAACACCGGGATTCTCTTTTTTAAATCCATCAATAATTTTTTCGAACGGAACGGTTAAACTCCCCGCATGGAAAATTGTTAGTTGATTTGGACTCTGAGCATTCATCAAATTGACTAACAGAATTGTTAGAATGATCGATTTTAGAGCTGAAACAAGTTTCATTTTTACTCTCTTTAGAATTTTAGCGTGCAAAGTTTAACAATTATAATAATTCCATTCAACTAATGAAACCGATCACTGATTCTACCGTTGGGTTTGAATTCCGGCTTTCATATATTTCAAAAGAATTTTATAGCTTTTGATTTAAATACAACTATTTGGAGAACTCCTTATGGAAGTTCAGGAAATTTTAGAAGAACGCAAGCTTGTCAAAGAGTATCAATACGTTATAACCCCGATGGTTAAGGGGTACTCGGATAAAACACTTCATATCAATCTCACGAACAATCAGATAAAAATTAAAGATGTTCCATTAGAGATGAAGGAAAAATTTATTGGCGGAAAAGGATACGGACTTAGATATCTCTGGGATGCAACTACTCCCGAAACAAAATGGAATGATCCGGAAAATGAAATTGTAATTTCAGGCGGACCGGTTTGCGGCATCACTCAATATTCGGGAACCGGAAAATCTTTAGTGGTAACGATCTCTCCTCAAACAGATTCTGTTATAGATAGTAACGTGGGCGGATGGTTCGGCCCATTCCTTAAACTCAACGGATTTGATGCTATCGAACTTCAAGGGAAAGCCGAAAAAGATGTTATTATAATTCTCGATGGAAGAGATGGAACCGGGAAAATTAGAATTGAAGAAGCTCCTGCCGATCCTATCAACAGTCACGTGTTGGCAGAAGCGCTAACAGAAATGTATTGCCCGACCGAACAGGATAAAATGAAGATCGCTGTCGTTTCCACTGG